>Ga0194133_10001381_pt1 | contig 42648 bp, 38 predicted proteins | sample TA2KigOf40mmetaG_FD_155448 | JGI IMG/M metagenome (GOLD analysis project Ga0194133, IMG submission 155448) | Freshwater microbial communities from Lake Tanganyika, Tanzania - TA2015055 Kigoma Offshore 40m | ecosystem: Environmental > Aquatic > Freshwater > Lake | place: Tanzania: Lake...
TAGATTTTTTGGTAAAGTTGGCAACGAAGTCAATCGATTATTATAACAATACAAACTATCTAGATTTTCTGGTAAAGCAGGCAAATAAGTTAATTGATTATCACTACAATATAATTTTTTTAGATTTTTAAATCTAGTTAAATCCGGCAAAGAATTCGAACTTTTAAAACTAATATTAATAGTTGATATATCTTCAGGTAAAGAATTTAAATATGTTTCAATATCGGTTGTCATTTTGGTATATAGTATATGTTATAGTAGTTTTAAGTAATTTTACAACTTGTAAAAATGAATCAATTTTTTTATAAAAAGAATCGGCGTTTCACTTCGTAGTAAATGTAAAAAGGTGTAATAAGTATTTAAATATTTATTAAAATATAAATTTTACACCCGATCAGGGACTCGAACCCTGGACCACCAGATATCATCAAGAAATTTGGTTATACCTTTTTAAAAGGTATATAAAAGTCTGGCGCTCTACCAACTGAGCTAACCGGGTATAAGGCTATCACTGCCTATCACACTATATAATAGTAACGTGTCTTTAAGTAGTTTATATTTATTATTTAGTTAACGAATATAAAGAATGTGTAAAATAAGGCTATTTCATATAAAATAAATAATCTTATATTATAAGAATGTCTTTATCAAAAAAAAGTAAAGAATTAATAACATTTTTTTCGAAAAATAAGAAAATTAACTATGATAATCATACTGTTAAAACAAATAAAATAATAACTGAAATATATGATGATTTAATTTCATCATATAACTACATAATGTCTAACCTAAAACTAAATCCAGTCGTAAAAAAAATATCAAGTTCTTCTCAAATAGTAAAACCAAAGTCATTCAATGCTAATAGCTTTCCAGAAGCCATAAGAAATCACATCGACAAATCAATGGTAACCGAAATTTCTTATACTTTTTCTCTCAATGATAGAAAAGTAAAAGTATATTTTACTGTTGAAAATAACGCTGATTCGGTAAAACTGTCAATTTATAACAGATATGTTGGGATAATAGCTATGTGGCTATATATACTAAATATGTACGCTCCTAAAACATGTGCTGAAAATATAGTTTTGTATTTTTATTTTACTTCTCTCGAAAAGCATTTACCAACTTCTAATTTATATATCTTAAATCAAAATAATGTAAATACAGCTTTTACTACAACGTGTCCAAAAGACTCAGAAATAGTTGTATTTAGAAAAGAAGAATGGTTTAAGGTATTTATTCATGAGACATTTCATAATTTTGGCTTAGATTTTTCAATGATGAATAACACCTCTTTACATAATTGTATTCTAGATATTTATAAAGTAAAGTCAGAAGTTAATGCTTTTGAAGCTTACACTGAATTTTGGGCTGAAATCATTAACGCTAATTTTTGTGTGTTTTTCTCCATAACGAATAAAAATAATAAAAATGAGTTTCTCTCAAACGTAGAAAAATACATTAACTTGGAAAAAATACATAGCACATTTCAGATGGTAAAAACACTAGATTTTATGGGTTTACGTTATACTGATTTATATTCAAATACAAAACAGTCTGCTTTACTTAGAGAGAATCTTTATAGAGAAAATACAAATGTTTTATCCTATTATATAATTAAAAACGTGTTATTACTTAATTATCAAGGTTTCTTATCCTGGTGTAAAACAAATAATTTATCATTATTAAATTTTAGAAAAACAATAGGAAATCAAAATCAATTTTGTAAATTTATTGAAAAAAATTATAAAACACAACTATTATTAGATAATGTAGAACAAACTGAAATATTTCACTCCAAGGTTAAGTCTAAAAATGGTAATTTTAAATACATTTTGTCAAATCTTCGTATGAGTGTTTGCGAATTGGGCTAAGTTAATGAATTAAAATTTACCTTCTTTAAACATACGTAAATGTGTTTTACAATATTCTTCACCAGGCAAACATTTTGCGATACATTGATTATTATTCTTGCCAATTTTAGAACAAATATATTTATATGAGCCATTGCCGATTGACTTTTTATTTTCTTTCCATGCTTTGCTAGCTTCATCGAAATCAATATTTACTTCATATTTATGAAATACTGACATTTCTTGTTTAGTTTGACTTCTTGTCTTCATTGTTCTAGATTAATTTAATAAATATAATTCATATTTATTAAAGTATTTCAATTTTTTATATATTTACTGAAATATATAATAATTACTTTTTACATTTTACTTCTTAATTGTAGTAACGTTTGAAATATTTTTGATTATTTTTTCGTCCTTGTCTAAATCAGAAGTCATAGCTTCAATAACAAGTTTATCATATGTGTCTGAAATACGTGCTGATGAATTTTTATATTCTGGATATTTCTCTCGAAACTGTGGTAACAATCTTATGTTTTTATTTGCTATTGTGTTAACAACCTTCTTCAATCTAGTTTTTTCATCATCTTCTTTTTCCCAATGGTCTTGGTCTTTAACATAAAATGTTTCTCTTTTTTTATCTGTACAGTGTATTGGTCTTATAGTCTCATCTAGATTATTTAAGTTTTTTACAATTATTTTTGAAATGCCCTCTACATAACCTAGTTCTCCAACATCCATAAGATCAGATAATTGTAGTTTAATAGAGTCAACAAAATCCGTTATATTCATAGCATTTTTACACGTTTCATTTAAAAAGAAATTAAGATTAAATGCTTTATTATGTGAATTGGTTGTATTATGACTGTGGTTCATTGTTCCATTTTTAACTATTTCTAAAATAAGCTCTTTAATATCTGATTGCTCTTTTCTTAACTCTGAGTTGTCTTTAATTAGCTCAGCATTTTGCTTTAATACCATCATAATAAGGTCATCTTTATCGATTGAATTTATTTTTGGTTGAGTAGATAAATTATTGTTATTGCTGCATTGTTTTTTGTGTTTCCATAGTCCCGAGTTTGTTTTAAAATCTCTATTGCAGTGTTCGCAAATTAGGATTTTTTTGATTTCCTTGCCATTTCCAATTGTTTCCATCATTAGGATATTGTGTTTTTTGGTCTCAAGATGTTTTTTATAATCTTTTACATAAGTCGTAATATAGTCACAACATTGACATACATAGTTTTGTGGGATTTTTGAGGACATTTTGATTTCCATTCTCCTATATATTAGGAAACGAAAAAATCCTAAATCCTTTTCTTTAAAAAATATATATTTTTTTTACCGTAATAAAATAAAAATTGTCGTTTAGTTTAACACCATAAATTTTGAACATCGACACAAAAAAATTCGTCAGTAAGGAGTATTTTGGCTTTCCGATTTTGGACATTTTTTTTGTCCATTTTTAAAAAACTCAAATACTTTTCATTTTTTTAAAAAAATTTTTTCACTTCACGTGTAGGGAACTTTTTTTTGGAGATTTTTAAGAAAACTGTGAAATTTCCTTCATTATGTAGTGTTTCGTCTTTAAGTAGGATATTAAAATATATAATTTATAAATAAAATTGAGAAATAAAAAGAATATAAATATAAACGTAGTCTTAAATATTAAACAAAACTAAAATGGGAATAAGATATTTAAACAGGTTTTTAAAAGATAATGCATTATCATCAATTAAGTTACATAATTTGAGTGAATTATCTGGCAAAAAAATAGCTGTTGACATTAGTATTTATTTATATAGGTATGCTTCCGACGATACACTTATAGAGAATATCTACTTAATGCTGTCAATATTTAGGTATTACAATATTATACCTATATTTGTATTTGACGGAAAACCTCCGCCAGAAAAACGAGAACTTTTACAGAAAAGAAAAGAAGATAAAAAAGAAGCTGAAGAAGAGTTTGTAAAATTAACAAGTTTATTGAAAAATAACGCTAATATGGATGACTGTGATAAGCAAGAAATATTGTACAATATGGATATATTGAAACGAAAATTCGTAAACATAAATAAAAATGATATTGAAAATGTTAAAAAACTAATAAGAGCATATGGCGCAACCTATTATGATGCCCCGGGTGAAGCAGATGAATTATGTGCTTTACTTACAATTAAAGAGAAAGTTTGGGCTTGTTTAAGTGAAGATATGGACATGTTTGTTTATGGTTGTCCTCGTATTATTAGATATTTAAGTTTATTAAACCATACAGCAGTAGTATATGATTTAAAGGGAATTCTTAACCAATTAGGTATTACACAAAATGAATTAAGGGATATTTGTGTATTATCCGGAACAGACTATAACTTAGAATGTGATGATTCAAATAATTCATTAACAAATACACTTAAATATTTTAAAAAGTATCACAAATCTAAAACAAATATGACGTTTTATGAATGGCTAAATGTAAATCATACCGATTTTATTAAGGACTATGACTTACTGAAAAAAATTAACGAAATGTTTGACCTTAAGAAGAACCACTATAACATTAAAATATTTGAAAAAATAAAGATTATAAATGGACCAATTATTAAAGATGATTTGAAGAATATTCTAATGGAAGATGGGTTTTTATTTCCTTAAAAATAAATTATAAACTTTTTTTTACTTAAAAATAATATCTGATACTATATAAATCAAAATGTTGGATTTATATAATAATAAATATGATAGACAAACATTAAAAGAAAATATTTATGCTGTAAAATTAGTTGATATACTCAAAACTCAAACACTTGATGTAACATTTATAGTAAGATATATATTAAATGAATTATATCAATTTGATGAAGAAGATATGAAAATCGATATTGATATGGTTATGCAGTTTCAACCACATATAAATAAATATGAACTATTAAAATGTATAATTAACTATGATTCTGATGATGATAGTGTAGAAGATTTTCAATCATACGCAGAGCGAAATAGTTGAAGAAAATTTAATAAATTAAATAAATACTTTTAAATCTATATTTTCGAATTTACCTGATGAAAATTGAGGGATCTGTTCAAACTCTGACACCCTTAATAATTCACGCATAGTTTTAACTAATTCTCTCCAAGAACAATTTGGTTTTTGTTTCAACGATTCTAATAAAGACCAAGTCATTGCTCCATTTGCCTTATTATTGATGAATGCGTCAGCACTAGTTTGATAATCATTACAACCACTTATCATAAATACATTTCCTAAAGTTTCTAATTCTTTATTATTCTCAGTAAAATTATCATAATTGAGAGAATCTAAGTATTGGTATCGTAAATCTAATACTGATCCACTAAAACAACTATCAAACATAGCAAATAAAGTAACACCTTTCTTAAGATTAGTTTGTATTATTGACTTCAATTCATCATCTACTATTACATTTAAGTCTAATGGCACTATCATTTGGTCATAACCGGTTGTCTCATCATTATTTTTATCAATGGTATATGATCCATGACCACTATAAGCAAAAAATAGTAAGTCACCTGACTTAGAATTTACCATTAAATTTTTAAAAGCATTTAATATATTGCTCTTAGTTGGTTTAGTAACAGTATTATCGGTTATTAAAGTAACATTATTAAACCCATTTTTTTGTATTCTCTCTTTGATACAATTAACATCATTAATACAACCGTATAACTCATTTTGAGTTCGGACATAATTAATTCCTATTAATAGAGCTTTTTTATTTCCTGTAATATTTAGAGCGATTGGCTGAAAATTTTGAACAGCTTGAATAGATTTATTTAAAGCTGAATATAGATTATTTTTATTAGTATTGTACTGGGCTATTAAATTATTTATTTGTTGTTGTTTTTGTTTTTGGTTCATTCTTGAATTATTAACACTTTTAATGTTTGTAGCTAAGAGTGAATTTAAACGAGATAAATTTTGATTAAAAACACTTTTAAGAGCAGCAATTTTATTATTTTTATAGATTTCTAATTCTGTCTCCATTTATAATAGTTATCTATTAAAAAATAATCAAATAAAATAAATAAGTATTTCATTTATATTTTGAAAAAATAAATTATGTAGTCCAAAAAGGACTATATAATTTTTGTATTTTTATTTAATTTTTTTATAAATTAATATACTTCGTTTTTTACTTCATTTAAGCAGTGGTAGCAGCGGCAGCCTTAGCGAAGTGAGGTGACATATATCTTTGGAGGTTGAAGTAAGTGAGCTCATCAGTCTTCTTGAGCTTCAAAAGAGCAGCAAGCTTGGCATCAGGGATAATCTTGCGACCATTCTCCTTGTCTTGGAGTTGGTTCTTACGGATATAGGTGTTAATATCACGAGTTACCTCAGTGCGTGCCATCTCAGTTCCCTTCTCCTTTCCAAGGAAAGCAGCGAGCTCATCGGAGATCTTGGTGGGCTTGACAAAACCGGAAGGAGCACGGTTACCAGTCTTGCGCTTACGCTTGGAAGAAACCTTTTGAGCACTCTTCACCTCACGAGACCATTTCTTCTCAAGAGCACGGTATTCGGACTTAAGAGTAGAAATCATAACACTGAGTTGTTGAAGCTTAGCGATAAACTCAGTAGATTGCTCAGCAAGAGGGGTCTCACCGTCAACAGCAGCATCGACAGGGGCAGCTTCAACAGGAGCGGGGGCTGGAGCAGGAGCAGCCTCAACCTTGGGAGCCTTGGTCTTGGGAGCCTTAGCCTTCTTTTCAACAACAGGAGTGGATTCAACAACAGGGGTAGCGACTTGTTCAGTCTCAGTAGTCTTAGTGGTTTTCTTTGCCATCTTATTATACTATACTCTAGTAAGTAGTTTTTAAGTAGTTTTTTGACTAATAATATATATTCTTACGGTAATATGGTTATATTTAGGAAATGCGTTTAAAAAAACAATTCACTACATAAAATTAAAAGTAATTAACAGATTGAAAAAGCCAAGGAAGGGATGTAGCAGCTTCTTGACTAACTAATGTAAGAGCACCTAGTACATAATAAGCGCCTAAAGATTTACTATCTTTGTCTATTCCACTATTTACAAATATTTCCATAACTTCTAAAAATACTCTTTTAAGGTTCAATACATTTTGCTCAGCATTTACGTATTGAATATTTAAATTTCTGAAAGGAGAACCATTAGGTGGACATATATTTTTTTTCGTTTCAAGTGAAATTTGAGCTCTATAATTCCAAATATCTATTAATTCTCTAATAAATCTAATTAATTGAATTCTATTAAGGGAGAGAAACCAATTAGGATTAGAATAATTTCCCAATGAATCTATATTTTGGAATAACGCTAAAGCTCTCAATTCAATTGATTTTTCATTTGATACTTTTTTTGTGTCATCTTCGAAGCATAAATTAATATTTATGTTCAGCATTCTACTAATGCGAATAATTCCTCTAATATTTTTAAACAATTGTTGAGGAAAATTTGTCCGGTTATATGGATTTTTAACATCATCATCACTTTTAATAAATAAATTATGGAGAGAATTAATGTCAAATCCGTATATAAATCCATCTGTATCTTTATAACTAATAAATTGATGAAAATTAATTTCTTCTAGTGGTTCCATCGAAATAAAATCAATAGAATTAGTACATAATTTTCTGTTTAATGATGCTGGTCCATGGAACTCATTGTATTTTTTTACGAGTTTTCCCCTAAAAACCTTTTGGATTTTAATAATATGTGACGAAAAATATAAATAACTATAAAGCCTGCTAATAAGTTGTGATTTGTTTCCTGTTACTTTTAATTTATAATGCTTTGCAAATTCTTTTAATTGTGTAGCACTATAATTGTTATAAATTAAATCATTATATGTTTTTAGATTCGGAATTTCAATATCATTATCGTTTACTTTTTTAGTTTTTTTAATTGAAGGAATTTGTGATTCGCATTTAGAATTGATCGCATTTAAATATTCTTCTAATAAAGTATCACTATTGGTGGTTTTTTTCAAAATATTTGACATATATATTTATATATTAATATCTTTTTGAATTAGTTTCATTTATTATTTATTACTTATGATTTTTAAAATACTAATTATTATTTCTTACCATAAAAGCAGCAGTTTTCTTTGTCTATATTATAATTTAATTTATATTTAAAAAAAAAATTGATTTAAAGATAAGACGATAATGTAAAGTATACTACTATAAGATGTCTAACGCAATTGTCGACGGAACTAATATTGATTTGTCTGTTTTCAGCTACAGTGCTCCTAAGGTGAATCCTACTGGAGGCAAGGTAGTTAATTTATATAATAAGCATGCTAAGGAATCTCTTACTATTGCTGCTCCTCTTATTGGATCGTGGGGTGCTCAAGAAGTAAAGACTCTTGATGGAGCTGGAACTGGTAAGTATACTATGACTCTTCAATTTTCCAAGGGTCAATATACTACTCCTGATGCTGATAAATTTCTTGAACAAATGAAGTTGGTAGAAAATAAGATTAAGCAAGATGCGATGGTTTATTCTAAGGATTGGTTTGGAAAGGAAATTAAGAGTATGGATGTTATGGATGAGAAGTTTACTCCTATGCTTAAGTATCCTAAGAAGAGCAAGGGTAGTGAAGAGCGAGATTATGATCAGCCACCTCAATTGACTGTAAAGTTGCCTTGTTGGAAGGATGTTTGGCAAACTTCTGTATTCGATGAGGATTATAACCCGTTATATGTTAAGGGTAAGACTGAGGCAACAAGCCCTCTTGATTTCTTGCGAAACACCAGTAAGGCTCCAATTCAAGTCGTTTGTTTGATTCAATGTGCCGGTTTATGGTTTGTTGGAAGTCCGGCTAAGGTTTCTATTACTTGGAATTTGAAGCAAGTTATTGTGAGAAAGCCTAAGACATCGTCTATTCCTGATGATACTTGTTTCTTAACTGTTCGTCCAGCTGACAGACAGGCTCTTAAGGCTTTACCTGAGACTGAAATTGAGCAACATGATAATTCAGTAAGCGCTTTGGTTGAGGATTCTGACGGAGAAGAGGAATATCAATTGCCTCCTCCAGCACCAACACCTACTCCTGTCGTAACTCCTACTCCTGTTGTAGAATCAGAACCTGTAGCAGAATCCGCTAAAGAGGAAACTAAGAAAAAGAAGGTTGTTTCCAAGAAGAAGTCTGACGCTTAAATAATTTGTAAATTTTGTAAAATATTAAATTAGTAAAAATATAAAAACAATAAAATTTTTGTAAACTAAATCAAATAAAACTAATAAATTTTTTATTTGATTATTTTTAATTGATAATAAAATTGAAATACTTATAAACAGTATAATTAAATGTATTAAACCTATAGCTATAAATTTTAAAAGAAATGACAACAAATAATCTCACAGTATTCGACCTATTTAACTTTGTTCCTTTAAACGATAGAGAGAAAGAAATATTTAATATTGATAAATCAATTGTTGAAGAATTAAACGATAAACTTTCCTCAAATTGGTTTTATTTAGGAGGTCAAATCCGTATGAATGCTAATGATTTAATAAGCTTGGACACAATTGAAAAAGTTAGAGAAATAAATGAAAAGAGAAGAATAGAATATGGTGAATCATACAATGGATTTGAAGCTCAAAGTGTTAGACATAGTAATAAAATGTTAGAAGCTGTTGAAAATATGATTATTAAATATAATGAAATTATGAATCTTAGAGAGAACCATAAAATTTAATTTAGATTAGATTTATTTTAAAAATAATATCAGATTTATCCGTTATATCGTATACATTATTTTTTACTTTTGATATACCTTGACCCTTTAAATAATAATATTGTTCTTTTCTTAAATACAAGTTAGAGAGATTAATTGAAATATTTTTTTCACCTACGTTAAAAGATAATGGAATATTATTTATAATCATATTTTTTAAATCATTTAAAATACTTAAGTTAATACTAACAATTAAATTATTATCATCATCTATAATCATATTATCCGGTAAAATAGGTTCACATATGGCAATAATTTCACACCCAGAACCGTCAAAATAAGATTCATTGTGCCACAATGGAACTAAAAATAATTGATCTCCAACATAAAGCTTATATAAATTATTATTTAATATATCATTTATACTTGGGTTTAATTTATATATTTCAACATTATCGTATTTATTAAGAACTATTTGCTTAACCTTCTCAAGTAAATCGTTACTAAAATGAAGTTCAGATTTATACTTAGAGAGAAAAAGATAAATATTTAAGGTAGTTTCCTTATCTAGCTCTTCAAACATTTTAAGTGATATTTTTGTTCCTGCATTTAAAATTTCACTTACTATTTTTACAATTACTTCTATATAATTTCCATCCATTACAGAAGATATGAAATTTTTTAAGACATTTAAATAAACAAATGACGAATCATCCTGATATTCTTCTTCATTTATTTCATTAAAATCACTTTGGTTTAATGGTGTCAATTCTTTTTTAAGGTAATTATATGCCTCGTTTATTTTTTTAAATTTTTCGGTTGACTCATTTGTATTTCCATTTTTATCTGGGTGATATTTAAGAGCTAATTTTCTGTACTTTTTTTTAAAAAAATCCAACGATAAGTCTTTATGGCTTGTGTTTATATAATCTATTTCCAATATTTCAAATGCTTCCTTATAATTCATTAATTTAATACTTAATTTAAAACTTTAAGTATTAAATTAATTATATATACTATTTATATAATGGCAGGAATTAGAACTAGTGCTATTACATACAGAAGAGGTATTCCTGATGGATATAATAATTTTTATTATGTTTCACAAACAAATAATGTTATTCCATCACCTATGAACTTATATCTACGCAATTACAATTTTTACAACAGAAAAGCAATGAATCCAAACCCTTACAGATGGTTATGGAAACCATAATTTAAGGAATAGAGTGAATATTTTTTATTAAATTTAAAAAGTAATTTTCGACATGATATATTGGTCTATAATTATTATTGTAATATTGAAAAAAACAGTATGTTTTTATGAGAATATTAGGCATATGTTCATTTTTAATATATTTTCGTTCAACAAGTTTTGAGAGAATATACCAAATACAATCAGATATATCCAAATTATATATGAATATATCATATAGTAAATCTCTAAATTTAAGAAATTGTAAATCATTTATATTTACAAGGTTATTAATAATTTTATTACATATTATTTTATATTGAAGCATTGAGTCTTCATTATAAAAATGTAACATTTTGATATTTGTTATATGTTCTGAATTAAATTTATTTGGTAATTTACATTTAACTGATTTAGTGTATAGTGTTTTTGCCGGTCTACTGATGTTAATTACTTCACAGCAATTAAGTATATTGTCTGGAATAAACCCTAATTCTTCTGTAATAAGAATAAATATTACATTTATGCCTAATGAGTTATTTTGCTGCATATAACTATAAAAATTTTCTAATAGTTCTCCATGTATTTCATGAAAATATTTACATACAATTATACCAGTTTTATCTGGCTTTGCTGAAATTATATCTATTATTTGTTGATATATTTCGTGCCAAAGTAATTTTGAGTTACAACCAAGAAGTGACAAATCTATTTCGTAATGTATGTCACTAACTTTAAAATAATACTGTTGTTTGTTGTATGTTACACTTATTTTTCTCTCGTATTTCAATTCGGTATTACTGTATTTTTTAATAGATGACAACATTTGTGTATATTTTCCTACTCCACTAGGACCAAAAAAAATTAGGTTTTTAAGTTCTTGAATTGTTTTTGGAAATTTTTCATATATTTTTTTTAATTTTGGATGTAAATCTAATTTATTATTTTCTGATATATACTCTTCAAAATGTGTTTCATAAAATTTCATTGTTTAATATAATAAACATTCTTTTATTATTATATTTAACTAATTTATATTTATAATGCTTAAAAACATCGCTGTATTATATTATATAGATGAATCTAGTAAAAAAAATAGAGCAATATGATAACAAAAATTTATTTCTATGTGAACCAACGAAAAATAACGTAATGACAGATGGAAATTTTATTAGAATATTATATTCAACAAATAATGTTACGTTAAATGGTATTTATTTATTGATAAGTTTAACTGATATTTCGACTGAAAAATATTTTACTAAATATAAATGTTATTTTAATGTTCAAACCCATAAAGATATGATAGAAAATCTAAAATATATTGAAGAAGGAATTTTAAGTAAATATAAAACAAATAAAATGCCAGCATATAAAATTTATGAACAAATAACATTAGGATTTATTAAATTATTTGCTGATATTGGAAATAAACCAAATTGTTCACTTATACTTAAAATATCTGGGATTTGGGAAACCTCTCATAATTATGGTTTAACCTATAAATTTATGGTTATTAATAATTAATAATTAATAATTAATAATTAATAATTAATAATTAATAATTAATTTAATGTTGTAAAACCATCAGTAGAATAATATTTTAGAATTGTGTATAGAACTACTGAACTTATTGCTGTTACAGTTCCTAATAAATATACAATACTAGACGTAACTTGAGATACTTTTCCTGTTATTTCAAATTTATCTGTATTAACGTTGTTATAAATTAAATACATTTGAACTAATAAAAGCATAATTATTATGTTGCTAAATGAACTGTATCCGGGAGCAACTTGACCAGCTATTATTTTAGTTTTATAATTAATCAATAAATAAAGAACAAATGAAATAATCCCCAAAATTAATATAAATGGTCCGGTTGTCATCATAATTTGAGATATTATTTTAAACATAGATGATGTTTGATTTACTTTCAGAATCTGTGAAAACATTATTATCAAAATCATTAAAATAGCTAATATTAATACACTATAACCTGCTATATATGATCCTAAAGACGTGCTTGAATTCGTAAAAAATCCAACTATAAATGATATTAAACTCGCAAATATAAACGCTTTATATATTGTTGAATACCAATACTTCATTTATATACTGAAGCTATAATAAAATTTATTTTTTATTAATCTTTAATTCATCTATTTCTTTTTGCATAGACATTATCTTAGCTAACATTATTGGAATAAGTTCTTGATAATTAACTGTTTTATATCCAAAATTATTTTCTTCAACTAATTCCGGATATATCTTTTCGACATCTTGAGCTAAAACACCATAGTGTAATTTATTTTTTGGGTCATTTTTATATGAAAAATGTATAGGATTTAAAGTTAGAATTTCGTCTATTTTTTTAGTTTCAATTTCAACAATATTTTCTTTAAGTCTTTCGTCTGATGTATTATATAAAGAACCTGTAACAATTAAATCATTATTTATTAATACTGGGTTTTTATCGTTAGCTGGTGTTTCAACAACTAATCCATTAGGCAATCTTTTATAATTCCATATAACTTGGCTTGGAGCAGCAACATAAAATTGTTTTATTCCTTGTTGATTATCAAGTATTCTACCACCATAATTAGCAGATGAATTAAATGCCATATTATATTACTATATAATAGTATTTTAGTTTTATTTAAATAATGTATTATTTATTTAAATAAAAAATATAATATAATATATAAATATGTCAGCTTTTGGGTCAAATAACGAAGGAAAAAGATTTTATGATAATTCTACACCACAAATGTATAACGTAAACACAACACATCCATTAATTGGAAACTCTCAAGATTATATGTTTTATAAGAAATATGTTTCTATACACTCAGAAGATAGAGATTTAATAAAGTATCCTAATTCTTGTGACTTTGAAATAGAATTACCACAAGATTATTTAAATGTTGCTTCTTTAAAACTAGTTCAGTGGACATTTCCGGCAAATTATAGCACATTTTCAACCGTAAACTCAAATATTACATTATCATTTAAAATTCTTAATCCATATAATCCATCAGATAATCTAGTCCCCGATATATATTCCTATAGAATTTTTGAGGCTTTATTTATTAATAAAGATAATGTATATCAATTCAATATTGAAGAAGGATTTTATAATCCTGAGCAAATGGCAACCGAGTTAACAAATAAATTTAATTATACGGTATCTAGCTTAATTCAAAATTATTTTATTCAACAAGGTTGGACTGACACGTTAAATGAGTTTGAATTAAAAGGTGGTTATAATCGTTTTATCGTTGTCTATAACAACGTAAGCCTTAAATTATGGTTTGGCAATAAAGCAGATCAATTTGAACTATTAAATGACACGGTAATAGTTAATAATACTGTTGATGAAAATGTGTGTCTTTTAGGAAGCCGTCAACTACCTAATTCATCTAATTGGGGATTACCAAGTTATTTAGGCTTAACTAGATGTAATTATATTTCAATTAACGGTAGCACTATTGAAAATAATAGCAATAATATAAGTTTACTTAACGGAATTGTTGTCCCAAGATTTTATTATGGTGACGTAACACCTGGAGATAATGGTTATTGGTTATTGCCTAATATGGATTTATCCGGAAGCCAAGTAAATTGGGTAGAAGCTACATATAAAATTAATTTAATGGGAGAAGCATTTATGTATTTAGAAATAGCTGGACAAAATTGTATTGATGAGACTAAGCCATATAACGTAAGCAAATTTACATTAACCACTAATCAGACAAACGGTGTAGCTGATTCTGCTTTCGCAAAATTACCCATACCAACAACTCCATTAGCACAGTGGTTTGATAGAGACGCTTTACCTTATAAATATTATTATCCACCAGCAGAGAGAATGAGAAGATTAAAATTTAGAATAAGGTACCATAATGACCAGATAGTAAATTTTGGATTATTTAATTATTCATTTATGCTTGAATTTACGCTAATGACACCTATGATGTTAAGAGATTCAAAAAGTATAGTTTACCCACCTTCTGTGTGTCGTTAAAATTAAGATAATTTAGATTTTTATATTATATTTCTCAGTTATCCAAGATTTTAAGATAGATATATTACATATCTTATAATCTTCCTTTGTTTCGGAAAATGATTTAATATCATAAAATGACGGTTTTTTCATTTTTGAGTTTTTATAAAATAAATAATCACCTTTTGGACCTTTTCTAATTGATAAAAATGGATTAATAACTCTAATAAGATTTGAACCTTCTTCTAAAAGTGGTAAAACTTCCCCAAATGTAATGTTTTCAATAGGTCTATTACCTAGTTCCTTAAGCGTTTTTGAGTTTTCACCCCAAGACACATATAATCCGAATTTTCCCTTACGTAAAATTACATCTTTTTCTTGATATTGTCCTAAAATATATTGTGTATTTTGCTTTTTATTTGTTTCAATAATGTCTCCTAAAATATAATTTCCATTTTCTAGTTTATTTATATCGAAATCCTTTTTAACAGGTTTAAATGTTATTTCTTCTTTACCGTCACTCTCCTCAACACATTTTATTACTGGTCCGTATTTACCAATCATAAAAGTATTATTATCATCTATTTGAACCTCAAATTTTGTTTTATTTTTTATGTTTTCTATTAAATTATCAATTTCTTTGTTACATGATGAACATATTTCTGTCCAATTTATTTCGCCTTTTGCTATTTTATCAAGAGATGTTTCCATTAAACTTGTGTAATTATAATCAAATAATGGGTTGAAATGTTTTTCTAAAAATTCCATAACAATTATGCCTAATTGTTGAATAACCAGTTTATTTTTTTCATTTCCAAATTGTCTTTTATTTTCGATTTCACTTATCTCTCCTTCTTCTAATTCAAAATCACGACAAATAATTTCTTTTCCTTTAATATCTTCTTTTTTTACATAACCACGTTCTTGGATTTTATCGATAATTGATGAAAATGTAGATGGTCTTCCAATTCCTTTTTCTTCCAAAAGTTGAACTAATTTTGCTTCAGTAAAATGTGATTTAGAACCCTTAATTGTTACCTTTGAACAAATTTTTTTATATGATATTACAGAATCTTTTTTTACTGTTTGCAGATATTGATATGTTTGGTTCTCTCGAGAAAATTTATTTTCAACTATTTTCCAACCAGGGAAATCAATTAATTCACTTGTAAAAGAATATTTTAAATTTAAAGGTGCTGTTATGTTTGCTGTTATGGAATAAAATGTCGCATCAGACATACAACTTTCTAATGTGTTTGTCCATATAAGTTTATACATTCTTTTTTCCTTTGAATCAATATCATCAGGTAGTTCCTTGAGTGAAATACTTGTTGGTCTTATTGCTTCGTGTGCTTCTTGTGCGAATTCATTTTTTTTTTCCTTTTTTTTACTTTTTTTTGTAGTATCTTTTTTACTTTCAATATTTTCATTACTTTTATTATTATCTGGTATTAAGGTTTGATTAATATATTGCTGACTATATGTTTTGGTAATATAGTTTACTGCTGTTTCAATAAATTCTTCACTATACGTTTTGCTGTCAGTTCTCATATACGTTATATATCCACCTTCATACAACGTTTGACAAATTTTCATCGTTTCTTTTGGCGAATAATGTAATTCATTACTGGCTACCTGTTGTAATTTACTAGTTGTAAAAGGCTCAGGAGGTTGTTTAAATACTTTATGTGGTTGAAAACACGTGTATATATGTGAAAATTCAGAACTTTCATCAAGAAAATCTATCATATCATCTTCATTTTCAATTTGTTTATTTAATTCAAATGCTAAATTTGAATTTGTAAAATAACCTACAGTATTATATGCTTTAATTTCAGCTGATTTATCGATTTCTTTTTGATTTTCGTATACTAATTTTAAGGCAGGGGTTTGGCATCTACCAGCACTTAAAGCATTTTCTTTTCCTTTTGGTTGAGATATGAGTTTCCATAAAACTGGTGAAATTTTAAAACCAACCAATATATCAAGTATTTGTCTAGTTTGTTGCGCATTAACTATATTTAAGTCTATCGTTCTTGGGTTATTTACTGCCTCACGTAAAGCAGTTTCAGTAATTTCATTAAATGTAATTCGTTTTGTATTTATAGGCAACTTAAATAATTCAATTATGCTAAATGCTATCATTTCACCTTCTCGGTCTGAATCGCTTGAAAGCATAATATCGTCAGCTTTTTCTATTTCTTTTCTTAATATATCTATTTGTCTTTTTTTAATTATTTCGTCAATAATTGAATATGTTGGTTTAAAATTATTTTCTATGTCAATATTTTTTAAACTTGGTATCGTTCGTAAATGGCCATAAGACGCAACACATTTATAACCAGGTCCCAAGTATTCTTCTATTTTTTTACATTTAGCGGGGGATTCCACTATTAATAAAGTTTTTGTTGTTTTAATTTTTTTTGGCATAAATATATATATATATTTAATTGTAAAGATATATTTATGTTATTTACATTATATTTTTAATGCTATAAATATTTTACGTGATAAATAAGCGATTATTAAACCTATAATGGCACCTGAAATTAATTGTAATAATGTATGATTATGGTATAATAAGCGTTCATATATAACTACTAGACAGGTTATCATCATTAGAATTATTGGTGTGGTTATTTTATTAGTAGATAAATATGAGTAAGCTAGAGAGAAAAATGACAATTGTGAATGTCCTGATGGCATACCATATTTTTTCTTACTAAAATTATCATCATCTAAAAACTTTTTAGGGTTTGATGGTCTACTTCCCTTAAAATAGTCCTTTAAGTAGTCATTAATTACTTTGTTTAATATAAACAACATAATATAAAATACCAAATTATACGTTTGATAATAAATTAAAAATAATGTAAAAACAAATGTAATGTATTCACCAAAATAACCTATTCCATAAAAAAAATTAATTATGTTACCAAATATATCTGATAAATTTATCATTATATTATATTTATATATTATAATATAATATAATGACCTATACCCAAAAAAAGAAAAATAAAAATAACAATAAAACACAAAAAAAACGCGGTATAAAAAAAATAATACCATACGAACTTAAGACATTAAAAAAAGATTATATCTTATATGGAGCAAAAAATAAAGATTTAGGTGAAAAAGTATTAGAATATACTAAATCAAACGAAAAGAAAAAACATACACATTGTGTTTATGAAAATATTAGTTGGTTTGCTGGTTTAGAACAGGCAAAACATTATAAGGGTAAAGACGACCTGATATTTAAATGGAAGGTATCTAAACCATTATCTTTAATTAAGATTTCAGAGAGAAACGAAAAATTCTTTAAAAAATTGTTTTTAAATACAAATCAAGATATAGTTCCTACGTTAAATATTGATTCTGATAAACTTAGTAAAATAGATTATGATCATCCATTTTTAAAAATGAATAATAAAGAAAGAACACTCTATGAGTTTAATTTCATATTTGGGTATTTGACACTTAAAGAGCAATATGAGTTTTTATTATTTATTAAATACTTAATTAAAAACGATATTATTGAAATTTTATCTAGACATAATACTAATTTAATACCAAAAATAAATAAAAAAATTAAATTTTATGAGTTATATCCATTCGGGAAAAAAGAAAAGTTAAATAGAATAAGTCTTTACGAAATAAATAAACAGTCATTATTAAATTTATGTAAAATTATGTACAGTAATAAGTATAATTTTGATGGAGTTTATCAACCAAACACAAATAGTTTTTGGTATCCAGATTTAATAGTTTATCATATGAATATAGAAGAGTTTATCTTATTCTCTCCACACACAGAATTAATAAATGATGGAATTTATATAAAAAATTGAAATATTTAGTATACCAATATATTATTAGCATACTAAATAAGAATATAAGTTAAGTTCAAAAATGGTTGAAGTAGTTGGAATTGCTATGATTGTTATTTTAGTGACAGGAGCAGGTTTAGTTCTTAATAAATTTTTAAATTATATGAAAAATAATCATTATTATGATAGGATATATGCTGAAGGATAATAAATATAATTTATAGTGGTCCTAATTCAATTACATATTCATTTGTTTCATCATTATATTCAAACCCTTCAAATGTAACTGGACAAGTATCTGTAAAAACATCTATTTTTTTTAAATCTTCTACTCTTTCAACGGTTTCCATTACACAATTATACCAATCCTTTGAACCTTTGAATGCTTGTTTTACATGTTTTTTTCTAGAGATTCCTGATAAAACTTATAAATTATTGTTAGAAGTTGTTTTACGTTAAGTGGACCCTTGATAATTTTATTTACGAAGTATTTATAGTTATCGTTTAATGGAAATTTAATATTTGCTGTATCACTATCATTAAGTATAATTTTATTTTCTTCATCTTTAATAATATCTGTTGGATTATAATGGATGTACCAATTAATATTAATATTTTTAATTGTTTCGATATCTAATGACATAATTTGTATATTATAATTATAAAAATTATGTTTATACTACCCATTTAATTAATATTATTTATTAAATTTTTTGAATTGTTTATAAGATATATTTTGTTCAGGTTTTTTTGGCTCAGGTTTAGGTTCCTCATTTTCATTTAATTTATCTGCTTTTCTTAAAGCACTATCTACATATAATTCTTTCAAAATTGAACCAACTAAAAATGAACCTTCATGTTGGTCTAATTCTCCATCTTCAATTTTTCTTAAAACATCTAAGAATTTGTTTAAAATACCAATATCAATTTCGTCTTTTCTTACCTTATTGTAAATATCGGTATAATATGTAAATAAAAAATTACATTCATTAACACATTCTTCGTGTATTTTGTTGTCGTCGCCTCTATATTTTGATTTAATTAAAATCATATTATTTACCTCATTTCTGATAATTTGACTATGCTTTAAATTGCGTATAAAATCTGTTTGATCTTCGACATTATTTGCCTTAATCATATTTTGTAATTGTAACCTTTGTTTGTCATTCATTTAATATATTATACTTAATATATTAAGTATTTTATTTAAACTAATTAAAATATAATATATATATAAATGTCAACACCACCAGGATTAATTTTACCAACACAACAATCTTATGTATCAGGTGCAGGAAATCCACGTGATTCAGCTATGTTAGCAATGCAAAACGCAAATATAAAACAAGCTAATTTAAATGCCTCTGTTGGAGGAAAAAGATATAAAAAACTATATAAAGGAGGAGCTGCGTCAACCGTTGTGGTCCCTCAAATGCAAATGTTATATAAACCTACTAATGGAACAGGAACAAATCCAAATGACCAAATAAAAGGACTATCTTCTACAAGTATGCAGAGCACAGCATGGGCAGCTGATGATAATTTAGCTACAACAAAAGGTGGAAATAAATTGAGAGCAACTAAAGTTAGAGCAACCAAAAGATTTAAGAAAGGTGGCAGTTCTTCTGCTAATTTAAATTGGGGTTGTTATAGTGGAGGAAAAAGACGCTTTAAAACAAGAAAACATAAGAAAAGTTCTAAACGTCATCGTAAACATCGTCATTAGAATTACTTAAATTAGCCGGTATAATTTCTATAAATCTCATTTTATTCATTTTTCTCATTAAAGAACCATAAATTACAGATAATTCTTTAACAAACGTAAATTTCTTAGGCCTTTCAGAACGAATAGGATAAAGTTCTTTTATATCAGGTATTCCTAATATACCGTTAAATTTACTTATATTGCTAAAAAAATCTTCGTATTTAATACAGTAAATTGTATAGTTTCTTTTTTTTGGTACTGTATAATTATCAAAAAACTCTTCCAACCCATATAAATCACAACCAGACTTTACCACATCACCAAAATATATCTCCCCATTTTTATCACACTTTATATGTTGAAGATGTGTAATATTTGGACCTTTCGGTAAAGCAAAACGTGAGAATATAACCTGCATTGGATTTCTATAAATGAATATAACCTTATAATTATTTAACTTATCATCTGACACCTCGGTTTTATTAAACCATTCACTGTAAACTGGTTCTTTTGTGTTTTCACCACCAACATAACATAATTTTTCTGGAGGATATCTATCATGTACGTGATATACATTTCCAAAATTTTTCAAATAATTAAATATTATAGTTGATCCACATCCACCAGCACTACAGACGTAAAATGTTAAATCTATTTTAAAAATATTGGTTGGTATTTGTTTTGGTTTTTCTAAATTAAAATTAAGACGCATCATTATTTATAATTTATAGGTAATATTAAAATAAATTATAAACTTAATTAAATTAATAATTTTATACTAATAATATAAGTTATGCCGACTGGAAAAAATTGGGTAAATTTTGTATATGTTAATATAGCATTTGCTATTTATATAGCTGGCGTTTTTTATTTTAATCAATTAGCACAGATAAAGGCTAATTGGCCTCTATATAGATGTAATCCCATGTATATGTTTTTAGCCGATAATGTTGAAGAAAATTTCGTATACTGTATTCAATCTATGCAAACTAATTTTATGGGGTATTTATTACAGCCATTAACATTTGTAACAGGGTCATTAACTACTATGATGGGTGGATTTATGGGTGATATACAAAATATTCGTGCTATGTTTGATAAAATTAGAACGTTTTTCTCTTCTATTATAGAGTCCGTTTTTGGTGTATTTTTAAATTTAGTGATAGAGTTTCAAAGAATAACAATAGGAATTAAAGATTTGATAGGAAAGACTATAGGAATAATGGTTTCACTTATGTATGTTTTAGACGGTAGCATTCAAACAATGAATAGCACTTGGAATGGACCGCCTGGACAAATGGTTAGAGCTCTAGGAAAATGTTTTCATCCAGATACGAAAGTTAAACTAAGAAATAAATCAGTTAAGTATATGAAAGATATTGATTTAGGTGATATATTAGAGGATGGTTCAATAGTAGAATCTATTTTAAAAATTGACAATAAAAAAGATAAATTGCCTTTATATAAAATAGCGAGTTCAGGTGTGAATGGTGAAGACATATTTGTTACAGGTTCACATTTAGTTTACGATAATAAAACTAAATTATTTATTACATGCGAGGATTATTCAAAAGCAAAACTCTCTTCAGAAAAAACAGATTGGTTTAGTTGTTTAATTACCAATACCCATAATATTAAAATAGGTAACGAATTGTTTTGGGATTGGGAAGATCATTTTGTTAAAATCGTTAAATAAAAATATTATAATAATAAAAATTAAATATTATAATAATAAAAATTAAATATTATAATAATAAAAAATTAGTATAATATTTATGTTTTATAGATGAATATTATTCACTTACTATATATATGGATATAAATATTAATAACATAACTAAAATGTATGATAAACAAACGTATTTTGACCAATATGGTGGTTCATTTATTTTGTTTATTATTATTACACTTGTAGTTTTAATTTTAATTTCATATTTTCATACTATGATTAATATACAACCCATAATAAATGACTGGCCTAATCAACGATGTAAACCAAATATAATACCATTTGCGGGTTTCATAACTAAACCAGATGGAATGTCTGCTACAGATTACACTGCTCAAAATTTTAATTATTGTACACAAAATATTCTCTCTAACATAACGGGAGAAGCTCTTCAACCATTAACATATCTTACTAATGTATTAAATTCAATCGCTAATTCAATTAAACAATCTATTCAAGCAGTTCGTGCTATGTTTGATAAAATTAGAACTTCTATGCAAACTGTATCACAAGAAATAATGGGACGTCTTATGAATATTATGATACCATTAATGCAAATAATAATAAGTTTTAAAGATTTAATAGGAAAAATACAAGGTTCAATGACAGCAGGATTATTTACATTATTAGGATCTTATTATACGTTAAAAGCACTATTAGGAGCAATAGCACAGTTTCTAATTACTATTTTAATAGCTCTTGCTGTTATGATTGCTATTTTTTGGATTTTACCTTTTACTTGGGGAGCAGCTATAGCGAATACATCTATATTTGTAGCAATAGCTATTCCGCTTGCGATAATGTTGACATTTATGAATGATGTGTTACACGTTAATACTAGTTACAGTATACCACAATTAAAATGTTTTGACAAAGATACTTTAATTGAAATGAATGACGGAACATTTAAGAAAATAACTGACATCAAAAATGGCGATATGTTGAAAGATAACAATATAGTTACCGCTAAAATTGTTGTTGATACCCAAGGCTCTATTATGTATAAATTAAACGATGTAATTGTATCTGATTCACATATGGTTAAGTATAAGAATTTATGGATAAAAGTTGAACATCATCCGGACTCGTGTAGAGTGTATAATTACAGCGAAAAATATTTATATTGTTTAAACACAACATCTAAAACTATTTGCGTAAATGAAACAATTTTTACTGATTGGGATGAAATATTTGATAGTTCATTAGAGAGAATATTAGATAATAAATCTATAACTATTTCTGATACAAGTGATATCCATAAATATTTAGACTATGGATTTTCTGAAACTACAAAGGTTTTCTTAGAGAAAAATGTTTATATTGATATTAATAAAATTAAAATTGGTGATGTGCTTGAAAATGGTGGCAAAGTATACGGTATTGTAGAAATAGATGGCTCGACTATTCATGAACAATTTAGATATAATTTAGGAGGAAATAAATTTGTAGAAGGATATATACCTGATATTATGGAGGATATGAAATGTTTAGAAAATAAACACAAAAAATTATATAATATTTTAACACAAAAAGGTGATTTTATTATTAAGGATCAAACAACATTAGATTATAATGCTGCTATTGACCGATTTTTTAAAAAGCAAAATAATAAATTATTATCTAATAATTATGTATAATAATGGATATCTCAATTTTTGGATATAAATTGAATCTAGAGGTTCTTATATTGATTGGTGTTATTTATTTAATTTTGGTTGGACATACACTATGTGGATGCAGTAATTATAGTTTAATGGAAGGTCTAGAAGTAATAGCAAAACCTGCGTCTGTTCTTAATCTTCCCGAACCTATGGCTGCTGGAAACATGGCTGCCGGAAAAGCCAAGGATGGTGCAACAAAAGCTAACGGAAAGGCCGGAAAAGAGGGATTTGTTGGTGCCAACACAAACTTTGGTCAATCATCTCCTTATGATCTCGGCTCTCAACAAACAGTAAATACTTCTTCATGGTCTATGCCTGATATGACAGTTGTTCCTGGAAAACCATTGAGTGATGGTGTTAAACAATTTTTAGCGAGAGAACCTCAACCAGTTCCTTTACCTGAAGGTGAATTGGATATGTTTGCTACAACTCCATTTAAACCTGAATGTTGTCCTAATACATACAGTAATTCTCAAGGCTGTGCTTGTATGACAGGTCAACAATATAATTATTTAATTAACAGGGGTGGAAATAATGTTCCATACTCTGAATATTAATTTTTAATAAATAAAACTTAAAATATTATTAATGTTTATAATATTTTATACGCATATAATAAAGATATGACCAAAACATTAAGAAAAAATAATAATTCTAATAACAAAACAAAAAAATGTCCAATAAGTTTGAAACCTTTTGAAAAAGAATATAGTCTTGAATTAGCTAAGAGAGAGAAAAAAGTTAAAAATATAGAAACATTTAAAAAAAATAATAATTCTAATAACAAAACAAAAAAATGTCCAATAAGTTTGAAACCTTTTGAAAAAGAATATAGTCTTGAATTAGCTAAGAGAGAGAAAAAAGTTAAAAATATAGAAACATTTAAAAAAAAGGAGTTTGGCAAAGAACTTCTCTCTAAGTTTGCTCCATCATCAATTAAGCCAAATAACGATTTCTATGACTACATAAATTATTTATGGTTAAAAAATGTAAGTTTAGAAAAACAGCAAAAATACATAGTTCAAATAGACGATTTTCGTTTAGCTCAAGATAAAGTTTTTGGAGAATTAAATACAATTATAGTCGACTATTTTAAAAAAAATAATGGTCGCTTTGCCAAAAATATGAAGAATTATTATTATTCCGTTTTAAATATGAATAAAAAAGAACAAACATTAAAAATTGCCAAAGAATCAATTAAAATGGTTGATGAACTTATAAGTAAAAATAACCCTTGGGAACTTCTCGCTCATTTTAATAAAGATGAAATGCTTTCAGTTCATACTCCTATATCGTGGTCAGTTGAGCCGGATGATAGAAATCCAGAAATTTGTCGTTGTTACATTAATTCGGGACAATTAATCCTTTTAGATTTAAATGTTTATTACGATGATGGAACTGAGGTAGCTTATAAGAAAAAAACAATAAATGAATATTTTAAATATATAAAGAAAGTATTCAATACATTACTCGGTAAGAATAATTTTAACCCAAGAGACCCATATGATGTTCAAGTAGATATATTTAACGCATTAGGTTGTAACACCATTAAAAACGATAAATCAATTAACATAGTTAATAAAAAAGATGCATTAGATAAATATGGTTTTGATTGGGAACAATTCTCAAAATGCCTTGGATTTAAACAAACTCCTAATTTTTTTATATCAACAAGCTTGAATTATCTTAAATGCGGAACAAAATTATTTCTTGATAATTGGAATACACCTAAATGGAGAACATATTGGATATATTTGATATTTAGACGATTAATTAGAATAACAGAAGGTTGGGAAAATATTACATACGATTTTTACGGGAAATTTGAAAGAGGTCAAGAGAGAATAAATGATTCGTCAGCAGTAAGTTCATCACTTTATATGACACTACCTTTCAATAAATTTTTAACCGAAGAATACGTTAAAAAATTTGAGAATCCACAAGCTATGGAATATACTAAAACATTATGTGAGGACCTTAGACTTGTTTTTAAACGAATACTAACAAGAAATAAATGGTTACAATCATCTACCAAAAAATATGCCCTTAAAAAATTAGATCATTTTAACTTTATATATGGAAAACAAGAAAATATTCCAGATGATCCCGACTTAGATTATAGCACTTCATTATATGATAATATGATAAAACTTATTGAATGGAGACACAATAAGAATATTCAACTTGAAGGCAAAAAACCAATAGATTATCCTGCTGTTGATTGGAGCCAATATCCAGTAAAAATGACTGGAACACAAGCATACATTGTTAATGCCGCATATACTCCTTCAAAAAATTCCATATTTATTAATTTGGGATATATTCAAAAACCATTTATCGATTTAGATGAGAGAGGAATTGAATATAATTTGGCTCACTTGGGGTTTACAATTGGACACGAAATGTCACACGGTTTTGATGATTGGGGAAGCCAATACGGTTATGATGGTAAGCTTTACGATTGGTGGACTGAAAAAGACAAAAAACATTATAAGAAAATACAAAATGATGTAATAAAACAATATGAAGATTTCGCAGCTAGAGACGGAATTAAGTTTGATGCATCAATTGGAATTGGTGAAGATTTAGCTGACATTTCTGGTTTGGCAATTTGCGACGAATACTTGAGAGATTTTCAAGATAAAAATCAAGATCTAATACCCATTAGAGCTCTATCTTATGAAGGATTTTATACTTATTTCGCCTTTCAACAAAAACAATTGGTTGGTAAGAAAGCCTTATCAGCTCAATTAAAAACTAATCCACATCCACTTGATAAATATAGATGTAATGTTCCATTATCTCGTTCATCAATATTTAGGTCACTTTATAACGTTAAAAATGGTGATGGAATGTGGTGGCATAACGAAAATACAATATGGTAAATATATTATTTTGTATAACCGCATAGCTTACAGTACGTAATATGTAAGCTTTTATCAGGATCAACATCTATTAAATCATCTATATATTCGTGCTTACATAGTTCGAATATATGTTTATCGCACATTTTTTTAAGTTGTAATAAGTTTTCTCTCGTTTTTGGCAAAGATGAAATAATATGAAAGTCATTAAAATTTTCGTCTATTTTTATAGAGTTGTATTTTGAGTTCATAATAATTTCATCATTTAATTCATTGATTCTATCTAAGTATCTGATCATTAACTCATATTTTTCTTTACAAAATAAATAATATTCTAAGCTCATATTATTTATTATATATTTACTTTTATATATTTACTTTTTATATTATTGTTAAAATAATTTATCTTGATATAATATAAGATAAGACAATGTGTGTTATATTATATACTGAAATAAACGGAAAAAAAATATTAGCAAAAAACAGAGATAGAGCATATAAACCCAATATAAAAATTATTCACGAAATAGTAAACGGAATAGAAGTTGCTTATTTAAAAGATGAAAATACTGGTTGGATTGAAGGAATGAATTCGAATGGAGTTGGCATCGTTAATTCAACTTTAAGCTCAAAAGATAGTAAACAACATATAAGGAAACAAGTTTTAAGTGAGAAAAAAAATGTAATATATAAATTATTAGTTGATAATGACAAGAGAAAGAATTTTTATGATATTATAAAACACGCTAAAAGTGATTATGTGTTGGAGGGACATACATTGTTATTTCACGACAGTAATGCGTTTCATGTAGAAAATACATTAGCAAATAAATTTATAATCGAAAAAATTGATAAAACAAGTGTATTTTCAAATCACGGCATAAGAATTAAAAATGCTGGTTACAGAAAATGCATAAAAGGTTTATCGACATTTTTAAGGTCAGATATCGTAAAACAAGAATTAAAGAATAATAACATAAAGAGCGAGGAAGATTTAATAGACATTATGAACAGAAACTATAAGAATATTGACTCAAGATTTCATCCTTATAGAGACAAATATTACACTATGAAAAAACACAAAAATTTAGAGCGTAAGAAGGTTAAAATTAGTACGACTGGTCAAATTTTATTAAATATGACTGATAAAGAGTTTACTTATTATGCTGATGTTAATAACAGTAAAAAAATAGAATATATTAATAAACTTCCGAGAGATTATATGCCTCAAATAAGAATAATAATAAAAGAGACAGAGAAACGTATTAAAAGTCCTAAAAATATATTTACAAAAAAGTATTTAAAGAAAGTATATGAAAATTTTGATTGTAAAAAAACAAAAAGACATAAATTAGGAAGGGACACAAAATTTAAAAATACGAGAAAAAAATTTATTAGGACTTCTAAATGAATGTAGATTAATAATTAATTATTTTTTATCTTAATAACTGATTATTTTTTTATTTAAATAACTGATTATTTATGTATATAATGATCTCCAGGTTTCTAATCCATCTGATTCCTTTTTAATTAATTTACTTACAATTTCCTTTGTTACTTTGAATGGAAACTCTACTTTTAAAGACATTTCACCTTCAAACAGATTTGTGTCTGGCTTCATTAGCCTATATAAATTTAACTTTGTATAAATTATCTCTAAACTACGTTTCATATTTCTTACACCGTCTTCCTTATTACAATAAGTTTCATTTATATAACTAATTACATCATCTGGAATAATAATTTCTCCATCATTAAACTTAACCTGTTCTTTAATTTTTGGTAGTAAATAATTGTTTGCGATTATGGTCTTTTCTTTTCCGGAATATCCTTTTGTTTTAATTCTGTACATTCTGTCTTTAAGAATTGGATTGACCTTTGACTCGTCATTATAACTGAATATGAAGAGACACTTACTTAAATCAAAATTAATTTCAGCAAAATATTTATCGTGAAATTGTGAATTTTGTGTTGTATCTGTTAAGTGCGTTAATATTCCTGCTATTTCTTCTCCTCGTGGAGTGTCTGAAATCTTGTCTAATTCATCGAAATAAATTACCGGATTCATACATTTACTGTCAATTAGGATTTGAACAATTTTACCCCAAGTGCTACCTTCATATGTATACCCATGTCCCTCCAGAAAACTACTGTCTGTTGCACCACCTAAAGCAATGAACGCAAATGGTCTATTTAAAATTTTACTAATTCCATCCTTCACTAAACTCGTTTTGCCTGTGCCAGGTGGTCCGTGAATGGCAATAGCTGTTCCAATAGCTTTAGGATTTGTTAAAAGTTGACCTAACATTTGCATAATTTGCATCTTAGCATCATTAAGACCATATACTGCTGAATCCAAAGTTTTTTGAGCATTTTCCATAAAATCGTGACATTTATCTACTCCGTCTTCAAAACTAATTGGGAGCTCGTGATTAATATTAAATGGAATTCTCATAAAAGTATCAACCCAGTTTTTAATTTTATAAAACTCACCGCTGCCAGGGTCCATGTATTTTAATGAATTGATTTTTTTAATGGCTGCTGCCTTGAATTGAACTGGAATACTTGACTCAAGTAATGTCATTCTATATGGTTTTTCAATTCGCGTAATTTTATTGATTTCCCTTAATTCTTTAATTAGTTTTTTTTGGGTTTCTAATTCCATCTTCTCATAAAATACGAAATCATTTACTGTATTTTTATCATTGATAATCTTTCTGAAAATTCGCATATTTTTATTTTTTTGCTTCTTCTCTTTTTTATCCTTTTTCCTTTGTTCTTCTTTAATGTCTTTTTCGTAAACCTCAACGCATTTTTGAATTGACTTGTCTTTTGGATTTTTCGATAATAACTCTTTGAGTTGAATTAAAACCTCATTCTTGTCTTCATTAGCATTATTATTATTATTATTATTATTATTATTATTATTATTATTATTATCATTATTATTCTTATTATTCTTCTTATTATTTTTGGTGACATTATTTTTTTTATTTTGGTTAACGACTTTTTCTTTTTTATCGCTTTCTTCTTCATCTTCAGAAGATTCATCTGTTGATACTTCTTCATCTTCATCCTCAGTCTCAAGATTAGAATCTTCATAATCAGAATCATAATCGGAGTCATATTCGTCGTCTTCCCATTCTTCTTCGTCTTCACCCTTACCTCCAATTGTGAATATTATATTAATTTTATTGGCTTGCTTTTTAGATTTTACTTCGTCTTCTTCGTCGTTGTCGTTATCGTCTTCTGTGTCTTGTGAACCTAAAGTAATCGTTTCGTCATCAGATTCTTCTTTTTTTGCGGGTTTTTTACCCTTTTGGCAGGTAGATTTCTTACAAGTTTTTGGTTTAATTTCTTTTTCAGATTCACTATCAGATGCGGTAACCCATTCATCATCATCATCATCTTTTTCACTTGATAATTCAATTTTTGTTTTAGAAATATTTTTTAATTTTTCACCAGCTTTAATCTTTTTTTCCATATGTTTTGATGGAAATATTTTTTGAACATACTTACGAAATTCATGCATATTCATATCCTCATTTTCTGAGCTACTATTTTCTCCATTATCATCGCTATCTGACTCTTCATTTTTCTTCTTTTTAAGAGAAGCATCTGCCTTCTTATTGGAAGATTTAATTAATTCCCTCTTAGATACTTTGTTTGAACCGTCACGTGGCATTCTTATAGTTATATATCTTATCTTTTTAATTTTAAATCATAATCAATTTTATTTTAAAATTAAATAAATTAAAAATTTATTATTATTATTATTTAATTTTAATTGTTAAATTCACTAATTTTTTCATCAATAAATATTTCAAAATTTTTTATTTGATTATCAACTACTTTATCTAATAAAGTATTTTTGTTAACTAATAACTTATTATTGTAATTAATTGTTTGAGTTTTAATTAATAAATTATTATAAATTTCATTTGCTTTTTTAATAAGGTCATTAATTTTATTTATATCATCTTTAAAAGACTCATATTCCTTTTTTTTTAATTTAAGGAAATTATTATCTGATTCTTCTACATTTGTTTTATCAGATATGGTATTATATTTTTTAAGTAGCTCACATCTTTTGTTATATTCAATCATCATTAAATCATAAAATTCTTTGCATGATGTTGTTGTATTTGTTTGTTTTAATTCTGGCACCATTTGTATTAATATTAATTTATAATTAAGTATTTAAGTATTTTAAACACAAGATATTATGTTACTAAATAAATATAATAATTACTTTAATGAATTTTAATGATAAATTAAAATAAAAAATTGAATAATAAAAACAATTTAAATGTATAATTATATATTATAAGAGATGTCCAAATTTGCTAATTCAAATTACAATTTAATGAACGTTTCTAAGGTTGTAGGAATACAATTTAGTATCTTATCGCCTGATGAAATCAGAAAAGGGTCTGTTGCGGAGATTACGAGTAGGGACACATATATTAATAATAAACCGGTTATTGGTGGTTTATTTGATCCACGAATGGGTGTTTTAGAGCCTGGTTTAATCTGCCCAACCGATGGATTAGATTATATGCAAACACCCGGTTATTCTGGTCACATTGAATTGGCGAGACCTGTATTTTATATTCAATATTTAAATACTATTCAGAAAATTCAGAGATGTGTTTGCTTTAAATGTAGTAAACTATTAATAAGCAAGGAAAAATATAAGCAGGCCTTAAAATTACAAGGAGACGCACGTTGGAAATATGTATTCTCATTGGCTAGTAAAATTCGCAGATGTGGCGAGGATACAGAAGACGGTTGTGGAACTTTACAGCCTACCAAAATTAGAAAAGAAGGTCTCGCAACAATTTATGCTGAATGGAAAAGTGAGGAAGCTGATGGGACTCCTATTATTGTGAAAATTACTCCTGAGATGTTCTTGAAGATATTTAAGAGAATTTCAGATGAAGATGTTTCATTTATGGGGTTTAGTCCTGTTTATTCGAGACCTGATTGGATGATTTGTCAAGTTATGTCTGTACCTCCGCCTGCCGTAAGACCTTCCGTAAAGCACGATTCACAGCAGAGATCAGAAGACGACTTGAGTCATATTTTAGTTAATATTATTAAGACTAATAAAACATTATTAGAAAAAATTCAGGCAAACGCACCGGCGAATGTGATTGACGATTGGACAACAGTTTTACAATATTATGTAGCTACTCAGGTTGATAATAAGATTCCTGGTGTAGCATCAGTTGCTCAGCGTTCTGGAAGACCTTTGAAGTCAATTAAGGACAGATTGAATGGAAAAGGTGGCAGAATGAGAGGCAATTTGATGGCTAAACGTGTAGATTTTAGTGCTCGTTCAGTCATTACTGCTGATCCGAATATTTCCATTCGTGAATTGGGTATTCCTATGAAAATTGCTAAAAATATCACAAAACCAGTAACAGTTAATCAAATTAATAAAGACTTTCTTACAAAATTAGTTAGAAATGGTCCTGATGTATGGCCTGGTGCGAAAATGTTACAAAAGAAAAATGGTGAGTCAATCACCTTGAAATATTATCTTGATAGAAATTCAATTGTATTAGAAGAAGGTGACATTGTCCATCGTCATATGATGGATGGTGATGCTATTCTATTTAATCGTCAACCTACGCTTCATAGAATGAGTATGATGTGTCATATTGCGCGTATTATGAAGCGAGGAGATACATTCAGAATGAATGTGGCCGATACTAAACCTTACAATGCGGATAAATAATTTGTGACGATATATGCTCACAAAACTATTTCAAAATAGTCAATGTTCGCAACAGGGGGAACTAAAAATGTGATACCCTCTAGTCTACTTAACTGTAGGCAAAACACCTTGATGCGGGAAGTCCCTTAGAGCCTATCTAGTCTAATAAACTAGAGAACCACTACCAAGTTTGTGCAGGAAACTCACAAATGGCCGAGATTAGAACTCGGGTATGGTAATAATGTGGAGGATTGGGTAATCCGCAGTGTTACTTCCTAACCTCGTTATGGTAAGAGTATGGAAGGCATTCAGAGACTGAACGGGTGTTGGTTCATAATGATAGTTTAACCAACTTGAATGAGCTTAAGATACAGTCCGGCCCATTGGGAAACCTTTGGGAACAACCGTTTGACGGGGATAAAATTCATCTTGTCCCCAACAGGGAGCAATAACAATGTGCTACTCCCTAGTAAATAAATCAATAATTGAGGAAAATAATATAAATACATTTATATAATTTAATAAAATGAACGATACAAAACCAGAAAATGTCAAAACGTGTAATAGTTGTGGAATTGTTAAGCCAGAAAAATTATGTTTAAAATCTCATAATATATGTAATGACTGTAATAATGAAAGAAGAAGAAATAATTATAATCAAAACGAAGAGCGTCGTAAAATATTAATTCAAAGAGCTGTCGATTTTAAAAAGAAAAAATTAGAAATAAAACGTCAACAAAATGAATTATATCAATTGTCAATAGGAATTGACAATAAAAAATGTCGTTATTGTGATGAAATTAAAAATAAAGAAAAATTTAGACATAATAGATTAAAGTGTAGAGATTGTGAAAGAGATGAACCATCCGAAAAGCTAAAACGAATTATTCGAAGTAGAATATTTTTAGCGCTTAAAAGCAAGTCAAAACATACAGTTGAGTATTTAGGCTGTACAATTGGCAATTATATAGGATGGTTACAATATAATGACAATAATTATTCTCTTGAAAATAGAGGAAAAGAATGGCATATAGACCACGTAATTCCTTTATCGAAATTTGATTTAAATAATGAATCTGAACAGTTAATAGCATTTAACTGGAGAAATACGACAGCTTTAGCTCCTTCTGAAAATTTAAAAAAAAATAACAAAATAATTCCACAACAAATTGAAGAACATTTATGTAAACTTAAAAAATATCACTCAGATAATAAAATAGATTTTCCTCAAACTTATATTGATTTATTTGCGAAACACCTTGATGTTCGGGAAACCCCTAAAGCCTAATCAATCTAATAAATTGATGAATCGCTACTAAATTCGTATTGGAAACATTACGAATGGCCGAGATAGAACTCGGGTAAAGTAAAAATGCGAAGGATATTACAATGGGCAATCCGCAGTGTTACTTCCTAACCTCGTTATGGTAAGAGTATGGAAGGCATTCAGAGACTGAACGGGTGTTGGTGAACAATGAAAGATTAACCATCTGGAGTTTGCTTAAGATACAGTCCAATCCTTACGAGAAATTGTAGGGCATTTCCTAACCGATGGAGATGAATCTTCATATGCCTCAGGATCCAGAATCTGAGGCAGAATTAAAAAATTTGGCAGCAGTGCCATATCAGATAGTAAGTCCTGCTAATAACGCATCCATTATCGGTATTTATCAAGATTCAATGCTTGGTTCATACTTATTTTCAAAGGAAGGTATGCGTTTTACTCCAAGACAAGCGATGAACTTATTGATGATGTTCAATGGAGTAAATGAGAATGAATTATTAAAGGACATAGAAAAAGAAGGTGGTATTACAAACTATGATATTTTATCGCAAATTATGCCACCATTATCAGTTAAGAATAAGATTGAAATTAAGAATGGCAAATATATCCGAGGTCAAATGGATAAGGGTGTTCTCGGCGGAAGAACAAGAGGATTATTACAGCGCGTTTGTAATGATTTTGGAAATATGGCCTCTGCTAAATTTGTTGATGATTTACAAAATATCGTAACCGAATATATGAAAAATGCTGGTTTCAGTGTTGGAATTAGTGACTTAATCTCAAATCAAAGCACCAATGACCAGATTATTAAAGTTATTACAAATAAAAAAACTGAAGTTAAAAATTTAATTGACCAAGTTCAATTGGGCACATTTGAGAATAATACTGGTAAAACAAATGAAGAAGAGTTTGAAACACAGGTTAATAGTATTTTAAATCAAGCCACTTCTGAAGCCGGTAAAATTGGTCTTAAAAATTTATCGGAAGGTAATCGTTTCGTAACGATGGTTCAAGCAGGCTCAAAAGGTTCTGACCTTAATATTTCATTTATGATTTCTTGTCTTGGTCAGCAAAATGTAGACGGTAAACGCATTCCATATGGTTTTGAGCACAGAACATTACCTCATTTTACAAAATATGACGACTCTCCTGGCGCACGTGGATTCGTTGAAAGCTCTTACATTAACGGCTTAACTCCACAAGAATTATTTATGCATGCTATGGGTGGTCGTATTGGTCTTATCGATACTGCCGTAAAAACTTCTACTACTGGTTATATCCAAAGAAGACTTATTAAGGGTCTTGAAGATTTGAAAGTTGAATATGATATGACTATTAGAACAAATAAGAATAAAATTGTTCAATTCTCTTATGGTGATGATGGTATTGATACGACAAAAGTAGAAGACCAAGAAATGCCAATCGTAGAGATGAGCAGCCAAGATATTTATAATCATTATCTTATTCCAGAAGAGTCAGGAAAAATAAAGACATTAAATAATATCTTCCTTAAAAATGTTATGACTCGCCTTAAAAAACAGGAAGAAGAGTTAGCAGTAAAAATGAATAAATTGGTTTCAGAAATGTTAGAGGTCAGAACTGATATAGTTAAGTATGTGTTTAAAAATAAGGGTGATAAAATTGTCAATTGTCCAGTTGCTTTCAATCATATTATTAATAATATTCAAGGACAATGTGGGATTTCTATTTCATCATTAGTCGACATAACTCCTCTGGAAGCATATGATATGATTGTATCTTATTTTGACAGATTGAAAAAAATTTACTATTCTCAACCTACAAAATTATTCGAGACATTATATTTCTATTATTTGTCACCAAAAGAATTGCTAGTAATTAAGAGATTTAACAAAGCAGCCTTAACATTATTGTTAGATACTATTATTATAGACTATAAAAGAGCAGTTGTAGCTCCCGGAGAAATGGTTGGTATGATTGCTGGACAAAGTATTGGCGAAGTCTCAACACAGATGACCCTGAACACTTTCCACTTTGCAGGTGTGGCATCTAAATCTAATGTAACTCGTGGTGTGCCAAGAATTGAAGAAATTTTATCATTATCAAGTGAAATTAAAAATCCATCACTCAGTGTCTATTTAAAACCAGAAGATGAAAGACAAAAAGATAAGGCTCGCACAATTATGTATATGTTAGAACATACAAAATTAGAAGAGATTGTTAAATCAACTGAAGTTTGCTTTGATCCTGATGATTTAAATACGTTAATTTCTCAAGATAAAGACTGCATTGAACAATATAGGGCTTTTGAAAATTTAGTAAATGAATGTAATGAGGTAAGTCTAGAATCAGGTGAAAACGAAAAATCTAAATGGATTGTTAGAATGGAAATGGATCCTGAAGTTATGCTTGAGAAAAATATTACAATGGATGATGTAAACTTCACTTTGAAAAGTTGTTATGAAGACCAAATAAGCTGTATTTACTCAGATTTTAACTCTGATAAATTAATATTTAGAATTAGAATGAACGATGTATTAAAATCGGGAAATAACAGAGGTGGACAAAAAAAAACTAAGGTTAATCCTCTTGATCAATCGGACCAAATTTATATCTTGAAAAATTTTCAAGACCAACTTTTACAAAGGGTAGTATTGAGAGGCATTGAAGGAATCACAAAAGTTATTCTCAGAAAAGTATTGGACAATGTGGTTGAAATTAATGGAACCTACAAAAAACAAGATATTTGGGTTCTTGATACTATTGGAACAAATTTATTAGATGTTTTAGGTCTAGATTTTATTGACTCTTCAAGAACTTTAAGTAATGATATTGTAGAAATATATAATGTTCTTGGAATTGAAGCTGCTAGACAGGCGATCTATAATGAGTTGGTTGAAGTTGTAGAATTTGACGGAACATACATTAATTACCACAATTACAGTGTGTTAGTTGACAGAATGACATTTACAGAAAAATTAATCTCGATTTTCAGACACGGAATTAATAACGATAATATTGGACCAATCGCAAAAGCTTCTTTCGAAGAAACCCCAGAAATGTTCTTAAAGGCTGCTAGACACGCTGAGTTGGATACATTAAGAGGAGTGTCTGCTAATGTTATGTGTGGTCAAGAAGGACATTTCGGAACTGCAGCATTCCAAGTTGTATTGGATATTGAAGAAATGTTAAGACTAGAAGCATCAAGTGAATTTAAATATATGAATGTTGATGAAGAAATAGAAAAATTCTTTGGTGCGGCTGACGACTCACAAGACCCTTGTGGACCAAGTAAAATTAATATTCAAAATAATGTTATTACTATTAAAGCTGAAAATATGGGTAAGGATAATTCTTACAATCCGGGATTCTAATTAAATTAAGTTTAAATAAGTGAAAATTAATTAATAAAAATTAATGATATAAATATAAATAATTTATATTATTAAGTATGTCAACATATAATTTGATAATAAAAAAAATAACTAATTTTGAAAATAATATTTTTTCATTTAATTACAATGAACCTAACGACATTACTGGAATTAATAAAATATATTTTTCACAATTATACGACAATTATAAAACACAAAAATATAAAAATAAGTTTCATTTTTTTGAATCCTCTTTAAATGATTTTTTTTTTAAAAATATATCAAATCAACATTTAAAATTGGAGTTTATTAATTTATTTAATAAAATACAAAAAACATACTACACAATTAATAGATTTGTTTACAATTATAAGGTTAGAAAATCTAACTTAATTGTTAGCACTGATTTACAATTAAATGACATTAATTTAGAACAACATAATGTCATATCTATTTATCACGTTAATTCCAGATATTTATTTAGGATTGAAGATTTGCTTAAGATGGTTTATATATCCTTAACAAATTGCTATTCTTTTTTTTGTGAACCTATATGTGTAAAAAATCCATATAATAATATACCATTTGATAAATCTATATTATATTACATTAATTATCGGTTGACTATAAATACTAAAATAAGTTTTTTAAATAACAGATACTTAGATTTATTTTTAAAATTTAAAGAATGTAATTTTAATATTACTGAACTTACAAATAGATATGAACATCTATTGCGGAATTATGTTATTAAAAATTATCTAATTAATTCAACAAGTGACATTTTGAGAGAAGATATAAATAAAATGATAAAATGGTTTAATTCGAAATTTGTAAATGATTATAATCATATTCTTATTTCAGAAGATTTCCCAAATGATGAACTTATTAAAATAATGAAACCTTATTTACATTTAAAAATATTATTAAAATATTCATTAATAGGTCAAATTAAATTTATATCTGGAAACAAATTATTTACAAAATTATGTGAATTTCAAAAGTTTAATCCTCAATTTGGAAGAAAAATAATTAAATGTAAACATATTTTAGTTAATGGTAAAAACAAAATTAAAAGTTATATTGAATTTAATATGACACATAAAAAATTTAATATTCATGATATTGAAAACTTCATGACAAATCATTTAAATTTTAATAATGATGAAAATGTTGTACATATTGATTTTGAAACGGGACAAATGATAACATATGAAGAACATTATGATGATGATAATGATGATGATAATGATGATGATACTGATGATGATAATGATGATGATAATGATGATGATAATGATGATGAAGATAACGATAATGGAAACAATGAAGAAAATTATAGTGAATATGAAGAATATGAAGATAATGATAATGACTCTGTGAGCTAGACCTTTTCAGTGTCACTCTCTATTATTAGTAACCTACGTTTTTTTAAACCAGGATTTCTTCTAGTTTTATTTTTTGGGTCTCCTCTAATTTTTAGATTTTTTGTATTTTTTTTCTTTGGAACCATAATAAATTCTTCAGGTGAAATGGGAGATGTTTGTTCAATTATAATTTTCGTTCTCTTAGGTTTTACTTTTTTTTCTTCACTATCAGATTCTATTATAAGTTCCTTGGGTTTTTTCTTTTCATAATGTGTTTTTTTTGGCATAATAAATTTATTTAAATATTCTTCAATTGTTATTTTATCGTTAATCGCACGATTAATATTTTCTAAGCATTCTTCCTTTAATTGTTTTAGTGAAATAAACACATCATTTTTGTCAGTTTTAATTAATTTATAATTAGGCACATTTTCTGGTCTAAAACCAGGTATAACAATAAACGCAAATTTATCTTCTTTATTACCGTAACCAACAAATATATGTTTTTCATAATCTGTTTGTAATATAAACTTTTGACAAATAAATATTGTAGGGATTTTAAACTTATTTACAAGTAACCACAAATCAAGTGTTGATAAAAAATAATTATCTGTATAAATAAAACTCGAAAATGATAGAGTTTCAGCATGAACTTGGTCTCCTAATGTTTTCTTACCTTCAATAATTAATATATCGACAATTTTACTCTTATATTTTTCTATATATGATTTATATTCATTATATAAATGATTTTTAATTTCATTAATCGCATACTTATTACCAGTTTTTCTCTCTATTAAATCAATAATAAAATTAAATGTACAAAAATTATACTTACTATATTCAACTTCTGTATAATTATTTGGGAAACAAATTCTCCAGATACTAGACGTAATATGGTCTCTTTCTACTTTTTCGCAGACAGGTTCATTTTTTCTTCCGATTGCTTGATCAAGTGAAGGTATTTTATTATCATATACTTGCGTTATAATAGGTTCAGTTTCATCATATGAATTATATTTAACATACTTATTAGTAATAGCCGGAACTAATGTTTCAAAGTAATCTTGGGTAAGTATCCCTTGTGGTAATATAATTTCATTTTCCCTTAAATTATATCCAATATTACTAAATGACAAATAAATTTGTGGCTGCAACATAAATGATTTAATTCTATTATATCTTATTAATTCATCTGCCATTCTGCCGAAATATATTCTTTCATTTTCTTTATCGGTTATTAAATTTTTTCTGGGTAAGATTAAATTACATTTACCATTTTCAGTAACTACACATAAGTTTGGTGAGGCTTTACATTTCTCATTATCTTTTACGATGCATGTTGAAACCTTGTCAATTAACTTATAGTAATTTTTATCACCTATAAACTGAATTTTATCTGAAACCAGTTCCCTCAATAATCTATTCATATTTTCTAGTTTTTCTGAATAAATTATATATTCCCTTAGCATTTCTTGTTCAATTTTTTCTCTCATTTTAATATTCTCATAGCTATTAAGAAGTATTCTTATTGTGCTCCTGAATACATTATAAAAACTTGTTTCTAATTTAATTTTTTTTATATAATCCTCTCTTTCTACATCTACAGTATTTTGTGTTGTAATTTTAACATCACTTTGAACCATATTTTTAGTTTTTGGATTTACAACATAATTTTGGTCTGTAATTGATGGTAAATTTATTTCAGGTTCTATATCATCTTCGCGAATTGGTTTAGAAATTTGTATAAATTGATTAGTATTTGTTAATATACCAACTACCAACTCATCTTCTACAATTTTAAATTCTGGTTTACACGGTATATCAGCAATGTCTCTACGTTTTTTACTTCTTTTATCTAGTCTATTTAGAAACTGTACTGTATTTTTATAGTCATTCCATATCGATAAATTATTCATAAAAATATAATCTATATTTTTCTTTAAATCTTCATCCAAAGCTGATGGATAACACGGAATAAATCCTTGTTTTTCTGATAAACCAGGTTCTTCAGCAATTATGCCAATTATTTTACTGTTAAAATTCATTACAAGTTTTTTAATTTTATATTCATATTTATCAAGTTTTTGAACAAGTTCATACAAAAGCAATGGTCTTGTTGCCTTATATACATTTTTCATACTTTCCAATGGTTTACATATAATCTCAAAAAATGGTTTTATTAACTCTTTAAAAACAGCTCTCATTGTTTTTGATAATTGTGGGTCATGTTCCTTAAATTCTTTCATAACAGTTAATTTCTTACCAGTTGTTAAGTAAGAAAAAATAGGCTCATAATAACCATCTTCTTTTATTAAAATAATTGTTGGTTTTCTTGCTTGATAAAATTCAGAAGAATAATGATTTGTAGGACATAAAAGTTGAACATTATTAGTAATGTCATCGTGAGGCAATTGAAATATAACTAAGTTTACACCATTTGGAAATAAATACTTGTTTGGCATACTAATAATATCCCATAGATATTTATGGTCTATAAGTGCGTCATCGTCTCGTAAAAATGATATAAAATTCTCGAATGATGATATAACCTTTGTTAGATAATTTTTTTCTTCTAATTTTTTTAAGTCTACTTTTGAATAAAGTTTTGAGTTACTATATTTATCTAAATTAATTTTTCTGTCTGGGTCATGAAAATCGCTAACTAAATTACCATTTTGATATTTGATAAATGAATCTATATTAATTGAGTTTATGATTCTTTCTCTCATTTCTTTAATGCTTAGAACTTTCGCAACTTTTGTTGTTAATTGATTATTTTCATCAATAATTCTTTTACCAAAAAATAAAGCATCAGCAATGCAAGCTATAAATGATTGATTTTTACTAATTTCAATTCCATGTCTCAATAAACACGGATGATTTTCTTTTATATTTGTATTTGATTTGCTTATTTGACAATCAGCATTTATTTCGTGCAACATAGTTTGGATTTCAGGAGGTAGATACCCCCAACGTCCAGCATCTAAAGGAAATTTTTCTGGACCTAAAATATATTCTTCTTCCCTCTCAACTACACCTTCTTTTTTTTCTTCTTTTTTCTTTTCAGGCTCAGCTTTCTTATTTAAACAAGATTCTTTTGCCTTTATTCTTCCTTCCGTATTATAATTTTTAAAACAACATGGTAAGCAAAGCCCTTTTGGATGTTTATCTGGTATCAAACCAGGATAGGCTTCATCATTAAATTCATAAATGTAGTAACCAGGCTTTACTTTTTTTTCTTTTTTTGGTAAAACTTTACCGCACGTAGGATGAACTAATTCTACTTTGCCATCCTTGCCTTTTACTTGTTTTAAATCTTTGGGATCAACAAATGTATTGTTTTTTAAACACCAATAACGTGGGCATATATAATTAAATTGATGTTTTTCATCAGAACCATATTTAAGAACATCTTGCTCTCTTAAAAATCCTGGATTTTCTTTGTTAATTTTGTCCAATTGAGAATCTGTTAAAATAACAGGTTGTCTTCTTTTATCCGACAAACATGTCCTTGAATAAGCATTATATTCTTTTGTATCCTCTTTTAATATTAATATAGGGTCTTTTTTCTCAATTAAGGTTTGAAAATAATAAGGTTTATTTAGTTTCATTCCATCAATATTTCTAGCTTGTTCCTCTTCTGGTTCTTCTGATTCTTCTTCTGGTTCTTCTGGTTCTTCTTCTGGTTCTTCTTCTGGTTCTTCTGATTCTTCTTCTGGTTCTTCTATTACTTCTTTTGGTTCTTCTATTACTTCTTCTGGTTCTTCTATTACTTCTTCTGGTTCTTCTGATTCTTCTTCTGGTTCTTCTATTACTTCTTTTGGTTCTTCTATTACTTCTTCTGGTTCTTCTATTACTTCTTCTGGTTCTTCTTCTATTACCTGTTCTACAACTGGACTTGTTACTCTTTCTGATGCTATGGATTCTAAAGATTCTTCAGAACTACTTGGTGTTGTTTCTTTCTTAGCTACTACAACTGGACTTGTTACTCTTTCTGATGCTATGGATTCTAAAGATTCTTCAGAACTACTGGGTGTTGTTTCTTTCTTAGCAACTACAACTGGACTTGTTACTCTTTCTGATGCTATGGATTCTAAAGATTCTTCAGAACTACTGGGTGTTGTTTCTTTCTTAGCAACTACAACTGGACTTGTTACTCTTTCTGATGCTATGGATTCTAAAGATTCTTCAGAACTACTTGGTGTTGTTTCTTTCTTAGCAACTACAACTGGACTTGTTACTCTTTCTGATGCTATAGATTCTAAAGATTCTTTAGAACTACTTGGTGTTGTTCCTTTTTTTATTACAGGTTCTACAACTGGACTTGTTACTCTTTCTGATGCTATGGATTCTAAAGATTCTTCAGAACTACT
>Ga0194133_10001386_pt1 | contig 42589 bp, 35 predicted proteins | sample TA2KigOf40mmetaG_FD_155448 | JGI IMG/M metagenome (GOLD analysis project Ga0194133, IMG submission 155448) | Freshwater microbial communities from Lake Tanganyika, Tanzania - TA2015055 Kigoma Offshore 40m | ecosystem: Environmental > Aquatic > Freshwater > Lake | place: Tanzania: Lake...
GGTGAAGGCGAGGAGTTCGGTGCCGCGGACGGCGACGCGGGCGCGCTGGAGGTAGGCGCCGGTGGCGGCGTTGCTCACGCGGCCGGTGACGGTGCCGGCCCCGGTTTCGGCCGCGGCGGCCGGGCGGAGCGGGACGAGCAGGACGGCGAGGACGAGCGCAAAGCGGGGTAACATCGGGGCGGGGGTCAGGCGGGGGGATCGCCCGGCGGCAGGCGGGGTGGGCGAGGGGTGCGTCGAGTCAGCCGCGCCCCACCGGTGAGTCAATGTTGCGTGGCGGCGGCTCGGTTTAGCCGGGGCTTGCCCGCCCCGGTCCGCACCGACGAAAGCCAATCCGGATCCGGATCGCGGGTGAGCCCGCCGGGGCCAGGCGCGAGCGGGGTTTCCGGACGCACGACCGGGCAAGGATTGCCCGGCTACACCAGACCTTCTCCCTCCTCGATTCCCGCTCCTCGCTCCCCGCTACTCTCTCCTAACCCTCAAATCTCCAGCCCGGCGCCGGGGGCGAGGACCTGGACGGCGTGGCCGCCGGCGGCGGCGAGGGCCGCGAAGCGCGCCGGGTCCTGCGCGATCACGGGCCACGTGTTGTAATGCATCGGCACCGCCAGTCGCGGGCGCAGCAGGTCGAGCGCCGCCGCCGCGTCCTCCGGGCCCATCGTGTAGTTGTCCCCGATCGGTAGCAGCGCGACGTCGAGGCCCGCCTTCCCGATGAGCTCCATATCCAGGAACAGCGCCGTGTCGCCCGCGTGGTAGACGGTCTTGCCGTCCGCCTGGATCAGCAGGCCGCAGGGCGAGCCGAGGTAGATGGGGCGGAGGCCCGCCTCGACGCTGGAGCTGTGGTGGGCGAGCGTGAGCTTCACCCGGCCGAAAGGGAAATTGAACCCGCCGCCGGGGTTCATCCCGTGGACCTTCGCGCCCTGGGCGGCGAAGTACTCGGCCAGCTCAAAGTTGGCGATGATCGGCGCCCCCAGGCGGCGGGAGAGCGCGAGGGCGTCGCCGGTGTGGTCCTCGTGCCCGTGCGAGAGCAGCAGGTAGTCGCAGGCGATGTCCTCCGCGCGCGCGGCGGCGGCCGGGTTGCCGGTCAGGAACGGGTCGAGCAGGAGGCGGGCGCGGCTCGTCTCCAGGAGGAAGCAGGCGTGGCCAAGGAACGTGAGGCGCATCCGCCGAGCTTGCACGCTGCCCGCGCGGACGCCAGTCCGGGCCGTCAGGCGGCGTCGATCTTGCGGATGCGGGGCAGGTGGCGGCCGCCCTCGAACTCGGTCGCCAGCCAGATCTTCACGATCGCGAGGGCCTCGGCCTCGGTGACGGTCCGCTGGCCGAGCGAGAGGACGTTGCCGTCGTTGTGAGCCCGGTTCCAGACGGCGACCTGCTCGTTCCAGCAGAGGCCGCAGCGGACGCCGCGGACGCGGTTGGCGACGATGGCCTCGCCGTTGCCGGAGCCGCCCAGCACGATCCCGCGCCCGAACTCGCCGCGCGCCACCGCCTCGGCGACCGGGCGGATCCAGTCCGGGTAATCGCAGGACGCGTCCGAGTGGGTGCCGAAATCGCGGACGACGTGGCCCGCGGCGAGGAGCATCGCCTTGATGGCTTCCTTGTAGGCGAAGCCCGCGTGGTCGGAGCCAATGGCGACGGTGAAGGTCCTCATCAGGCCCCGAGGTATCGTGGGCCCCACCGGCCGGTTCCAGCCGGAAATCGCGGGGCCGGCCGGGCCGGCCGACAGCGCGGCCCCGGACCGGGGGCTGCGTCAGGCCGCCGAGGCTGCGGCGGGGGCGTCCGCGGGGCGCACGCGGACGTCCACCACGAGTTCCCGGGTGGGGGCGCCGCGGTAGGAGCCGCTGAGCGGGCGGATGTCCGCGTAGTCGCGGCCCACGGCCACGCGCACGTAGCGCTCGTCCGCCGGCCGGTCGTGGGTGGGGTCGAAGCCGGCCCAGCCGTGACCCGGGATCCAGGTCTCGATCCACGCGTGGGAGGCCTCGATCTCGTCGGTCCGGCGGGTGGTGTTGAGGAAGTAGCCGCTCACGTAGCGGGCGGGGATGCCGAGGCTGCGGCAGAGGCCGAGGTGGACGTGGGCGAAGTCCTGGCAGACGCCCATCCGCTGGCGCAGGGCATCGGTCGCGCGGGTGTTCACGCCGGTGGTGTTGGGCCGGTAGGCGAAGGTGCGGTGCAGGTGCGCGCCGAGGCGGCGGACGTCGCCCCAGAGGTCCCCGCGGCCATCGGCAAGGACGTCCAAAGCCTCGCGCCACAGCTCCACCTCGAGCGGGACGTAATGCGAGGCGTGGTAGAACTCCGCCAGCATCTCCCGCTCGGGCGCCGTCTCAAGCTGCTCGGGGGTCACCGCGGGCACGGCGGGGCGCGCGGCGGCCGGGGTGGTCTCGACGAGGGACTCGGCCTCGATCCGCAACTCCTCGTGGGGCGGCGTGACCTCGAAGTAGTGCACCGTGTTGCCGTAGAAGTCCGCGTAGGCGCGCGGCTCGGTGGCGGGCGTGAGGCGGAGGGCGAAGTCAAGGCAGCGCTGGCCGGCGTCGTCCAGCGGGCGCAGGCGGGCCTCGTTGAAGCTCTCGCGCGCGTGGCCGGCGTAATGGTAGAGGGTGCGGTGGGTGACCCGGAGGAGCATCTGGCGGGTGGGGCGGCGCCTGATCCTACTGCTGCTGTTGCTGCTGTTCGTCGAGGGCGGAATCCGCCCGGTAAAACATCGTGGTCGCAACCACCTCGTCGCTGATCGCCACCAGCCCCGACCGCACCTCGACCAGGAACTCGTGCATCCCGCGCTGGAGGACGTCCGCGATGGTGAGCGACTGGAGGTCGCCGAGAAGGCGGCGGGAGGCGCGGGCGGCGCCGCTGCGGGGGCGGGCGGCGGTTTCGCCGAGGATCCGGCGCAGGAACTCGTCGACCTGCCCGGCGCAGAAGTGGAGCGAGCGGGGGAACGAGTCCGAGAAGATGAGGAATTCCGCCGCCTTCCAGGGAAGGATCTCGCGGACGTGGTAGCGGCGGTAGGCCTCGATGGCGGAGGCGGAGCGGAGCACGGCCTGCCATTGCGCGGTGTCGAGCGCGCCGCCCACATCCGTCGCCGCCGGCAGGAGGATGTGGTACTTCATATCGAGGATGCGGGTGGTCTTGTCCGCGCGCTCGAGGTACTTGCCGAACTGGATGAACTCCCAGCCCTCGCTGCGGGAGTAGGTGCAGGCGGTGAGGCCCTGGAAGAGGTGGGAGGCGCGGGTGATGCGGGCGAAGAATTCCGCCGGGTGCGCCGCCCAGTCGCTCGAGGCGCTGCTCGCCTTGAGCAGGAGGTGGAGCTCGTTGATCGTCTCCCACATCTCGAGCGAGAGCTGGTCGCGGATCATCCGGGCGTTCTCGCGGGCGGCGTAGACGCAGGACAGGATCGAGTCTGGGTTGCGCAGGTCGAAGGCGAGGAACTCGGTGACCGCCTGACCGCCGGGATCGCCGTGGAGCTGGCCGAACCGCTCGCGCCCCCCGGTGCTGAGGAGGAGGGCCTCCCAGAGGTTCGGGGACGAGGCGCGGGCGTCGGGCAGGTCGGACACGAACTGGAGGTTCACGTCGAGCAGGCGGGCGATGTTCTCGGCGCGCTCGATGTAGCGGCTCATCCAGTAGAGCGAGTGGGCGACGCGGGAGAGCATCACCGTGGCCTGGGGGCGGAGGAAGGGCGGTTCGCTGGCGATCATCGCGGCGGCTCAGTTCTCGCCCTGGAGCACCCAGGTGTCCTTGGAGCCCCCGCCTTGGGAGGAGTTCACGACGAGGGAGCCGCGGCGGAGCGCGACGCGGGTGAGGCCGCCGGGGGTGACGGTGGTCTTCTCGCCGCAGATGATGTAGGGGCGGAGGTCGATGTGGCGGCCCTCGAGGCGGCCGTCGCACCAGGTGGGGGAGCGGGAGAGCTGGATGGGATCCTGGGCGATGTAATTGCGGGGCTGGGCGGCGACCTGGGCGCGGAAGCGGGCGCATTCCTCGCGGGTGGAGGCGGGGCCGATGAGCATCCCGTAGCCGCCGGCCTCGTTGGCCGCCTTGACCACGAGCCGCTCGATGTTCTCGAGGATGAACTTCCGGTCCGCCGGCTCCGCCGCGAGGTAGGTGTTCACGTTGGGCAAGATCGCGTCCTGCCCGAGGTAGTATTTGATGAGGCGGGGGACGTAGGCGTAGATGACCTTGTCATCGGCGACCCCGGTGCCGATCGAGTTGGCGAGGGCCACGCGACCCGCCCGGTAAGCCTGGATCAGCCCGGGCACGCCCAGCAGTGAATCCGGCCGGAAGACGGTCGGATCCAGGAAATCGTCGTCGATCCGGCGGTAGATGACGTCCACCGGCATCAGGCCGGCGGTCGTGCGCATATACACCCGGGCGTCGCGCACGACGAGGTCCCGGCCCTCGACGATCGGGATGCCCATCTGGCGGGCGAGGAAGCAGTGCTCGAAGTAGGCGCTGTTGTGGACCCCCGGGGTGAGCAGCACGACGGTGGGTTTCTCCGTGGCTTCCGGGGCGAGGTGGAGCAGCGCCTTCAGGAGGTCGTCCGTGTAGCCCTCGACGGGGCGCACGCCGTAGCGGTCGAAGACCTGAGGCAAGGCCCGGCGCATCGCGGAGCGGTTCTCGATCATATAACTGGCGCCCGAGGGGCAGCGGAGGTTGTCCTCGAGCACCAGGTAGTTGCCCGCGGCGTCCCGGATGAGGTCGGTGCCGCAGATGTGGACGTAGATCCCGCGGGGGACCGTGAAGTGCATAAACTCCCGCCGAAAGTGCTTCGCGCCGAGGATCAGGGAGGGCGGCACGATGTTGTCCTTCAACACCTTCTGGTCGTGGTAAAGGTCGTCGAGGAAGAGGTTGAGGGCGGTGACGCGCTGGATCAGGCCGGCCTCGATGCGGCGCCATTCGGCGGCGGGGATGATCCGGGGGATCAGGTCGAAGGGGAAGATGCGCTCGGTGCCCTGGGCGTCGTTGTAGACCGTGAAGGTGACGCCGCGGCGGAGGAAGGCGGCATCGACGGCGGCCCGGCGGCGGTCGAACTCGGCGGGGGCGAGGGCGGCGAGGCCCTCGGCGAGGCGCTGGTAGTGCTGCCGCACGCGGCCGTCCTCCGGCCGGGTGAACATCTCGTCGAAGAAGCCGCTGAGTTCGTAATCGGAGGGCAGCAGGGACATTGGGCCGGGGAGGGTTTCCCTTCCCCTAAGCAAGTCCCTTGCCAGCCGCGCGGGAAACGGGCGGGGACGCCGCCGGCCGGCGTGGCGAATCCCGTCGGGTCGCGCCCCGCGGGTCCCGCGGCGCGGCTCAGGGCACCTCGTAGAGCTCGACCAGCACGAGGCCGGTCGGGTTGCCGGCGTTCCCGGGGGCCGGTGAGGCCTGCATAGTGTAGGCGCCGGGAGTGAGGGTGGTGAGCAGCGCGGCCTCGTTGGCGTTGGTGAGGGGGAAGGCGCCGATCACCGGGAAGACCGCGGCGAGGGTGGCCCCGTTGGTCTGGCCCCAGTTGTTGTTGTTGGCCTGGGCCTGGACGCCGCTGAAGAGGATGAGGCGCGGATCGGAGAGCACGGTGGCCGCGGGCCGGCCGAAGGGCACGAGGCCGGGACCGATGGCGCGCAGCACGACCGTGCGCGGGGTGTTGCCGGCCACGACCACCCCGGGGATGACCGCCTCGTTGCCGGCGTCGATCCGGGAGAGGGAGGAGAGGTTCGTCAGGCGGGAGGCGTTGCGGCTGACGTCGTAAATCTCGGCCATCACCTCGCCGATGGCCCCGCCGACCCCGGTCACGACGACGCTGTAGGAGCCCGGGTCGAGGGTGAGGAGGAGGGCGGAGTCGAGGCTGCCGTTGCCGAGGGCGAAGGTGCCGACGGCGTTCGTCGCGGCGATGAGCTGGGTACGCGCGGCGGGCGTGGCCTGGTTTTCCCAGCCCACGTTGCTCCCGAGGCTCGTGCCGGCGCGGAAGACCTCGAGGCGGGCGGCGGCGATCGCGTTGTCCACCCGGAAGCGGGCGAGGCCCGGGCCGACGGCGCGGACGAGGATGTTGGCCCGGGCGCCGGCCGAGAGGGTGAAGCCGGCGGTGAGGGTGTCGCCGAGGAAGGCGATGCCGCCGCGGGTGGAAAGGTTGATCATCCGGCCCGGTTCGGGGGCGGGGTTGCCGGCGAGCCGGGCCTCGAGGAAGGCGAGCACGCGCCGGTTGGCGCCGCTGAAGAACTCGCGGTCCCCGGAGGCGATCGCCAGCTCGGTGGCCACGTCGGCCGCCCGGGCCCGGTACGTCGCCGGCAGGGCGGCGGCGAGGGCGGTGACCGAGGGCTGGGTCCGGGGATAGAGGTTCGCGTCCACGATCCCGGCGGTGCGCAGGGCGGCGGCGACGGTGGTGGCGTCCTCGCCGGTGAACTGGTCCGGGTTCTGCAGGCCCAGCATCCGCAGGCGGGCGGGGTAGAGCGGGGTGAGGTCGCTGATGACCAGCCCGCCGGGCACGCCGCGGCCGGCGAGCAGCTGCGAGCGGGTGCGGGCTTCCGCGAGGTCCGTCGGCCCGGTGACCTCCTCGTTGGCCGAGACCGCGAAGAACTGGGGCACGCGCGACAGCGCCGCGAGGGTCTCGTCACCGCCGGAAAGGTACAGCACGGCGCCGCGGACCGGCCGGCCCGCGGCGAGGAGCAGGTCGGCGTAGCGCACGCCGGCCACGGCCCCGGCGGCCCGGCCGAGGAAGAAGACGGGCGTCGCGGGATCGAGCTCCTCCCGGCCGGCGAGGTAATTGAGGGCCGTCACGTGGTTCAGCGCGTCGGGGTTGCCGCCGAGGGTGGCGGTGCCGGACCAGGCGCCGGTGACGCGGTTCACGCTGTTGAGGGCGGCGACGCCGTAGCCGGCGGCCACCAGTTCGCGGAGGAGGAGCGAGGGGTGGGCGCGGTCGAACCACTCGTTGAGGTCGCCGCTGGTCTGGTGCAGGAGGAACACCAGCCCGCGGGGGCGGAAGGCCGGCAGGTGGTAGGCGAGGGTGCTGGCGACGGCGGGCGCGCTGGCGGCGGCGCCGGGCAGCGCCTGCGGGTTGAAGTTGCGGGCGATCACCGGCCGCCAAGCCGGCGCGGGCCGGTAGGTGGCCTGCAGGCGCACCGGATTGGTCGGGACGGTGAGGTTGACCTCGCTCAGCTGCGGCAGGATCTGCCCGGCGCCGAGGGCGGCGGTATCGCCCGTCCAGCGGTCGAAGACCATCCCGGGGGCCGGCGGGTGGGCGATGAGAGTGACGGGGGTGCCGGCCGGGTAGGTGCCGCCGCCATCGCCGCCCTCGACCGTGACCGCGACGGGGGCGCCGGTGCCGAGGGCGAGCAGGGAGGACTTCAGGTCGACCTGGACGACGTTGCGGAAATTGACCGTGCAGGTGAGGCGTTTCAGCCCGGGGGAGGTGGGGCGGAAGGTGACCGTGTTGGTGCCCTGACCGGAGACGATCGTGGCACCGCCGGCGACGGCCCAGCGGAACGTGCGGTCGTTGCCCTGCGCGGCGGGGACCGAGGCGGTGACGCTGGTGGCGCTGGCGGCGATGGTGGCCGGGCTGGTCACCCGGCCGGCGGTGTCGGCCGCGATGACGGTGACGTTGGCGGTGGGGGCGAAGGAGGTGCCGTCCGCGCCGATGGTGGCGGCGAGGGTGACGGTGCCCGGGGTGTCGGCCACGAAGTTCACGGTGGCGCTGCGGGGGTCGCCCACGATGCGCCCGCCGGAGATGCTCCACTGGTAGGAGGCGTTGGCGGCGATGGCGGGATCCAGGTTGTTGCCGCCGAGGCTGATGGTGGCGGAAGCGCCGGTGCCGCTGAGGATGCCGGAGGGCGCATTGATGGTCGGGGAGAGGGTGGAATTCTGGGCTCCGCCGCCGGGCGGCACGAAGATCGGGGGGATAATGATCCCGCCGCCGCCACCGCCGCCCGCGCCACCCCCGCCGGGGATCACGATGCCGGGTGGGATCACGATGCCGGGTGGGATGACGATGCCCCCGCCGGGACGGACTTGGGCGGAGGCGGTGAGGGACAGCATCGCGGCGGCGCAGAGCACCGGCAGCGGGGAAAGAAGGCAAAGGCGGGCGGAGAGGCGCGAGGGGTGCGGCATGGCGACGAAGATGAGGGACGCAGGGGCGGGGAACAGGTTACAGCGCGGCCGGGGCGGGGCGAGGAGAACCTGCGGGCGCAGGTTCGGGCGGGCGCGCCAGCCAGGCGGCGAGGTCGGCGTCCGTGGCGAGGGTGGTCCCGCCCTGATAGGCCGGGGCCAGGAGTTCCGCGTAAGCCGGCTCCGCGAAGCGGCGGCAGTGCAGGAGGATGCGGGCGTGGTGCCCCGGGGCGCGGACGAGGCGGCCGAGCGCCTGGTTCACCTTGGTCATCCCGGGCAACTGGTACACCCGGCGGAAGGCCGCGTCGCGATCGAGGCCCGCGCGCGTGGCCTCTTCCATCCGGGCCTTCTGCACGGGGTTGACCTCGGGGAGGGCGGGGCCCGCGACCAGCGCGTGGCGGACGCGGCCGCCCAGGGCGTCGATGCCCTCGGCGAAGCTGGAGCCGAGGATCAGGCCGAGCACGTCCCCGCGGTCGAGGGCGGCGTTGATCCAGCCCGCCTGCGCCGCGAGGTCGAGGCCGCGCGGTTGGAGCGCGAGCGGGAGGACGAGGCCCAGCTCCTCGGCGGCGTCGCGCACGGCCTCGGCGTAAGCGTAGGAGGGGAAGAAGGCCGCGACGGGGCCGCCCGCGCACCGGTGCAGCGCGGCGGCGGTGGCGGCGGTGGTCCCGTGGTGGCGGCCACGTTGCTGGAAACTCGTGTCCACGCGGAGGTCACGGGCGACGTCGTAGGCCCCGTCCCGCCAGGGGGCGTGGGCCGAGAGGAGCCGCGGGGTGGCGGCGTCGCGCTGCTCCTCCTCGCGCAGCAGGGCGGCGGCGCTGGTGAGTTGCCGGAACAGGCGCCGGGTGTCGCGCTTGGTCAGGTCCCCGAGGCGTTCCGGGGCGGGGGCGGGGCTGGGCGCGGGCGCCGGGGCGGGGGGCGTGTCGAGCCCGCAGGCGGTGGCGAAGCCCTCGAGCGGGCTCAAGGTGGCGCTGGCGAAGACCACCCCGCCGAAGACGCGGAGGAGGGTGCCGATCGGCTGGGCGGCGTCGAGGCAGGTGAGGACGAGGCGGCCCTTTTCCGGGCTCCACCAGAGGCGGGGGGGCGCCGCGGGGTCCCCGAGCGCCGCGACCAGCGCGGGCGCCTCCCAGAGGGCCGCGCTCGCGGTCGGGCCGAGGGCGGCGAAATCCACCCCGGTGCCGCGCAGCGCGGCGGCGATTTCCCCGAGCAGGTGGCGGGCATCGTCCTCGTCGTGGGCCGGGAGCGCGTCCCGTTTGGGCAGGCGGTGCAGGAAGTGGCACCAGTGCTCCCACGCCCACACCAGCGCGGCGCCGGGCCGGACGCGGTGGAGCTCCTCGCGCACCGCGAAGGCGTCGGCGGCGGCGCAGGCGTGCGAAAGCGCGTCGGCGGCGCGGGCGGGGAGGTTGTGCGCCTCGTCGATCACGAGCAGCGTGCGGGCCGGGTCGTACCCGGGCTGGCCGCCGAAGAGGCCGCGGCTGCGCGGGGCGAAGACGTAGTTGTAATCCCCGATCCACACGTCGTGGAAGGCGAGGGCGGTGCGGGTGATCTCGTAGGGGCAGACCCCGGCGTCGCGGCCGGCCGCGCGCAGCGCCTCCACGTCGCGCGCGTGGGCCTCGTCGAGGTGGAAGCGCGAGAGGCCGGCCCGCTCCCAGCGGAGGGCGGTGTCGGCGAGGTGCGGGCAGGCGTCGCGGACGCAGTGGAAGACGGCATTGATGCAGTGCTCGGCCTTGTTGCGGACGTGCCACACGGCGACCGGCGGGCCCGACCCGGCGCCGGCGTCGGGGGGGCGCATCGCGGCGAGGGTCTGGACGACCTGCAGTTGCCCGGTGGCCTTGCTGGTGAGGTAAAGGAGGCGGTCGAAGTGGCCGGTGCGGAGCTGGCCGAGCGCGAACTCCAGCAGTACCCCCGTCTTGCCGAAGCCGGTTGGGGCCTCGAGGCCCACCAGCGGGTGCCGGGCGAAGAGCGCGGTGAGCTCGGCGACGGTGCGTTCCTGGCCCGGCCGGGGGGTGGCGAAGGCGGGCTGGAAGCGGAGCGTGCGCAGGCGGGTCCGGGCGCGGAGGCGCAGCTCGAGAAAATCGGCCACGCGGTCCAGCTGCGCGCGGAACGCGGCCTCGTCCGCCGGATCGAGCGGGACGGTCTGGAGCAGGCCGGTGCCCGCCTCGACGAAGACCAGTTCGGCGGCGGCCGCGGCCGGGAGCGGGGGGTCTTCCGGCGCGGGCGCGGCGAGGCCGAGCCGCAGCAGGGCGGCGTAGGTCGCGAGCTGGATGAAGTACGCCGGGTGCTCCGCGCGGAGCTCGGCCGGGTCGGCCGGCAGGTCCCGGAGCACCGACTTGATCTCGCGCAGGGTGCCGCCCGCGGGCCCGGGCAGCAGCTGGTCCACGCGGCCCGTCAGCGTGAGGCGCCAGCCGCGGTGCACGAGGGTGCCGCTGATCCCGACCTCGAAGCGGGCGGCGGCCCCGTGCGCCGTGGCTGCGCGGGCGCGGAGTTCCTGGTGCCAGCGCGTGCCGAGCTGCGCCCGCCAGAGGCCGCCACCGCCTTCGGTGCTGGCCTCGGCCGGGCCGGCGGTGAACGCGGAGAATTCTCCCGCGCCGAGGGCGGCGGTGCGCTGGTCGAGGTCGAAGTTCACGGCTCGGCGCGCGGCAGGATCTCCGTGTGCCCGCGCAGGTAGTGCTCCAGTCGCCCGAGCAGGCGCTCGACCTCCTCCGGCGCGGCGGTCTGCGCGGCCAGCGGCTGGTTGAGCAGGTGTGCGACGGTCGCGCGGTCGGCGGCCGGCAGCGTGGGGAACCACTGTTCCCGCACGGGATGACCCTCGTCCCGCGCGAACCGGTACAGGGCCTTCAGGTAGACGATGTCCGGCCGCGCCCCCGCGTCGAACGCGGCGAGGGCGGTCGCGAGCAGGGCGCCCACGGCCGGCCGGTCCTCCTCCGCCACGGGGTGGCGGTCGATGAACGTGGCCAAGGCGGAGGCGCGCCGCAGGGTCTCGTAGCCGCGGCCGATGCCGGTGTGGCGCCGGACGATCACGACCCCGCGCACGAACCAGGTCCGGCCGCCGCGGCCGCCCTCGAGTTCTAGCGCGGCCTCATCGAACAGGTCGAGCGGGGGCAGTGCCGCGGCGGCGGCGCGGGGCGCCCGTTGCATCAGGTGCAGGGCGCCGTGTTCCGGGGAGAAGGCCCCGTGCGCGAGGTAGCCGTCCTTCGCCGGGCGGCGGGTGAGCACGAACGCCGTGGTCTGGAGGCTCGGCCCGGGCACCGGCGGATCAGCGCGCCGCGGCGGGCGCGGGCTCGGGCGGCGTGACGGCGCCCCCGGAGAGGATCATCTTCATCCCGTCGCCCACACTCATCTCGAGTTCCACGACCTCGGCGCGCGGCAGCATCAGCAGGAAACCGCTGGTCGGGTTCGGGGTGGTGGGCACGAACACCGTCCAGAGTTCGCCGGCGCCCGCCCGCCGCTGCGGCTCGGCCTGCGCGCGGTTGGTGAGGAAGCCGATCGTCCAGCAGCCGGGCCGCGGGTACTGCACGAGCACCACCTGGCTGAACAAATTCCGGTTCTGCGACCCGAAGGTGGCCACGATCTGCCGCACCGCGTTGTACACCGCGCCGACGCCGGGGATCCGCTGGATGGTCCGCTCGGCGAGGGACCAGAAGAACTTCCCGAGGACGTAATTGGAAAAGAATCCGAACAGGGTCACGAGCACCACCACCACGGCGGTCGCGAGCAGGTCCCAGAGCAGCGGCGCGCCCTCCAGCGCCCGCGGAATCAGGTCCTCGTAGAGCGGCCGGAAACTGCCCCCGACGAGGTCGACCACCTTGCGGAAGGCCCAGACCGTGACGACGAGTGGCGCCAGCAACAGCACGCCCGAAAGGAAGGCGTTGCGGCAGAGGACCCAGCGGGACGGAGGCGGCGGTTCGACGTGCATCGGGGCAGGTGTCGCAGGGCCATCCGGCGCAGGCAATGCAAAGGCGCGCGCCCCGCTAGCGCCGCCAGCTGAACCGCGGCAGCGCCGCCGCGTCCGCCAGCAGCCTTAGCGCCCGCGCCTCCGCCCGGCGCATCGCGCGCTTGCGGCGCGGCTCCAGGTCGTCGTGCCCCGCGAGGTGCAGCCAGCCGTGCACGAGGTAGAGGGCCAACTCCGCCGCGAGGTCGCTCCGCCGCTCCCGCGCGCAGCGAGCCGCGGTGTCGGCCGAGACGCAGATCTCCCCGCCGGTGCCCAGCGCCGGGTCCGCGGCGAAGGTGATGACGTCGGTCGTGGTCGGGTCGTCGAGGAACCGGCCGTGCAGGGCCGCGAGGGCGTCGTCGGTGAGGAACGCCACCGAGAGTTCCCCCGCGGGGGGGGGTGGGTCCGCTTCCGGGGCGAAGCGCGCGTGGGCCGCGTCGAGGACCGCGAGGGCCCGCCGGACGGAGGCCCGGTCCACTCGCAGGCGCGGGTGCCGGTTGGCGATGACGCAGGTCCGCGGGGTCATCCGGCCGGGGTACCGCGGGCGGCGGGCTCGTTGGCCGGCGGATAGGCGACGCGCGCGTGGAGCATGTTCTGGAGCGTGAACTGGAAGCTGCCGCGGACGCGCGCGAGCTCCTCGAAGGTCAGCGGTGCCTCGTCCAGCTGACCGTCGCCCAGGCGTTCCGCCACGACCCGCTGGATAACCTGCTGGAGGTCCTCGGGCCCGGGCTGGCGCAGCGACCGCGTGGCCGCTTCGACGCCGTCGGCGAGCATGATGATGGCCGCCTCGCGGGTCTCTGGGCGCGGCCCCTCGTAGCGAAAATCGGCCTCCGCCGGCGGCGGCTCCCCGCGGGCGCGCGCGGACTCGAGGGCGCGCTGGTGGAAGTAGCGGACGAGGGTGGTTCCGTGATGCTGGCGGATGACGTCCGTCACGGCGCGCGGCAGCTGGTGCCGCCGGGCGAGCTCGATTCCGTCGGGCACGTGGCGCCGGATGAGGCGGGCGGACTCCGCGGGAGCCAGTCCGGCGTGGACGTTGGCGCGGTCGCGCTGGTTCTCGCTGAAGCAGGCGGGGCGCTCGGTCTTGCCCACGTCGTGGAAGAGGGCCGCCACCCTCGCCACCAACGGGTTGGCGCCGACCGCGCCCGCGGCGTTCTCCGCCAGCTGCGCCACCACGAGCGAGTGGTGGTAGGTGCCGGGCGCCTCGAGCTGCATCCGCCGGAGCAGGGGATGGTTGAAATCGGTCAGCTCGAGCAGGGTGATGTCGGTCGTCCGCTTGAAGAGGCTCTCGAGCACGGGCAGCAGCCCAACCACGGCCACGCCAGTGAGGAGGCCGGCGCCGAGCCCGGCGATCATCTGGCGGCCGAGCGTCTCCAGCGGGGTCTGGTCGGCGAGCCCGATCAGCGCCGCGGCCGCCGCCATCGTGAGCCCGCCCATCCCGCCCGCCCGCACCACCGCGCCCCGGCGGCGCGCCTCGCGGCCCGCGTGAATCGCGACGAGGGAGGCGAGGAAGGTCAGCACCAGCAGGTCGAGGCGGTTGCCGTAGATGACGCCGGTGAAGATCGAGACCAGCAGCGCCATAAAGATTCCCGACCCCGCGTCGATCAGGATGGCCACGAGCAGCGGCGCGAGGGCGGTCGGCGCCACGTAGGGCAGGGTGGAGCCCCAGGCCTCGTCGCGCAGGAAGAACTCGGCGCCGCCCAGGGAGTAGTTCGCCCGGATCAGGGTCAGGTTCGCGATCACCACCAGCGCCAGCAGGCCGATCCGGGCGTTGCTCCGCAGGGTCTCCGCATCCTCGATCCGGATGTAGATCAGTGAGGCGATCACCATCGCCACCACCAGCAGCACCCGGCCCAGCAGCGTCAGGCCTTCCTGGGTCGCCGCGTCCGCGTGCTCCCGCAGGTAGTTGCGGTGCGCGTTCAGCAGCTCGAAGACCTCCGGCGTCACCTTGTCCCCCGGCTCCACCAGCGTCTGGCCCTGCACGACGCGGACGGTGACGGGCCGCAGGGCCTGGCTGACGGCCTCCTCGCGCGCGGCGGTCGCGAGGCGGTCGAAGACGAGGTTGGGGGTGACGCCGAACCGGAAGAGGCGGAACACGGCCTGCGCCGCTACCCGCGGCACCTGGTCCCCTGCGAGGCTGCCCCGGAGGACGGCGAGGGCGTCCTCGAGGGACTGCACCGGCTGCGAGGAAGCGGTGTCGTCCGCCCGTCGGACCTGGAAGGCGACGAGGCCGTCGGCACCGGTGCCCCCGAGGGAAGCGTCAGCCACGCCCTGGGCGTAGATGTCGCGCAGGGCCCTCAGGCCCTCGTCGAAGAGGGCCGCCCGCGTCGCCGCGTCCCCGGCGCCGAGCACGGCCGCGATGTCCTCCGGCGCGGCGTGGTAGGGGCCGGGGGCGTTGAAGGCGGCGGCGATCCGCGCCAGCTCGGGTTGGAAGCGCAGCAGCGCCGAGGAGGCGTCCCCGGGGTGGGTCCGCTCGAATTCCGCCAGTTGCGGGAGCAGCAAGTTCGCCGCCGCCTCGAAGCGCCGCAGCGGCTCGGGATCGAGGCGGTAGATGGGCGGCACGCGGTTCCGGAACTGCTCGCGGGCGGCTCGGGTCTTCTCTGCGCTCTCGTAGCCGAACGAGGCTTGCGCCACCACGCGGGCCGTGGCGGGCTGGTTTAGTCGCAGGGGGGCATCCAGCGTCGTGAGTCCGGCGGAACTCACCAGTACGATCGCGGCCACGGTCAGGATGAAGATCAGGGCCGCGACCAGCCGGCTGCGGTCGAGGAACTCGGTCCAGGCCGCGCGCGCTCCGGTCCCCGGGGCGGGACCGCCGAGCCCGGCGAGCAGGCGCTGCCAGAGGGAAGGGTCGGACATTGGTCAGGCGGGGCCGGGAGCCCGGTAGGCCTCGTAGGCGGCGATGATCCGCTGCACCAGCGGGTGGCGCACAACGTCCGCGCCGCTGAAGGTGTGGAAGTCGATGCCGGGAATGTCCGCCAGGATGTGGCGCACCTCGAGCAGCCCGCTCGCCTTCGCCTTGGGCAGGTCGATCTGGGTGATGTCGCCGGTGACGACCATCCGCGATTCCTCCCCGAGGCGAGTGAGGAACATCATCATCTGCTCGGGCGTGGTGTTCTGGGCCTCGTCGAGGATGATGAAGGCGCGCGAGAGGGTGCGGCCGCGCATATAGGCCAGCGGGGCGATCTCGATCACCCCCTTCTCGCTCAGGTGGGCCACGTCCTCGGCGTCCAGCATGTCGTGCAACGCGTCATAGAGGGGCCGGAGGTAGGGGAGGATCTTCTCGCGGAGGTCGCCGGGCAGGAACCCGAGGGCCTCGCCGGCCTCGACCGCGGGCCGGGTCAGGATGATGCGCTCGACCTGATTCTGGAGGAGGGCGTTCACCGCCGCGGCCATCGCGAGGTAGGTCTTGCCGGTGCCGGCGGGGCCGATCCCGAAGACCACCGGGTGGGCCAGCATCGATTGCAGGTAGAGCTTCTGGCCGAGGGTCTTCGGGACGATCGTGCGCCGGTTGGTGGCGATCACCAGCGGGGTCGCCAGCAACCCCTGGAGCTGCGCGCCCTCGCCGCGCGCGAAGGCGTCGGTCAGGCGGTGGAAGTCCGGCGTGCGGATGGTCATCCCCTGGCCGCGCGCCTGGTCGAGGAAGGTGAACAGTGCCTCCGCGCGGGCCACGGGCTCGTCCTCGCCCTCGAGGCGGAGCCAATCCTCGCGACTGGTGAGCCGCACGCCGAGGGTGCGCTCGGCGTGGACGAGATTCTCCTCGCGGCCGGCGTAGAGGGCGGCGGCGTGGCGGGGGCTGGGGTAGTGCAGCGTGCGGGAGGCCATCGGTTCAGGCGACCGGCGGGAGCGTGGCGGCGGCGGCCCGGAGTTTCTCCCAGGTCGCCTCGAGGGCCTCGGGCAGGACGCGGGTCTGGCCGAGCACGGGCATGAAGTTGTGGTCGCCGTTCCAGCGGGGGACGATGTGGCCGTGCAGGTGCGCGATGCTGCCGCCGGCGACGCCCGCCCCGAGGTTGAAGCCGAGGTTGAACCCGTCGGGCCGCAGCGCGGCGGTCAGGATCCGCTGCCCGGCGAGGAGGGTGTCGAAGAGGTCCGCCCGCTCGTCCGCGCGCAGTTCCCCGATTTCCCGGACCTCGCGGAAGGGCACGGCCAGGAGGTGGCCCGGGTTGTAGGGGAAACGGTTCAGGATGAGGTAACTCAGGGGGGTGCGGTGGACGATCAGCGCCACCCGGTCATCGCCCAGCGCGGGCAACTCGGTGAACGGGCGCTCCATCCGTTCCGGGTAACGCGGCGCCGCGATGTACTCCATCCGCCAGTAGGCGTGCAGCTGTTGCATTGGGTTTCGGGGGGAAGGCGGACCGGCCGCGGGAGGGGCAGGAAAGGGCGGGGGCGGGGGGATGTCAAAACCCGCTTCGGCCCCGCGCGGCGCGGGGATTTTTGCTTTCCGCCCCCCCGGCGCATCGCCCAAGGTCCGCCGCGTGGCTTCCGTTCCTCCCGTGCTTCCCCGTTCCGTGCTCGTCGTCGGTGCGGGCGGGCGCGAGCACGCCCTGGTGCGGGCGCTGCTCGCCTCGCCCGCCGCCCCCCGGGTGGCCGCGGCGCCGGGCAACGCCGGGATCGCCGCCGAGGTCCCCTGTTTCCCGGTGCCGGTCGACGACGTGCCCGGCCTGGTCGCGCTGGTCCGCCGGGAGGGGTTCGGGTTCGTCGTGGTCGGCCCCGAGGTGCCCCTCGCGCTCGGGCTGGCGGACGCCCTGCGCGCGGCGGGGATCCCGGTGTACGGGCCCGGCGCGGACGGCGCGCGGCTGGAGGCCTCGAAGATCTTCACCAAGGAAATCCTCCTCCGGCACCGCATCCCCACGGCGGCGGCGGCCTTCTTCGACGCCGTGGCACCGGCCCTCGCGTACCTCCGCGCCCGGCCCTTGCCGATCGTGATCAAGGCGGACGGCCTTGCCGCCGGGAAGGGCGTGGTCGTCGCGACCACCGCGGAGGAGGCGGCCGCGGCGGTGCGCGGGATGCTCGCGGACGGCCGCTTTGGCGCCGCCGGCCAGCGCATTTTGATCGAGGACTGCCTCGTGGGGGAGGAGACCTCCATCCTGGTGGTCGTGGCGGGCCGGGATTACCTGATCTTGCCCACGTCGCAGGACCACAAGCGGGTGGGGGATGGCGACACCGGGCCCAACACCGGCGGGATGGGGACCTATTCGCCCGCGGAGGTGGTCACCCCGCCGCTGCTCGCGCGGATCGACGCGGAGATCGTGCGGCCGTCCGTCGCCGCCATCGCCGCGGAGGGCATCGATTACCGGGGCACGCTGTTCATCGGGATTATGCTCACGGCGGATGGCCCGCGGGTGATCGAGTACAACGCGCGTTTCGGCGATCCCGAGACGCAGGTCGTGCTCCCGCGCGTCGGCAACGACGTGCTCGCCCTGCTGTGGGCGGCCAGCCACGGCTCCCTCGCGGGCCACCGCCTCGTGGAGCGGCCGGTGCACGCGCTCTGCGTGGTGGTCGCGGCGCGGGGGTATCCGGAGGCCTTTCCCCGGGGCGACCCGATCACGCTGCCGGAAACCCTGCCCGCCGGGGTGGGCATTTTGCACGCCGGGACCGCGCGGGACGCGGCGGGGCGGCTCGTGACGGCGGGCGGCCGGGTGCTCGGCGTGGTGGCGGTGGCGCCCAGCCTGCGGGCGGCCGCCGATGCCGCCTATGCCACCTGCGCGCGGATCGAGTGCCAGAGCAAGTACTACCGCCGGGACATCGGGGCCCGCCAATTGCAACGCGGATGAGGACCGGGCACTGGGGGGTGGTCGCGGCCGGTTGGCTCGCGCTGGCGGTGGCCCGGGCAGCTGGGCTCGCGGACTTGGGCGAGGGGCTGGCCTACTTGCGCCTGAAGGCCCTGCCCGCCGACCTGACCTCCGCCCCGCGGACGGGCCCGCTGGTGGCGGATCTGCGCTTTTTGCCCGCCACGGCGGAGCAGGCGGCGGCCTTCGGCGCCTGGCTGGGTTTCCAAGCGCGCCCCGGGGTGCCGCTGCTGCTGGTCGCGAACCGCGAGACCGGGGAGGAACTCCGCCGGGTTCTCGCCGGCCCGCGGCCGCCCGCGGTCGTGCTCATCGGGGTGCCCGGGCCGGGGTTCACGCCGGACCTGGAGGTGACGGCCGCGCCGGAGGCGGATCGCCAAGCCTACGCCGCGCTTGACGCCGGGTCCACGCTGGCGGGCCTGCTCGCGGACCATCCCGGCAAGGCACGGCAGGACGAGCTCAGCCTGCGTCTCGGGGGCGAGACCTCCCGCCCGCCCGCGCCCGGGGCCGGCCCGGCCCCGGCGGAGCCGGTGGTCGACGCGGCCCTGCAGCGGGCCGTGCACCTGCACCGCGCGCATCGCGCCCTACGGCGCGGGTGAGGCGGCCGGAGGCGGATTCCGCGCTTGGCGCAGGCGGGCGTTTGCGTTCCCTTTGGCGCGTGTCCGCTCCCGGTGAGATCATCGTCGTCTGCACCGCCAACGTCTGCCGCAGTCCGATGGCGGCCGCGTTGCTCCAGCACGCGCTCGCGGTGGAGCCGGGCCCCCTGCAGGGCTGCCGCGTGGTGTCCGCCGGCGTGGTCGCGCGCGCCGGGGACGCCGTGACCCCGCACTCCGTCGCGGCCCTCCGCAAGGTCGGGCTCGACATCGCGGGGCACCGCAGCCGGCCCCTCACGCAGGCGATGATGGACGGCGCCTTGGCCGTGCTCTGTATGACCGAGGGGCACCGTGAGATGATCCGCCTGCGGGCCGATCCGGTGCCACGGCACTTGTACCTGTTCCGGGAGTTCATCGAGGCGACGCCGGAGCGCGAGATCGGCGATCCCTTCGGTGGGCCGGCGCCGTTGTACGAGGCGGTCCGCGATGAGATGGTCGAGGCGATCCCTGGGCTGGTCCGCCGGCTGCGGGAGCTGGCGGGTTGAGCGGCGCGGGCGGATTGTCCGCGCCGGTGCATTTTTGGCTGGCGGCGCGCGCGTGGCGGCCCCGCAATCCGGGCTCCGATTTCTCCGCTATGCCGCTGCCCGCCGATCCCCTCCGCCTCCTTGATCCCGAAGTCCACGCCGCGATCCGCGCCGAGCGGGCGCGCCAGGAGAGCCACATTGAGCTCATCGCCTCGGAGAACTTCACCCTGCCGGCGGTGATGGAGGCCCAGGGCGGCGTCCTGACCAACAAGTACGCCGAGGGTTACCCGGGCCGGCGCTGGTATGGCGGGTGCGAGCACGTCGACGTGGTCGAGACCCTCGCGATCGAGCGGGCGAAGAAGCTCTTCGGGGCGGAGCACGCCAACGTGCAGCCGCACTCGGGCTCGCAGGCCAATTTCGCGGTCTACACCTCCGTGCTCTCCCCCGGCGACAAGCTGCTCGGGATGAACCTCAGCCACGGCGGGCACCTCACCCACGGCAACCCGGCGAACTTCTCCGGCAAGCTCTACCAGTTCTGCCAATACGGCGTGCGCGAGGACAACGGCCTGATCGATTACGACGAACTCGCCCGCACCGCCGAGCGCGAGCGGCCGAAGATGATCACGGTGGGCGCCAGCGCCTATTCGCGGGTCATCGACTTCGCCCGGATGGGCGAGATCGCCCGTGGCGTCGGGGCGATGCTCTTCGCGGACATCGCGCACATCGCCGGCCTCGTCGCCGCCGGCGTGCACCCGTCCCCGGTGCCGCACGCGGACTTCGTCACCACCACCACCCACAAGACGCTCCGCGGTCCCCGCGGCGGCCTGATCCTGTGCCGGGCGGCGCACGCCAAGGCGGTGGACTCCGCCGTCTTCCCCGGCGGCCAGGGCGGCCCGCTGATGCACGTGATCGCGGCCAAGGCGGTCTGCTTCGGCGAGTGCCTGAAGCCCGAGTTCCGCGCCTACGCCGAACAGGTGGTCCGCAACTCCCGCGCCCTCGCCGCCGCGATGCTGCGCCGGGGCTACAAGATTGTGTCGGGCGGCACCGACAACCACCTGATGCTGGTCGACCTGCGCCCGAAGTTCCCCGAGCTCACGGCGAAGAAGGCCCAGGAGACGCTCGATCTGGCCCACGTCACCTGCAACAAGAACACGGTGCCGTTTGAGACGCGCAGCCCCTTCCAGGCCTCGGGCATCCGCCTGGGCACGCCGGCCGTCACCAGCCGCGGGTTCACCGAGGCCGAGATGGAGGAGATCGCCGGCTGCATCGACACGGTGCTGGCGGCCACCGGCACCCCCGGCGAGGCCGCGGCGCTGGAGCAGGTGCGCGCGCGGGTCGCCGTGCTCACGGGCCGCCATCCGCTGCCGTACGCCTGACGGACTGCCGGCCCGGCCCGCGTCCCCTTGTCGACCCCCGCCCCCCAGTCCGTCGCCGCGCCGGCCCGGCCGCTCTCCCTCGGCGTCATCTTCCTGACGCTCTACATCGATCTGGTCGGCTTCTCGATCAGCTTCCCGCTGGGGCCGGACCTGATGGCGCATTACCTAGCCCTGGAGGGGCAGGCGGGGTTGCTGGGATGGCTGGTGGGGCAAAGTGACGCCTGGGCGCGCGCGTTGGGCATCGCCAGTTACGCGCCGGTGCTGTTCGGCGGCCTGCTGGCCTCGGTCTTTTCCCTGCTGCAGTTCGTGTTCGCCCCTTATTGGGGCGCCTTGAGCGACCGGCGCGGCCGGCGGCCCATTCTGCTCTTCACGGTGGCGGGCACGGCCTTCAGCTACCTGCTCTGGGCGGTGAGCGGCTCGTTCTGGCTCTTCTTCCTGTCACGGGCGTTGGCCGGCGCCTTCGGCGGCAACCTCTCGGTCGCCACCGCGGCCGTCGCGGACGTCACCTCGCGGGCGGAGCGTTCCCGCGCGATGGGGCTGGTGGGCGCGGCCTTCGGGCTCGGGCTGCTGACCGGACCGATGCTGGGCGCGGTCTCCGTGCAGCTGAACCTGCTCGAGCGCTTCCCGGGCCTGGCGGCGTGGGGGTTCAACCCGTTCTCGACGCCCGCCCTGCTGGCCCTCGCGCTCTCCCTGTTGAACCTCGTCTGGATCGGGGTGCGCTTCCGCGAGACGCTGCCGGCCGGCGGGGGTGCAGGCGCCCCGGAGCCCCGCCTGCGCAACCCGGTGGCCGCGATCCTCGGGCTGGAGGACCCGGCGCTCCGCCGGACCAACCTGGTGGCGTTTGTCTTCGCGGTGGCGTTCGTCGCGATGGAGGCGACGGTGACCTTCCTCGCCGCCCAACGCTTCGGCTACACCGCCCGCGACAACGGCTGGCTGCTCGCCTTCCTCGGCCTCTGCGCGATCGTCACGCAGGGCTATGTCGTGCGGAAGATGCTGCGCGTGATCGACGAGCGGCGGGTTTTGCGGCTCGGGCTGGGCAGCGCGGCCGTCGGGTTGGTCGGGATCGGCCTGGCCGCCCAGCCGTGGCACCTTTACGTCGGCGTGGGCGTGCTGGTCTTCGGCTCGAGCCTGGTGAACCCCGCGACCACCGGCCTGATCTCGCTCTACGCGGGGGCTGGCGACCAGGGGCGGGTGCTGGGGATTTTCCGCTCGCTCGGGGCGCTGGCGCGGGCCTTCACGCCCCTGCTGGCGGGCGTGGCCTTCTGGGTGAGCGGCGCGCTCTCGGTGTACGTCGCCGGGGCCCTGCTCGTGGGGTTGGCGCTGGTGCTGAGCCGCCGGCTCCCCGCGCCGGTGAAATGACCTGCCGCGGCCCACGCCGGCTCGCGCGCGGCCTCCCGTTCGCGCTGGGGCTCCTGCTCGGGGGCTGCGCGCTTCCGCCTTTCCTGCGTGAGCCCGCCCCCCCGGGACGTGTGACTCTCGCGGGCAACGAGGTGGTCGTGCCCGCCCGCCTCGCCGGCAACCTGCTTTGGGTGGAGGCCTACTGGGAGGGCGCCGGGCCCTTCCGCTTTCTGGTCGATACGGGCTCCTCGGTCACCCTGGTGACCCCCGCGCTCGCCAAGCGCTTCCCCGGCCGGGTCCAGCCCGCCGGGCCGAACCCGCGCCTCCGGGTGCGGGGCGCGGAGGGTGGGGCGATCGACCTCCCGCGGGCCTCGCTCCGGCGCCTGGAACTGGGCGGCGCCGCCTTCGAGGAGGTCGAGGTCCTGCTCTACGATTGCGCCCCCCTCTCGGCCCACCTCGGCCTGCCGGTGGACGGCGTGCTGGGCTTCCCGATCTTCCGGGAACTCCTCCTGACCCTCGATTATCCCGGCAGCCGGCTCATTTTGCGCCCCCGGTCGCTCTCCGCCCTCATCCCCGGCCAACCGGTGCCGGCGGACGCCGCCCTGCGCACGCCGCTGGTCACTGTCGGCTTGGGGGACCGGTCGCTACTGGTGCTCGTCGACTCCGGCAGCGCGGCCGGCTTCAGCCTGAACCCCACCGGGATCAGCCCCCGCTACGTGGTCCCGCCGCGGGACGGGCCCCTGCTCGGGACCTTGGCGGGGGAGCGCGCGCAACGTGTCGCCCGGCTCGCGGAGCCGCTCCGGCTGGGAGGGCACGTCATCCCGGAACCCGTGGTGGACCTCACCGACGAGTTGTCCGCGCTGGGCGGGGGGCTATTGCGGCAGTTCGTGGTGACCTTCGATCCGGGGCGGGACCGGGTGTTCTTCCATCGTCCCGGGGAGGCGGCGCCGGTCCGGATGGAGGTGCGCAGCAGCGGGCTCAGTTTCACCCGCACGCCGGCCTATTGGCGGGTGGCGGCGGTCATTCCGGGTTCACCCGCGGCGGCGGCCGGCATCGTGCCCGGGGAGCTGGTGGTCCGCATCAACGGCGAACCGGTGGGCCGCTGGGACTTGGCCCGCTTCGAACGGCTGCTGGAGGGGTCGGACCCCCTCACGCTGACCTTCCTGGAGGGCACGACCGAGGTGGAGGCGCGGATCGCGCCGTTCAACCTGTTGCCTTGACCCGCGCAGAGCGCGGTTGGCGCTCAGGCCGTGGCGGCCAGCGGGGTTTCCGTCCGGAGCAGGCGGCCGGTGGCGGCGTCGATGTAAAGCGTTTGCCCGCTGCAGCTTTGCACAACGAGCGTCTCGCCGTCCTCGCCGACGATCCGGGCGCACGGATCCGCGGGGTCCGGCCATTCCGCCAGCCACAGCAGGCCCAGGTCGGGACGCAGGCAGTACAGGTTGGGGATGCCGGGGAGGAGGCCGAAGGGGTGTTCGCGCACGTAGCAGCGGAAGGCGCCCCGGTGGAACTCGACGATCGCCGTCGCCAGGGGGGGCCGGCCAGCGGCGCGGCGGCCGTCGCGGCTGAGGGGGATGAGGGCGCCGTCGAGCACGGCTAGGGCGGGGGCGGGTAAGTTCACGGCCAAGGGTTGGAAAGGAAGGCAGGCTCCCGGCCCGCCGGCCACCCTAAATTTTGGGGGTAGTCCCCGCCGACCCGGGCGGGTTTTTACGGGTGGGGGACGGTTTGTGCGCTTGCGCCCGCGGCCCAAGCTCAAGTTTCTTTCAACAAACGTCTCCCGCCCCCTGATGAAAAGAGCGCTGATCACCGGCATCACCGGCCAAGATGGTTCCTACCTCGCTGAACTCCTGCTCGCCAAGGGCTACGAGGTCCACGGGGTGATCCGCCGGTCCTCCACCTTCAACACCAGCCGGATCGACCACCTCTACCGGGATCCGCACGTCAATGGGGTGAGGCTGTTTCTGCATTACGGGGACCTCGCGGACTCGGTGCAGATGGTGAAGCTGCTCTACCAGCTCCAGCCGGATGAGATCTACAACCTCGGGGCGCAGTCGCACGTGCGCGTCTCGTTCGACATCCCGGAATACACTGGCGACGTCGACGGCCTCGGCGCCCAGCGCATCCTCGAGGCCATCCGCGAGGCGGGCCTGGTGAAGAAGGTCCGGTACTACCAGGCCTCCTCCTCTGAGATGTTCGGCAAGGTGCAGCAGGTGCCCCAGACCGAGACGACCCCGTTCTGGCCGCGCTCGCCCTACGGCTGCGCCAAGGTCTACGCCTACTGGCTCACGGTGAACTACCGCGAGAGCTACCAGTTGCACGCTTCCAACGGCATCCTCTTCAACCACGAGAGCCCCCGCCGCGGCGAGACGTTCGTCACCCGCAAGATCACCCGCGCCGCCACCCGCATCAAGCTGGGCCTCCAGGACTCCCTCTACCTCGGCAACCTCGACGCCCAGCGCGACTGGGGCTACGCCAAGGAGTACGTCGAGATGATGTGGCTGATGCTGCAGCAGGACAATCCGGACGACTACGTCGTGGCCACCAACGAGACCCACAGCGTGAAGGAGTTCTGCCAGGAGACCTTCGGGCTGCTCGGGCTCGATTGGGAGCAGCACGTGAAGTACGACCAGCGCTACGAGCGCCCGGCGGAGGTCGAGCTGCTGATCGGCGACCCGGCCAAGGCCCGCAAGCAGCTCGGCTGGGAGCCGAAGGTGCGCTTCAAGGATCTCGTCCGCATTATGGTCGAGCACGACCTCGAGCTGGCCAAGCGCGAGGCCCAGATCGCCCGCCTGCCCCAGCCCTGACCCGCGCCGCGCGCCCGCCGCCGTCTTCGCCACCCGATGAAGCTCTTCATTGCCGGGCACCAGGGAATGGTCGGCGCCGCGCTGGTGCGGCGTTTCACCCGCGAGCCGGACGTCACGCTCTGCCTGCGCTCCCGGCGCGAGCTGGACCTGACCAACCAGGCCGCGGTCGAGGCCTTTTACGCGGCCGAGCGGCCGGATGTGGCGATCATCGCCGCGGCCAAGGTGGGCGGCATCCACGCCAACAACACCTATCCGGCGGATTTCCTCTTCGATAACCTCGCCATCGCCGCGAACTCCATCCACGGGGCGTGGCGTGCGGGCGTCCGTCGGCTCCTGTTCCTCGGCAGCTCCTGCATCTACCCGAAGCACGCGCCACAGCCGATGACCGAGGACTGCCTGCTGACGAGCGCCCTCGAGCCGACCAACGAGGCCTACGCCATCGCCAAGATCGCCGGGCTAAAGCTCTGCCAGTACTACCGGCGCCAGCACGGCGTGAGCTTCCACTCCGCGATGCCCACCAACCTCTACGGCCCGGGCGACAACTACCACCCGCGCAACTCCCACGTCCTCCCGGCGCTGCTCCGCCGCTTCCACGAGGCGCGGGAACAGGGCCTGCCCGAGGTCGTCGCCTGGGGCACCGGCTCGCCCCGCCGCGAATTCCTCCACGTGGACGACCTCGCGGACGCCTGCGCCTTCCTGCTCGGCCAAGCCGAGCCGCCCGACTGGATCAACGTCGGCACCGGCACGGACGTCACCATCCGCGAGCTCACCGAGCTTGTGGCGGCGGTGACCGGGTACCGCGGCCGGATCGTCTGGGACGCCACCAAGCCGGACGGCACGCCCCGCAAGCTGATGGACGTCTCCCGGCTCAGCGCGCTCGGCTGGCGGGCCCGGGTGGGCCTCCGCGAGGGCGTGGAGCGGACCTACGCCAGCTTCCGCGAGGAACTGGCCGCGGGCCGGCTGCGCGGCTGAGCCGTACTCCCGGTTCGCCCGCTCACAGGTAGAGCCAGAACTTCCGGCTCTGTTGCTGGAAGGCCGTGGCCTGCTCGCGCCATTGGCGAAGCCACTTCTCGACGTCGACCTTCGCGCCCTGCCGGGCGATGTCGTCCGCGAAGCCCTGCGAGCCCATATGCCGCAGGAAGCCGGAAACGTCGCGGCCCTTGACCGGGCTGAACGGGTTCTGGGGCGAGTACTTGCACGCCAGTTTCATCATCCAGAAGTTCAGCTCGGTGGGCCGCCATTCGTCCGGGTCGGTGATCTTCACCACCAGGCCGGTGCCGGGCTTCCCGGTCTTGGCGTTGGGGGCGGTCACGCGCTGGAAGGCGAGCCCGGGGAGCTTCGGCTGCAGGGCGCGGAGCTCCTGCTCCAGTTGCTCGAGCGTCGCGCGGCGGTGGGAGAGGCCGCGGAACGGATGGGCGGCGCCAACGCCCGTGCGGAAGCCGAGATCGAAGCCGGCCTTCGGGTCGAAATAGGAGCCGAGGCCCGTCATCGGGTAACCCTCCACCGCCGCGAAGTCGCGGATCATCTTCGAGGTGGGCACGAACTTCAGGCCGGTGTCCGGCCAGCGCATCGACCGCGTCCACCCGCGCATCGTGACCACGCGGAGCTTGCCGCGGGCGCGGACGGGCTCGGGCACGGCGAGCGCCCCGGGGGTCTCCTTGGCCATTCGGGCGAGTTCCCCGATGGTGAGGCCGTGGACGTACGGCACCGCGAAGGCGCCGACGTAGTTCTGGCGCGCCCATTGAGGGTCGAGCGGCGGGCCGTCGACCTTCAGGCCCCCGAGGGGATTGGGCCGATCGAGGACGATCACCTCGACGTTGTGCTCGAAGCAGCCCTCCATCGCCCAGCGCATTGCCGCGGCAAAGGTGTAGCTGCGCGTGCCGATGTCCTGCAGGTCCACCACGAGGGCGTCGAGGTCCTTGAGCATCGCCTTGGTCGGGCGGCGCGGCGGGTAGAGGGAGTGGACGGGCAACCCGGTGCGCGCGTCGGTGCCGCTGGCCACGCTCACGGCCGCCGGGGCGTCGCCGTGGATGCCGTGTTCCGGGCCGAAGAGGGCGACCAGCTTCACCCCGGGGGCCCGCCGGAGCACGTCCACGGTGGGCACGCCGAGGCGGTTGACGCCGGCGGGATGGGTGAGGAGGCCAAGGCGCTTGCCCTTGACGGTGGCGAAGCCCTCCGCCTCGAGCACGTCGATGCCCAGCATCACGCCCTGGGTGGCGGGCGGGGCGGGCTGCGGCTGGCTGGCCGGGAGCTGGGCGACGGGGGCCACGGCCTTGGGCGCCGACGCGGAGCGGCAGCCCACGAGCCCAAGGAGGAGGGCCAGCAGGGGCAGCAGGGGGGGGAGCGCCGGGAGCCGGGCGAGGCCGAACATAAGGCGGACGAATGGCCGCGCGCCCGGGGCGGGTCGAGCCGTTTCAGCGGCGCCGGGCCGGCCGGGTCAGAGCCGGTGCAGGTGGAACCCGCCGTCGACGTCGAAGGCGGAGCCGGTGGTGAACGGGAAGCGGTCCTCCGCGATCGCGCGCACGGCCCGGCCCACGTCCTCCGGCTGGCCCCAGCGGCGGATGGGCGTGATGCCGCGCTCGTCCTGCAGGATCAGCTTATCGTACTTGGCCTTCACCCCGGCGGTGAGGTCGGTGGCGATCACGCCGGGGCGGATCTCGTACACGTTGATCCCCTCGGTGGCGAGGCGCTCGGCGAAGAGGCCCGTCATCATACTCAGGCCGGCCTTGACCATACAGTAATCGCCGCGGTTCACCGAGGCGGTGTAGGCCGAGATGGACGAGATGTTCACGATCCGCCCGCGGAAGCCCTCGGCGTCGCGCTCCTGCGCCAGCATCCGGCGGGCGATCTGCTGGGTGAGGAGGAACGGGCCCTTGAGGTTGATCGCGAAGAGGCGGTCGAAGCTTTCCTCCGTGGACTCAAGCAGGTCCGCGCGCACGGTCGGGCCGACGCCCGCGTTGTTCACGAGCAGGTCGATCCGGCCGAGGCCCTCCGCGGCGGCGGCGACCAGACGCTCGCGGTCGGCGGCGCGAGACACGTCGCCCTGGGTGGTGAAGCCGTCCCCGCCGGCCGCCTGGACGAGCGCGAGGGCCTCGGCGGCGGCGGTGGCGTTGCCGGCGTAATTGATCATCACCCGGTAACCGCCCCGGGCGAGTTCGATGGCGATGGCGCGGCCGATGCCGCGGGAAGCTCCGGTGACGAGGGCGGTGCGGGTAGGCATCCGGCGAGGCCAAGGCCCCCGCCGCGGCGGGCCAAGCCTTTTCGGCGTCAGGCCCGCGGCGCGGGCGCCTTGCCGAGGTGGGCGCGGATCTCGCCCAGCAGCTTCTCGGTGGTCATCGAATCGCGCTGGACGATGTTCTCCACGCAGGCGCGGAGGGTCTCGCGTTCGGCGGCGGTGAGCTCCTTGGCGGTCACCACCACCACGGGCACGCCCCGCCCGTCCTCGCACGCCCGCAACTCGCGCAGGAACTCGAACCCGTCCATCCCCGGCATCATCAGGTCGAGCAGGATGAGCGCCGGGCGCTGGCGTCCGAACGCCTCCAGGCCGGTCCGGCCGTCGGTCGCCTCGGCGACCTGCCAGCCCTCGCGCTCGAGGGCGTGGCGCAGCACGGCGCGGTTGTCCGGCAGGTCATCGATCACCAGCGCCCGCGGCTCCTCCCCGCGCGACACGTGGCGGGCGAGGATCGCCGCGAGCTGGCCCCGGTCAATCGGCTTGGTCAGGTAATCGGCCGCCCCGAGGGCGAAGCCCAGCTGGCGGTCGTCCACGATCGAGATCATCACCACCGGGATGTCGCGGGTGGCCGGGTCGGCCTTGAGCGCGGTGAGGACGGACCAGCCGTCCATACTCGGCATCATCACGTCGAGGGTGATGAGGCGGGGCTTCAGTTCCCGGGCGAGGGCGAGGGCGTCGCGGCCGTTGCCCGCGGAACGCACCCGGCAGCCCTCGCGCACGAGGCTGCGGCTGATGATATCGACCACCGTGGGCTCGTCGTCGACCACCAGCACCAGCGGGGCGGAAGCGTCGCCGGCGGCCGCGACCGGCGCGGGCGGGGGCGGCTCTGCCGCGGGGGTCGGCGCCGGGGCCGGGTCGGTGACCTCGACGGGGACCAGCGCGGTGAAGACGGTGCCCTGGCCGGGCTGGCTGGTGACGAGGATGTCGCCGCCCATCAGCTGGCAGAACTTGCGGCTGATCGCCAGGCCGAGGCCGGTGCCGCCGTACTTGCGGGTGGTGGAGGCGTCCGCCTGCACGAACGCCCCGAAGAGTTTCCCCACCTGCTCGGGCGTCATCCCGATGCCCGTGTCCGTCACGCGGAACGCGACGCAGGTGCGCCCCTCGTGGGTCGCGGGGGCGACCCCGAGGGTGATCCGGCCCTGATGGGTGAATTTCGCCGCGTTGCTGAGCAGGTTGAAGAGCGTCTGCCGGACCTTGGTCACGTCGGCCCGCATCCGGCCGACGGCGGGGTCGACCTCGACCGCGAGGGTGTTGCCGTTCTTGGCCACGAGGGGCTGCACGGTGGCCGCGGTCTCGGCGATCATCTCGGCGACGCCGAAGGCCTCCACGTAGAGGGTCATCTTACCGGCCTCGATCTTCGAGAGGTCGAGGACGTCGTTGATGAGCCCGAGGAGGTGTTTGCCGGCGCCGTGGATCTTGCGCAGGTCGGGCAGGAAGGCGTCCTGGCCCGTGTCCTCAGCCTCCTCCATCAGCATCTCGCTGTAGCCGATGATGGCGTTCATCGGCGTGCGCAGCTCGTGGCTCATATTGGCGAGGAAGGCGCTCTTGGTCCGGTTGGCCTGCTCCGCCGCCTCCTGCGCGGCGCGCAGCTCGGCCTCCGCCTGCTTGCGGTGGGTGATGTCCGTCTGGACCACGATGTAGTTCCGGACTTCACCCTGCTCGTCCAAAATCGGCTGGCCGTCGGCGAGGATCCACACGGGGCGGCCGGACTTGTGGTAGTTGAGGATCTCGAGCTGGAAGCCGCGCCGCTCCTGCCGCGCCCGCTTCTTCTCCGCGAGCGTGGCCGGCGAGGTGTCCGGCCCCATCAGGAACTCGTCGGGGTGGCGGCCGAGTGCCTCCGTCTCGGGGTAGCCGGTGAGCCGGGTGAAGGCGTCGTTGATCCACTCGATGCGGCCGGTCGACCCGGTGATGAGCACGCCGTTGTGGGTCCGGCTGGCGACTAGGGCTAGCTTGCGCGCTTCCTCGCGCAGGCGTTCCGCGGTGGTCAGGGCCTGCGAGAGCCGCCGGGCGAAGAACAGCCCGAGCCCGAGCGCGGCGAGGATCATCGGGCTCATAAAGCCGAAGACGGGCAGGACCTGGTCCCACGAGGCGCGGTCGATCTGCGCGAGGTCGACGCCCACCAGCAGGGTGAAGCCCCACTCGGGGAACAGTTCCTTGCGCCACGACCAGTCGCCCTCGACCCAGGTCGCCGCCGCGCCCGCCGCGCCAGCCCGCGCCGATTCCACCAGCCGCACCTTCGTGGTGGGCACGGGGAACAGGGGCTCGCCCCGCCGATCGAGCAGCGCGATCACGCTCTGGCCGAGCAGCTGCGCTTCCTCGAGCAGGCGGCCGACCTGCGAGATGGCCTCGATCGGGTAGCCCACGTAGAGCACCCCGATCACGGCGCCGGCCGCGTCGCGCACCGGCTCGTAACCGGTGAGGTAGGCGCGGCCGAGGATGTCGGCCACGCCGTAGTAGGCGTCGCCCCGCCGCAGCGCCGCCATCGCCGGGCCCGCCGGATCGAGCACGGTCCCGATCGCGCGGTTGCCGTCGGCGCGCCGCACGTTGGTGGAGATGCGCACGAAGTCGTCGCCGTCCCGCGTGAAGAGGGTCGCGGTCCCGCCGACGAGGTCCACCGTGCGGTCGACGAGCGTGTTGCCGGCTGCACCCCGAAGGTTGCCGAAACGGAGGTCGCGGACGGTCCTTGCCTCCACCACGACGGGATCACCGGCGGCCGCCGGGCCCTCCGCGGCCGCGAGTTGCCGCAGCACGCGCATCGAGGACTGCACCCGCTCGAGGTACAGGCTGCGCATCGTCCAGAGGGTCCGGCCGACCTCGGCCACCTGCTGGTCCACCTCCGCGTGGAGGGTGGTGCGGATCTCCTGGCGGAGCAGGCGGAAGCCGCCGGCGAGGCCGCCGCCGACCAGCGCGCAGAGGAGGAGGAAGCCGCCGAGGAAGCGGAGGTTGAAGGCGGTTTTCGGGGCCATCGGGAAAGCGGCGCTGCCGGCCGTCAGAGGTCGAGGCGCATAATCGAGAAATCGTCGTCCAGCATCGTCGCGCCGCGCAGCGCGCGGGCGCGGGCGAGCAAGGCGGCCAGGTCCTCCGCGGCCGTACCCGCGGGTGGCGCCGTGAAGTGACGCTCAAAGTCCGCTGCCGGCCACATCTCGCCTGAGGGTAGGGTGATCTCGAAGGTGCCGTCGCTGACCACGTAGAGCTGCGCTCCTGCAGGGAGCGTCCGCTCGATGGTCCGGTAGACGGTGCCGCTCATCCCGCCGAGGATCATCCCTGGGCCCCGCAGGCGCTCGACCTTCCGCTCCGCGCCCGCCGGCGTGGCGAGCAGCGCCGCGGGGTGCCCGGCGCTCGCGAGGCGCAAGCGGCGGGAGGAGGGCGACCAGACCCCGTACCAGATGGTGAAGTACATCCCGTTCTGGTTCTCCATCAGGAAGACCTCGTTGAGGGCGGTGAGCACCGCGCCCGGGTCCCGGAAGTCAACGCCCGGGAGCGATCCGTGGCGGAGCACGTTGCCCGCCGTCACCGAGAGCAGGGCGGCGCCGACGCCGTGCCCGCAGACGTCGAGCAGGTAGATCGCGAGGTGGTCCGGATCGATCCAGTGGTGGCCGAAGGCGTCGCCCCCGAGTTCCGTGGAGGGCACGAGCAGCCACTCCGAGCGCACCGGGCCCGAGGTGAGCGGCGGCGGCAAGATCGAGCGGACGTAGTTCTCCGCCTCCTGCAGTTCCGCCTGCAGGCGCTGCTGGGTCTCCTCGATGGTGCGGACGTAGGCCCGCTCCTGGTCGCGGAACCGCTTCTTCTCGAGGCCGGCCCCGATCCGCGCGCGCAGCAGGGTCGGGTTGAAGGGCTTCGGGAGGTAATCCTCGGCCCCCCGCTCGATGCAGCGCACCACGCTCCCGAGCTCGTCGAGGGCGGAGATCATTATGACCGGCAGGTGGCTGAGCGCCGGGTCGGCCTTGATCTCGACCAGGGTGCCGTGGCCGTCGAGCACGGGCATCATCACGTCCAGCAGGACGAGGTCGTGGGGCGCGGCGCGCAGGCGTTCGAGGGCCTTGCGGCCGTCGCCGGCGACGGCGGTGGTGTGGCCCTGGCGCTCGAGCTGGCGGGCGAGCATATCCCGGTTCCCGGGCTGGTCGTCCACGACGAGGATCCGGCCGGTGATCGGGGCGCGCGCGTGCCCGGGGTCGGCGACCGGGGGTGCGGAACCGCCGGCCGGGGGCGCGGCCGGGGCCGCGGCGGCGGCGGTCGACGCCACGATCTCGCCCGCGAGCGTCACGCGCTCGTCGGTGAGGTTGCGGTTGATCAGGTCGAGCAGCTGGCGGGCGGCGCCGCGGATGCGCTCGAGGTCAGGCCCGTAGGCTGCGTGCCCGGCGTCGGCGGCCTCCTCGGCCAGCAGCTCGCTGTAGCCGATGATCTGGTTGAGGGGGGTCCGCAGGTCGTGCCGCAGGTGCGAGAGCGACGAGCGGTCGGTCGGGGCGGACATCGGGCGGCGGCGCCTCAGGCCGCGGGGGTGCCCGGACCGGCGTATTTCTCGATCTTGGGCAGCAGCCGCGTGAGGTCGATCGGCTTGGTGTCGTAGTCGTCGCACCCGGCCGCGAGGGCCTGCTCGCGGTCGCCCGCCATCGCGTGGGCGGTCAGGGCGATCACGGGGATGGCCTTGGTCGCGGGATCCGCCTTGATGCGGCGGGTCGCCTCCCAGCCGTCGATCACCGGCAGGCTCATATCCATCAGGATCACGTTCGGCCGGGTCGTGCCGGCAAGGTCCACGCCCTGCTGGCCGTCGACGGCGATCACGACCTCGTAGCCGCGGCGGAGGAGGCGCCGCGACAGCATGTCGCGGTTCATCTCATTGTCTTCGACGAGGAGGATCTTGGGCATCGGAGGGCGGGGTCAGAGGCGCATCGGCGAGGCGCCGAGGAGGGCCTTGCCAAGGGCGTCGATCGCGCGGGAGACCTCGCGGCCGACGAGGTCCAGCTTCGCGAGGGAGGCGAGGCGGTCGGCGCGGGCGTTGGACTCGGGCCCGCGGAAGATCACCGCGGCCAGCTGGCAGGCGCAGAGCAGGCTCAGCAGGGTCGCGTCGCGCGGGTCCGGCAGGTCGTCACCGAGGATGAGCGCCCGGAGGCGGGTGCGGACCTCGATCCGCTCGTGGTTGTCCACTGTCGGGTAGCGCCGTACGCCGAAGACCCAAAGCACCTTGCTCTCCTCGCGGCGCAGGATGCCGCGCTCCACCAGCCGGTCATCCGCCGCCGCCTCGAGCCAGGCGGAGCGCTGGGCGAGGATGCCGAGCCAGGAGCCCACCGGTTCCGGGGTCCGGTCCGCGGCGAGAACCTTCAGCACCTCGTCCAGAATTGGGTCCCCCGTGGGAGCCGTGCTGAGCACGGTCAGCGCGGCCGGGTCCGTGTCGATGCGGCCCAGATGAGAGAGATCACAGAGCGCGGCGCCGGCGAGGGCGTAGCTGAAGCCGAGGGTCGGCATCGGCAGGCGTTTGCCGGAGGCATCGTCGAGGGCGAGCAGCGCGATCTCCTCGACGAAGGTGAGCTGGAGGGAGGGGATCATCGTCAGGCGAGGCTGGCGGCGGCGGCGGCGGCCGAGGGGTGGACGGCCAGGACCTCAAGGAATCCGGACAACTCGAAGACCTCGTGCACCGGCGGGGTGAGGGCGGCGAACGCCGCGCGGCCGCCCGCGGACTTGAGCTTCTTCGCCCCGCCAAGGAATACCCGCAGACCGGCGCTGCTCACGTAGTTGAGCGCGGCGCAGTCGAGCACCACCTTGCGCGTGCCCGCCGCGACCAGGGCGTCCAAGCGCTGTTCCAGCTGGGGACTGGCGAGGCCGTCGAGGCGGCCCTGCAGGGCCAGCACCGTGATGTCGTTCTGGGTCGAGGCGGTGATTTCCATAGGGATCAGGGGGCGGGTGGGGCGAGGGCGCGCGCGAGGGTGAGCACGTTGCGGCCATCCCGACGCTCGTAGGCCGCGGAGTCCATCAGCTTTTTCACGAGGTGCACCCCCAGCCCGCCGATGCCGCGCTCGGCTAGGGGCGCGTGGATGTCCACCTCCGCCCGGGCCAGGGGATCGTAGGCGGGGGCATCGTCGGTGAGCACGGCCGTCACCCGCCGCCCCTCGCGCCGCAGTTCCAGGGTGAAGGCGTGGCCGGGCCGCCCGCCGTAGCCGTGGGAGATGACGTTGGTGACGGCCTCCTCGAGCGCGAGCTGGAGGGCGTGGAGGTCGCGCGGCCCGGGTTCGAGGGGCCCGCAGAACGCCTCCACCGCGTCCGCCACGCGCGGGATCTCCTCGAGGGAGCTGGTGAGCGGGAGCAGTTGGACGGCCGGGGTCATCGTTCAGACGTAGAGGTCGCGCAGCATCGCGGCCGCGCCCTCGTCGAGCTGCTCGCGGCGGCGGATCTCGTCGAAGCGGTCGATCAGGTCCTCGGGCCGCAGGCGGCGCTTCTCGGCGCCCCGGAAGTCGTGCACCACCCGGCCCCGGTGCATCATCAGGATGCGGTCGCCGTAGGCCACCGCCTGCGCCATCGAGTGGGTCACCATCATCGTGGTGAGGCCGTCCCGCCGGATCACCTCGTCGGAGAGGGTGATGACCTGGTCGGCGCTCTTGGGGTCGAGCGCGGCGGTGTGCTCGTCGAGGAGGAGCAGGCGGGGGCGCAGCCAGGTCGCCATCAGCAGGGTGAGAGCCTGGCGCTGGCCGCCCGAGAGGGAGCCGATGGCGTTGTCGAGGCGGTCCTCGAGCCCCATCCGCAGCGCCGCGACGCGGTCCCGCAGGGGCCCCATCAGGTCCGGGGCGAGGGCCCAGCCGAGCCCGCGGGGCCGCCCACGACGGGCGGCGAGGGCGAAGTTCTCCGCGATCGACATCCCCGGCGCGGTGCCGCTGAACGGGTTCTGGAACACCCGGCCGATCAGCCGCGCGCGCCGGTGCTCGGGCCAGCGGGTGACGTCGTGGCCGTCCAGGCGGATGCGGCCCTCGTCGAGAAGGAAGGAGCCGGCGACCGCGTTGAGCAGGGTGGACTTGCCGGAGCCGTTGGTGCCGAGCACGACGACGAACGAGCCCTCCTCCAGCGTGACGTCCACGCCCTGGAGGGCGCGCACCTCGTTCACGGTGCCGGGGTTGAAGGTCTGGCGGAGGCCGTGGAGCTCGAGCATCGGGATCAGGCGGCCGGCGCGCCGCCCCGCCGGCGGGCGAGGAAGCGCGGGAGGACCAGGGCGGAGAAGACGAAGAGGGCGGTGATGAGCTTGAGGTCGTTCGGGTTCAGGCCCCAGCGCAGGGCCACCGCGACCAGTAGGCGGAACAGGACCGAGCCGAGCACCGCGCCGGCGAGCGCGAGGCCGAGGCTCCGCGAGCCGGTGAGGGCCTCGCCGATGATCACGCTCGCCAGCCCCCAGACGATCATCCCGATGCCCATCTGCGCGTCCGCGAACCCCTGGTACTGCGCGAGGAGGGCGCCGGAGAGGGCGACCAGGCCGTTGGAGAGGGCGAGGCCGAGGATGGTGTAGCGGTCGACGTCGGCGCCCAGCGCCCGGACCATCTGCGGGTTGTCGCCCGTCGCCCGCATCGCCGTGCCGACGTCCGTCCGGAAGAACAGGTACAGCGTCACGCCCGCCGCGACCGCCGCGAGCAGCGCGAGGGCGAGGACGGCGAGGTCGCCCGGCGCCACCGGCCAGCCCAGCAGGTGCAGCGGCCCGGCGCCGAACAACGCGTGCCCGAGGCGCTCGCCCTGGGTGGCGAAGGTGTTCGCCTGCAGCAGCGGCACGTTGCTCCGGCCCATCACGTGCAGGTTCACCGAATAGAGCGCGGTCATCACGAGGATGCCCGCGAGCAGGGCGTTGATCTTGAAGCGCGTGTGGATCACGCCGGCGAGGGCGCCCGCGGCCGCGCCGGCCAGGGCGCCGGCCCCCGTGGCAAGGATGGGCGACGTGCCCCCGACCAGCAGCACCGCCGCGACCGCCGCGCCGAGGGTGATCGAGCCGTCGGTGGTGATGTCCGGGATCGAGAAGATGCGGAACGAGACGTACACGCCCATCGCGAGGAGCGAGAGGATCAGGCCGAGGGTCAGCGCGCCGAGGAGGAGGGTCATCGCGGGACGGTTGGGTTCAGGCGGGATGGGCCGGGGCGCACCAGAGCGCGCCGCGCAGGAATTCGCTGTCGCCCGCGCCGCCGGGCCCCCGCGGATCGGCCAGCAGGTGCAGGATCGCCTGCAGTCCCTGGCCGTCGAACAGTTCCCGCACCGTCGCCGCCAGCTCGATCGCGCCCTGCCGCACGGGGCGGTAGGGGAACACGGCCGCGTGGACGTGCGCGCGCAGGCCCTCCCCGCCGAGCGGCCGCAGCAGCGGGTCGAACGGTGTGCCCGGGCGCGCCACCACGCCCGCGAGCAGGGCGGTCGATTCGCGGAAGGAGCGCTCCGGCGTGAACGACAGCCAGTTCCGCACCGCCGGGAAGGCGAAGCGTTCCTCCGTGCCGGCCTCCGCCGCCGGCGAACGCCGGAGGGTGGCGCCGACCAGGCCCGCGGTCTCGACGGCGGCCACGAACGCCACCGCGGGCGCCGCGCCCAGCGTGAGGGCCTCGGCCGCCAGCGCCGCCAGCGGCACGGTCCGGCGGTCGCCCAGCGGGGTGAAGCGCGAGAGGAGGTTGAAGTCTCCCTCGCCGGCCAGACCGAGGAGCAGGTGCCCGGAGGGCTCGAGGCCGCGCTCCGTCACCAGGAAATCCGGTCGACCGGGCCCGTCCGTCGGCTGGTAGGCGGCGGCGCCGCCGGCGGCCAGCAGTTCCCCGAGCCGGCCGCGGCTGTCCGCCGCGTCGTGACCGAGCGCGCCCACGCCGAGGGCGAAGGTCCCGGGCCCGAAACGGGCCGGAAAAAGGGCCCCGGCGCCGCGTTGCAGCTGGGCCGCCTCGCCGGAGATCCGCACCCGCACGCCGCCCGGCCGGGCCCCGGCCACCGGGTGCAGCTCGTGCCGCGCCGCCGCACCCTCGTGCACGCGCCCGGGCGCCGGCCCCGCCGGGGCGGCCTCCGGCGCGGCCGCGGCGGAGATCAATTGCTCGAGGCCCGCCAGTTCCAGGACCTCGCGCACGGTCGCCGAGGGCGCCAGGATGCCGAAGCTGCCGCCGATGGCCTTCGCCTGCCGGTGCGCGGTGAGCAGGGTGCGCAGGCCGGCCGAACTGACGTAGCCCACGGCCGACATCTCGGCCCGCAGGTGGTGCTCGCCGTCCCGCACCGCCGCCTCCAGGGCGGTCGAGACGTGCCCGGCCCAGCTCGCGTCAAGCCGGCCCCGCAGGACGAGGACCAGCAGTTCGCCGCGCTTGTCGCGTTGGATGTCCATCGGTTCAGCGCTTCCCCTCGAGTTCGGCGATGAGCGCGGGGTCAAGGCTGAGCCCGAGCCGCGGGATCGCCTCGCGGCCGATCCGGATCTCGTTCACCGCCACGTTGGCCATCGGGATGCCGGCCGGGCTCTCGCCCCCGAGGACGCGGGCGAGGAGGGGCGCGGCCGCCTTGCCGCTGTGGTAGAAGCCGGGCCCGGCGCCCATCAGCGCGCCGCGGGCGGCGGCGTCCGGGTCCTCCGCGACCAGCGGCAGCCGCGCTTCCTGGCAGACCTTGCGGATCCCGTCGTAGGCGAGGAAGGCCGTGTTGTCGCTCGTCAGGTAGAACACATCGACCTGGCGGGACACGATGCCCTGCGCGGCCTGCAGCACCTCGTTGGTGCTGGCGGCGGTCAGCTCCACCAGCTCGATCCCGCGGCGCCGGGTCGACTCGCGCAGCAGGCTGATGATCTTCACCGAGTTCGCCTCGCCGCTGTTGTAGACGGTGCCGATGCGGCGCACGGACGGCAGCAGGCGCGTCAGCGCCGCCACGATGTCCTCGACCGGCGTGAGCGAGCCGATCCCGGTCACGTGCGGCAGGTGGTCGGTGAAGGAGCGGCCGGCGCCGGCCGCGACGGGGTCGGTCACGTAGGTGAACACCACGGGCTTGGCGCGCGCCTGGAAGGAGGCCTGCAGGACGGGCGTCGAGAAGGGCACGATGACGTCGACCTCGGACGAATCGAAGTTGCGGATCATCGGGAGGATGTTGACCACCTCGCCCTGCGCGTGCTGGCGGACGACGCGGAGGTTCTGCCCCTCGGTGAAGCCCAGCTCGCGGAGGCCGTCGAGCAGCCCCTTCTGGCAAAGGTCCAGCTGGGGGTCCGGGGCGAAGGCGGCGAAGCCGAGGGTGAAGGTGCGCCCGGCTGGCGGGGGAGGCGAGGCGGCGGGAGCAGCTGCCGTGGCGCGGGGCTGCTCGCGGCCCTGCTCGTCCAGGATCAGCTGCGCGCGGGCGACGAGGGCTGGCGGGAACGACCAACCCTCACGGAGGCCGGCGAGAGCCTGCCGGTTGAGGCAGAGGTTTTCCGCCATCAGGGGCCCGACGGGGATGGTGGCGGGGCTGCGGCCGTTGAGCACCTCGCCGGCGAGCCGGCCGGTCTGCCGCCCGATCTCGAAGTAATCGGCGCCGAGGTCGAACAGGGTCCCCTTGCGCACGCTGGGCGGGGTGACGGTGAGGACGGGGATGCGGGCCTTGCGGGCGGCGGCGACGATGCCGTCGAGCGCCACCAGCACCGCGACATCGCCGGGCAGCCAGAGGGCGTCGACCCCGCGGGCGATCACCGCGGCGGCGGCCTCGGGGGCGGAGCTGGCGTTCTCGGCGTTGCCCTCCTCCAGCGTGATCCCGAGGGCGGCGCAGGTCGCGCGGGCCACCTTCATCTGGGCGAGCGAGTTGGGCTCCGCCGGGTTGAAGATCGCGCCGAGGCGGCGCAGGCCCGGATTCAGCTCGCGGGCGGTCCGCAGGCAGGCGTCCACCGGCTGCATCGTGGCGAAGCCGGTGAGGTGGGGTGGGTGGTCGAGGTGGTTCTCGCGGCTGATGCCGACCCCGGCCGCGTAGGGATCCGACACGAGGCCGAACACGTGGGGCGTCTTGCCGGCGCGGTTGGCGTTGGCCACCGCCTGCAGGGAGACCGTGGTGATGGTCAGCAGCAGGTCGTGGCCCCCCGCGGCCATCTGGCGGGCGATGGACTGCGCGACGTTGGCGTCGCCCTCCGCGTTGAAGAACCGGATCCGCGCGTTACGGCCCTGTTCCCAGCCCAGCTCGGCCAGCCCCTTCACCATCCCCTCGCGCCCGTCGTCGAGGATGCTCTGGGAGGCGTGTTGCAGGAGTGCGATGCTGACCTGCCGGCCGGGTTGGGCGCGCGCCTGCGCGGCGGCGTCGCGCCGCGAGCCAAGGTCCGATAGCAGGAGCACCGCCGAGGTGGCGGCGATCAGGAACAGGCCGAGGCTGAGGCGACGCAGGAAGACGGGCATCGGGGCGGGCCGAGGGGAATGCATTTCCCTTGAGAAGTGCAAGGCTGCGGGAGTAGCCCGGAGGGGAGATGGGGTTGCGACGGTCCAACCCGCCTTCGCCGCTGGTTCACTCGTCGTCCGCGCGGCCCTTCCCCTACTGCCCGGGCCGGGGGGCGACCTCGACCGGGGTGCCGACCTTCACGCGGCCCTCCGGGACGTTCATATTGCGGGCGAGGAAGGCCTCCACCTTGGCGTAGAACTCGAGCTTGTTCTCGAGCTTCCGGAAACCGTGGCCCTCGTTCTCCTCGATGATGGCCTCGTACTCCTTGCCGTGCTGGCGCAGCCGCGACTCCAGCTTCTGCCACTGGTCGAAGCGCACGCGGGGGTCGTTCTTCCCGTAGGCCGCCATCAGCGGCGCGCGGATCGCGGCGATGTGGTTGATCGGGTTCACCGCGCTGAGGCGGGCGGCATCCTTGACCGGATCCAGGTTGGTGAAGGAACGCGTCTCCTCGAAGATCCGCGGCAGGGCGAAGCTGCGGCCGCCGCCGCGCAGCTCGAGGTCCGCGACGCCCACGTAGTTGATGCCCAGGCAGTACAGCTCGGGCGTGAAGGTCAGGCCCGCCATCGTGGCGTAGCCGCCGTAGCTGGCGCCAAAGATGCCCACGCGCGCCGGGTCGGCGTAGCCCTGGGCCACGCACCAGCGCACGGCGTCGGTGAGGTCGTCCTGCATCTTCCCGCCCCACTCCCGGTAGCCGCCGCGCTGGAAGGTCAACCCGTAGCCGCCGCTGCCGCGGTAATTCACCTGCAACACCGCGTAGCCGCGGCTGGCGAGGAACTGCACCTGCTCGCTCCAGCCCCACTGGTCGCGCGGGCCGTACGGGCCGCCGTGCGGCACCAGAATCATCGGCAGGTTCCGCAGCTCGCGGCCCGCCGGCACGCTGAGGTAGCCCGGGATCTCAAGGCCGTCCCGCGCCGGGAAACGGATCGGGCGCATCTCCGCCATCCGCGCCGGGTCCACCTTCGGCCGCACCTTGCCGATCACGGACATCTCCTGCTTGCCGGCATCGTAGAGGTAGTAGGTGCCGGGATCGCGGTCGCTGGCGGCGAGGATCACCATCACCTGCCCGTCGCGGGTGGCACTGGCGATGAAGTTGCGGGTCCCGGCCAGCGCCCCGTCGAGGTCGCGCTGCAGCTTCGCCATCGCCGGGTCGAGCCAGCGCACCTCGGGGTAGTCATCGTGGAACGCAACCCCCGCGAGGTCCCCCGCCGGGTTGAAGATCAGGCCGTCCACCGCCGCGCGGGACGACAGGCCGCCGCGCCGGTAGTTGGCGAGGCGGTCCCCGGGCTCGACGCGCGGGTGCTCGAACAGGATCGGCCCCCAGGTTCCCGTCTCGGGATCCAGAGTGCGGATCACCGCCCGGTCGTGCTCCATAAAACTCTTCACGTAGAGGGTCCGGTCGTCCTTCGCGAAGACGCTCGGCCGCCAGTGCGGGTCGATGGGGGAGGCCTCCTCGAACAGCAGGGAGACCTCCCGGCTGAACTCCCCGATCGGCCGCCAATCGGCCTTCTCGGACGCGCGGTACATCACCTGCACCGGCTTCTCGAAGTCCGTGCAGATCGCGAGGCGGATGACGCCCTTCGAGTCCGCCAGCCAGACGCGCGCGTTGATGTGGTTCTGCTCGTGGATCGTCTCCCGGCCGGTGCGCAGGTTCACCTTGATCACGTCGCCGAGACCGGAATTGCCCCGCAGGCGGTTCATCAGGATGTGCTCCGGATCCTTGGGGAGCAGCGAGATCAGGGTCTTGGGCAGGTCCCGCTCCGACGCGGGGGCATCGCCGGCGCCGAGGCCGTCGGCAGTGGCCTCTACGCCCTCCAGCTTGTTGATGGTCACTAGGTTCGAGCCGTCTGGGGAGCAGGCGAACATCCCGTACTGCTCACGGCCGCCGAACTGCTGCGCGAACACGATCCGGTCGGGCTTGGCCCACACGTAGGCCACCACGCTCTCGATCTTCATATCCGTGAGCCAGCGCATCTTGCGCGTTTCCCGGTCGAGGATCGCGAGGTTCATCCGCTGGTTCCTCGGCGCCAGCCAGGTGAGATAACGGCCGGTGGGGGAAATCTGGACCGCCTGCATTTCCGGATCGGCGAACAGGTCCGCCAGGGCGGGGGGCGGCGTGGCGGGTGAAGGGGCTGCCGCGGTCAGGCAGGGGAGCGTGGAAATGCCCAGCAGGAGGAGCAGGAATCGGCGCATGGCGGGGGAGAGAGCGGGCTTGCGGCCGGGAGTCAAACGTCGCCCGGCGGCCAAAGTTGGGCGTTGCCTTGCAAGTTTAACCGCACTTTTACTTCTCCGTTCATTATCGGATTTCGGCGCCGTTGCCGGATTCGTCCCCTCCCAACCAACCAAACCACCATGAGAAAACTGACCATCGCGGCCTTGCGCTGCGTGCTGGCGGGTTCCGCGGGCGCCAGCGTCGTCTGGGCCCAGACCGTGACCCCCGCGAAGAAGGAAGACGCCCCGATCAAGCTCGAGAAGTTCGAGGTCACGGGCTCGCACATCAAGCGCGCCGAGACCGAGGGCCCGTCCCCGATCAAGATCATCAACCGCGCCGACATCGAGGTTTCCGGCCGGACCAACCTCACCGACCTCCTCCGGGAGCTCCCCGAGGGCGGCCAGATCGGCATCAATGAGGCCGGCACGATCACCGCGGTCCGCGGCTCCACCGCCCTCGACCTCCGTGGCCTCGGCGCCAACAACACCCTGGTCATCGTCAACGGCCGCCGCGTCGCCCCCACGGGCAACAACTCCGGCGGCACGGTGTTCGTCGACCTCAACCGCTTCCCGATCGCGATGGTCGAGCGCGTCGAGGTCCTCAAGGACGGCGCCTCCGCCATCTACGGCGCGGACGCCACCGCGGGCGTGGTCAACGTCATCCTGCGCAAGGACTACTCCGGCGCCGAGGTCGGCGTGAGCTACGGCAACTCGTTCAAGACGGACGTCGCGGAGAAGACCTACTCCTTCTTCGGCGGCGCCGCCAGCGGCAAGGCCAGCGCCACCGTCGGCATCACCTGGTTCGAGCGCGCCGCGCTGCGCGCCTCCGACACCTCGTTCGCCAACAACGCCGACCTCTCGGCCCGCTTCGCGGCCCGGGGCCCGGCCTACGCCGACAACGTCGCCGCCGGCGCCTTCGACCTGCGCTCCGGCACCGGCCCGCAGGCCCGCATCGGCCTGACCGGCGCCGCCGCCGGCCAGGTCAACGGCGTCAACGGCGTGAACATCCCCGGCCTCGCCGCGGGCACCGCCATCACCCGCCTGCCCGGCACCGGTGGCGTTGTCGCCGGCACCCTGGCCTCGGCCTCGCCCAACTTCGCCAGCGCGAACCGCAGCCCCACCGGCGGCGCCTTCAGCGCGGCCGGCGCGGCCACGTTCGAGCCCCAGCGCCTTGTCCCCCAGGGCAGCCCCTCGAACTTGTACAACTTCCAGGAGTTCGTCTGGCTCACCCCCTCGACCGAGCGCCTCGGCATCAACACCACGTTCCGGTATGATGTGACCAAGGACGTGGCCTTCTACGTCGAGACCGCCTACCAGCAGAACAAGTCCCACATCGAGCTCGCGCCCTCGCCGATCTCCACCGCGGGTGACAACAACATCATCGTCCCGAAGACCAACTACTGGAACCCCTTCG
>Ga0194133_10001387_pt1 | contig 42498 bp, 39 predicted proteins | sample TA2KigOf40mmetaG_FD_155448 | JGI IMG/M metagenome (GOLD analysis project Ga0194133, IMG submission 155448) | Freshwater microbial communities from Lake Tanganyika, Tanzania - TA2015055 Kigoma Offshore 40m | ecosystem: Environmental > Aquatic > Freshwater > Lake | place: Tanzania: Lake...
TCAGCTTGATCTTGCCCGGCCCCTCGTCGATAAAAACGACCGTCTCTGCGGCGCGGGTTTTGACGGTCACCGGCGCGATCTCCTGGACAAAGGCACCGCTGGCAATAGCGTGTTGCGCGCGTTGCACCGAGGCCATAGCAAAGGCGTCCTGCTGCTCGCGCGTGAAGTTATAACGGGCCGCGCAGTCTTCCCCAAAAGTGCCCATGCTGCGGCCGGCCTGGTAGGCGTCTTCCAGGCCATCGAGCATCATGTGGTCATAGACCTTGTCGTGACCCATTCGGTAGCCGCCGCGGCCTTTGAGCAGCAGATACGGCGCATTGGTCATGCTCTCCATACCGCCAGCAATCAGCACCTCATGACTGCCCGCCAGCAGCATATCGTGCGCAAACATGGCCGCACGCATGCCCGAACCGCACATCTTCGAGAGGGTCACGGCGCCGGTTGAGGCGGGCAATCCGCCTTTGAACGCGGCTTGGCGGGCAGGCGCCTGGCCCTGACCGGCCATCAGGCAGTTTCCCATGAGCACTTCGGTCACCCGCTCGGCGGGCACGCCCGATCGGGCCAGCGCTGCGGCGATAGCAGCCCCCCCAAGATCGTGTGCGGCGAGGGGCGAGAAATCGCCCTGAAAGCTGCCCATAGGCGTGCGGGCAGCGGAGACGATTAGGATGGAGTCATTCATGGGTTTCTCCTTACAGGGGACTAGACAGTCGGGGCCAGGTGTTGGTCGGGGGTTTCTTGCTCAGCGAGCCGGCCGATGTAGGCGACGAAGGCAGGATCCTCGCCGCGTAGCAATTGCGGCAGGGCCTGTCGAAAGTCTTCACGGCGGCACCACTCGCGCATGAAGTCATCCCAGGAGTTCCAGCGGCGACGCTCAGCCTGATTCATCTCGGACTTGTAGGCAATGAGGTAAGCACGCTCAAACAGGGAAACAAGCATGTCGAAAATGACCAGCATTCGTTCGCGCTGCTCGGGCGTGGGATCGACCAACGCAGGTGCTGAGCGCAACTGAAGGTCAGGATGGGCCAGCACTACCCTGGGGAAGTCGTTGTAGGCGTTGGAGAGCAGTTGATACGCCTCCTCTTCCTCGTTCTCGCGCTCTTTGCGCTGCTCCACCCAGAAGACCCAAAAGGCAAACGGTAGTCCGATGACCGTCACCGCATGACTGGCCATCTCGAGCAAGTCCATGAAGGTAAGCACGCTCATGAGGTTTCGTGGGTCTTGCGCCGACGGCGCTCCGCGAAGCGTCGCGAGGGGTCATAAGGGAAGACATCGTGCACATGCCCGCCCATGATGCGATCCTTGTTGGACTGCCAGAAGCCCGCATCGAGCAAATCGGCATGGTGCTTCATGAACACCTCACGCACCGCCGGGTTGCCCAGAAGAAAGGGGCCAAAAGTCTCCGGAAAGACATCCTTGGGCCCGACGCTGTACCAGACTTCACCGGACATCTCGTCCTCCTCATTCCGCGGGGGCGGTACACGACGGAAATTGCAATCGGTGAGGTACTCGATCTCATCGTAGTCGTAGAACACCACCTTGCCGTGCCGGGTGACGCCGAAGTTCTTCCAGAGCATATCGCCCGGAAAAATGTTGGCCGCCACCAGGTCCTTGATGGCATTGCCGTACTCAATGACGGCCCGCTCCATCTGCTCGCGGGCACGGTCATTGCCAGTCCCAGCGTCAAAAGACTCCTGCAAATAGATATTGAGCGGAATCATGCGGCGCTCAATGTAGACATGCTTGAGGATGACCTCGATTTGCCCATCGTCATCGCGGTCGCTGATTTCTATCTGACTTGGGGCAAACTTTCGGATTTCCTCGATCAGCTCATCCTCGAAGCGCGCGCGCGGGAAAGCCACATTGCTGTACTCCAGGGTGTCGGCCATGCGCCCGACTCGGTCGTGCTGCTTGACCAGGAGGTACTTGCCCTGAATCTGCTCACGCGTGGTGTCCTTTTGCGGCGGATAAAAATCCTTGATCACCTTAAAAACATAGGGGAAGGAGGGCAGGTCAAAAACCAGCATGACCATTCCTTTGATACCCGGGGCAATTCGAAAGTGGTCGCTCGAATGGCGCAGATGATGCAGGAAATCGCGGTAAAACAAGGTCTTGCCTTGCTTGGCCAAGCCCAGGGCGTTGTAGAGCTCGGCGCGTGGCTTGCGCGGCATCATGCTGCGCAAGAACTGCACATAGGCCGATGGGATCTCCATATCGACCATGAAATAGGCACGCGCGAAGCTGAACAGGATCAGGAGTTCATCCTCACCGAAGAGCACGGTGTCTATGCACAAGCGATCCTGTTCGTCATACAAAATGGGCAGCGCGAAAGGAATTTCCTGAAAACCATTGATCAATTTGCCCACAACATATGCGCCCTTGTTGCGGTAGAACAAGCTGGAGAGAACCTGAATCTGAAAATTCGCCCGCAGTTTGACATCGCCCAACCTCTGCGTCACCTGCTCGAGTACATCACGGGCATCGCGCTGCAGGTCAGCAAAGGGGCGCCGCAGATCGAAGGATTCGATCATCTTGACCATGATCTCGATCAGATTGTCCCGGGTAGGGTACCAAGCCTTGTAGGTCGGGCGCGCGGTGGGCTCTTCGTTTTCGATGTATTCCGTGCTGACGGCCGGCCGCACAAAAATGAAGTCGTTATGGAAATAGCTGCGGTGCAGGATCTTGGTCGTGACCGAATTGAAAAAAGTCTCGGCCAACTCGGGCTGGTGATGATTGACCAATAAGCCTATGTAGTGCAGCTTGACCTGGTACCAAACTTCCATCGGCTGTTCGCCGGCCTTGAACTCACGCTCAAGCCGGATCGACGCCTCGCGCACACGCAAATCGTAGAACTCAATGCGCTCGCGCTGCGCCCGCTGCTGGGCATGCCAATCGGCCGTCTCGAAACGATGCTTGGCCCGCGCCGACTCCCGTCGAAACAATTCGTAGTGACGATTAAAGCCGTCGAGCATGGCCTTGGCGATGTCGTAGGCCAGACTTGAATCCAGGCGCTGGGGAAACATAGCGGTCCTTGCGAGCGCTCGATCAGACCCGGGCCATTGCGCTCAAGCGAACTTCCAGTCGCACCGCCTCGGCATGAACCGTGTCGATGAGTTCAGGCCGGTCAATCGAAATACGCAGGTCTTTGAGTAATCCGTCCGACAAACCGTAGACCCAGCCATGTAGCATCAACGACTGGCCGCGCTCCCAAGCGTCCTGCACGACCGTGGAACGGGCCACATTGACCACCTGCTCAATGACATTGAGTTCGACCAGCAGGTGGGCGCGGTGCTGGGGAGGGGCGGCGTCCAGAAGGCTGCGGTGCCGGGCCGCCACATCCTTGACATGGCGCAGCCAATTGTCAGCCAGCCCCACCCGCACCCCATTGAGCGCGGCCAGCACCCCGCCGCAACCATAGTGTCCAACCACCATCAGATGCTCCACATGGAGCTGATCAACGGCGTACTGAATAGTCGACAGGCAGTTCAGATCGGTGGGCACCACCACATTGGCCACATTGCGATGCACAAAGACCTCGCCTGGCTCCAAACCGGTAATCTGGTTGGCCGGGACGCGGCTGTCGGAGCAACCGATCCACATGTATCGCGGTGTTTGCTGATGTGACAGGTTGGTGAAAAACCCGGGGCGTTCGGCTTCCATGCCGCGCGCCCATTGGCGGTTGTGCTCAAGCAGATGGCGCAAAGGCATGGCAAAACCTCAATGAGAGCCAGTTTCGGCAAACAGCTCGCGGCCGATCAGCATACGGCGGATCTCACTGGTGCCAGCGCCAATTTCGTAAAGCTTGGCGTCACGCCAGAGCCGGCCGAGAGGATATTCATTGATATAGCCGTTGCCGCCGAAGATCTGTATGCCTTCGCCGGCCATCCAGGTGGCTTTTTCGGCGCACCAGAGAATGACGGAGGCACAGTCCTTGCGCACCTGGCGCACATGCTCCGTACCGAGCTGATCCAGATTTTTGCCCACGGTGTAGCAAAAAGAGCGTGCGGCCTGCAGCACGGTGTACATATCCGCCACTTTGCCCTGAATCAGCTGAAACTCCCCGATGCTTTGACCAAACTGCTTGCGGTCATGGATATACGGCACGATGTTGTCCATCACCGACTGCATGATGCCAATAGGCCCAGCCGCCAAGACCGCGCGCTCGTAGTCCAGACCGCTCATCAGGACACGGGCGCCGTTATTGAGACCGCCCAAAACATTCTCGGCGGGGACCTCGACATCTTTGAACACCAACTCGCCAGTGTGGCTGCCACGCATGCCCAGCTTGTCTAGCTTTTGTGCAATCGAAAACCCCTTCATGCCTTTTTCGATGAGGAAGGCGGTCACGCCGCGCGCTCCCAGTTCAGGTTCGGTCTTGGCATAGACCACCAAGGTGTCGGCGTCGGGGCCATTGGTGATCCACATCTTGTTGCCGTTAAGCAAGAAATAACCCCCCCCGGATGCGCTCGGCTCGTGCCACTGCGCCTTGAGCTTCATGCTGATCACATCTGAACCGGCGCCCGGCTCGCTCATGGCTAGAGCGCCGACATGCTCGCCGCTGATCAGTTTGGGCAGGTACTTGGCGCGCTGCGCCTGGCTGCCGTTGCGCTTGATCTGGTTCACGCAAAGATTGGAATGCGCCCCATAGGACAGCCCCACCGATGCGCTGGCGCGTGAGATCTCCTCCATCGCCACCATGTGCGCCAGATATCCCATATTGGCGCCGCCGTACTCCTCACCCACGGTGATACCCAGCACCCCCAAGTCGCCCATCTTGCGCCACAAGTCCATGGGGAACTGGTCAAGGCGGTCGATCTCGGCCGCGCGGGGAGCAATCTCGCTTTGGGCAAAGTCACGCACCGCATCGCGCAAGGCATCGATGTCGGCGCCGAGTTGAAAATCAAGTCCAGGAAGATTCATGTTCAGGCTTTGGTAAATGTCTCGTCAATAGGTCTTGGTGACAGGCACCAAGGACTGCTGCATCAGGGCGCAGTCGCTGCGCCGTCCCTCGTGCCAGTGGGTCACTTCGGCCGTGGTGACTATCAGGCGTCGCCCCGCTTTGACCACCCGACCGATGGCGCGCAGTTCGCCGCCCTGGAAGGCATTGAGGAAGTTGATCTTGTACTCCACGGTGGTCACTTCCATGCCTTCGGGCGCGACACTCAGCCCGGCGTAACCGCCGGCAATATCGGCCAGCGCACCGATGGCTCCGCCATGAAAGCCGCCTTGCTGCTGCGTGACCCGGTCAGAGTAAGGCAACGCAATTTCGCACAGGCCCGCTTCAACCCGGACCAGACGCGCACCGAAGAGCTGCATCAGGCCCTGCCGGGCGAAGCTGGCTTGTACCCGCTCAAGAGCCTGAGCGGCGGTGATGGAATCAACAGGGGTCATCGCTCGATCCGAATCAGGTTCAGGCTGCCTCGCGCCGGGAGGCACGATGGAGCAAGGTGCGGGCTTCTTTTTCGTGGGCCTTGATTTCTTCCAGGTTGGCCTGCAGGTCGGCCATCTGTTCTTCGATTTGCCGCTTGTGACCCTCCAAGATCACCAGGAATTTGCGCAACTGCGGCACCGTATCGCGGGGGCTCTCGTAGGTGTCGATGATTTCCTTGGCCTCAGTCAAGCTCAGCCCCAAACGCTTGGCCCTCAGCGTGAGCTTGAGCCGGGTGCGGTCTCGGGCACTGTAGATGCGGTTGCGCCCGCCCGGCCCCTCCCGGCGCGGCTGCAGCAGGCCCATGTCCTCATAAAAGCGCATGGCCCGGGTGGTCAGGTCAAATTCCTTGGCGAGATCGCTGATCGTATAGGTGATGTTGGCCATGGATAAAAAACGGAGAACCTGACCCCGGCCTCATCACAAGCCAGCGCGACGGGGACCGGGTGGGTGGACTGCCTACAATCGGAGCAATGACGTTTACGTAAACGTCAAACAGCCCGCAATATAACGCAGATCGGCCGCCGCGATGAACGCCCATGAAGACGCCTTGCACCACCCCTGGGGTCAAGACCTGCCGGCGCCGGGCCGGGCGCGCGAGGTGGCGCCGGGCGTATCCTGGGTGCGCATGGGCCTGCCCTTCGCGCTGGACCATATCAACCTCTGGATGCTGCGCGACGAGATCGCGGGGCGGGCCGGCTGGAGCGTGGTGGACACCTGTGTCGACCAAGCCGAGTCGCGCAAGCAGTGGGACGAAGTGATCGCGACCTCGATGCAAGGCCTGCCGGTGCTGCGGGTGCTGGCCACCCACATGCATCCGGACCACCTGGGCCTGGCCCACTGGCTGGGCGATCGTTTCGGCGCGCCGCTGTGGATCAGCACCAGCGACTACCTGATGGCACGACTGGCGGTCCATCAGCAGGACGCATACGGTGGTCAGGCGACAGCTGAATTCTTCTCGCGACACGGTGTGCAGGACCCGCAGGTGCTGGCCGCTGTGATCGCACGCAAGGACTACTACGCCCGTATGGTTCCCCGGGTTCCGGTCCACTACAAGCGGCTGCAGGACGGGCAGCAGCTGGAGATCGGTGGCGTGCAATGGCGCTGCATCAGCGGCTACGGCCATGCGCCCGAACACATGGCGCTGTACTGCGAGGATCCAGGCCTGCCACAACCGCTGCTGATCAGCGGCGACATGGTGCTGCCGCGCATTTCCACCAATATCAGTGTGTATGAGAACGAGCCGGAGGGCAATCCATTGCAGTTGTTCCTGCAGTCGATCGACAAGTTTTTGAGCCTGCCGGCGCACACCCTGGTCCTGCCCTCGCATGGCAAGCCCTTTGTGGGCTTGCACGAAAGGGTGCGCCAGTTGCACCAGCACCATCAGGACCGACTCGGTGAGGTCATACAGGCCTGTCAAGCACAGCCGCAGTCGGCCAGCGATGTGGTGAAGGTGATGTTCAAGCGCAGCCTCGATGTGCATCAGACCACCTTCGCCCTGGGCGAGAGCCTGGCACACCTGCATCTGCTCTGGCATGCCGGCCGACTCGACCGTCATACCGATGACCACGGGGTGCTGCGCTTCGCGGCAACTTGAATCCGGGTTGCATCACAGCGGCAGGGGCGCTTCGTTGACCTCCAGCCAAAACTGCACCAGTCTGAGCAGCTTGCTGCGGTACTGACTAAAAGCCACTGGCTTGGCGACATAACCATTGGCCCCATGACGATAGCAGGCCAGTATGTCCTCCGGCAAGCGCGAGGAGGTGAGCATGACCACCGGCACCAGCGCTGTACGAGGCTGAGCGCGAAGCTGACGCAAGACCTGCAGACCGGAGAGGTCCGGAAGATTCATGTCGAGGATCACCAGATCGGGCAGATTGCTGGGGTCGCGGTGGGAAAAGTCAGCGCGCGCCCAGAGAAAGTCCAGCGCCCGCCGACCATCGCGCGCCCAAACCACGGCGCAGTCAGGAGCCGCCACCGAGACGGAGCTGGTCGTGAGCTCGTACAAATGAGGATTGTCCTCAACCAAAAGAATTTGCTTGCTGGCCATACCGGTTGTCTCGGGGAGAAACGGGGCCAGAGTCTAAGGAAGGCAGAGCGAAAAAAGGCTAAAAAAGTTAACGAGGGGCGAATGACTGTCACCAATCGGCCATGGGATGGTCGCGCAGCTGGCGCCGAAGAGACGCATAGTGAGGCACGACCGATCCCACCGTGGCCCAGAACTGCGGACTGTGATTCATCACCCGCAGGTGGCTCAACTCGTGCACCACCACATAGTCGATCAAGACCGGGCTCAGGTGAATCAGCCTCCAGTGCAGCCTGATCGAGCCGTCAGCGCCAGCGCTGCCCCAGCGGGTGCTGGCGCTGCTCAAGGACAGGCGCTTCCAGCGCACGCCCAAAAGCGGCGCAAAGTGTTCAAGCCGCGATTGAAAATACTCACGGGCCTGTCGCATGAGCCAGGCCTGCGCCGCATCTCGAATTTGCTCGGCGCCAGCCGCCTGCGGCAGGCCCAGGACCAGGGTTTCGTCAACCGCGCCCCCTGCGTGCCGCTGCGCCGGATCGAGCCGTACGGTCAAGCAACGCCCCAAATAGGGCAGTTGGGCGCCCTCGCGCCAGTCGATGCGGATCGACTCCATCTGCTGCGCCCGCTGCCGAGACTCGTGCAGCTTGCGCACGATCCAGGGGCCCTTCTCGAGCAGCGCCTGTTCGACCTCGCGCAGCGTCACCCAACGCGGCGCGCTGACGCTCAAGCCCTGCACATCGACCGAAAAACCGATACTGCGCCTGCGCGCGCGTCGAAATAGGTAGGCCACCGACACGCCCTCGAGCCTGGCCAGGCGATTGGCCTGCGGGTGGCGATAAGCCGCGCCCTCAGCGCCCTTGAGCCGATCGGCTTGTTCAAGCGGCAACTCGCGGCGCAGCGGCCCTTCAGCGGGGAAAAGATCCAAGGCCAGTTGCAGCAAACCGCGCATGGCCGCAGTGTAGGTCAGCCCCGCTTTCAGGGCTGCGGGTAGGCCTGCGGGTCGAGGCGGCGCATTTCGGTCTCAATCCAGACCTCCACCTCGCGCATCAGTTCTTCTGGCTTTCGGCCCAGGCTGTCGATAGGCGGACCGATGGACACATCGACAACACCCGGCCGCTTGATCAAGGCCTTGCGCGGCCAGCATTTGGCCGAAGAGACGGCGATGGGGATGACGGGTACGCCACACTCGATCGCCAAGCGGGTACCGCCGGTCTTGTAGGTGCCTTGCTGGCCTCGCTCTATGCGGGTTCCTTCGGGAAACATGATGACCCAGACGCCTTGCTCCATCAGCCTGCGCCCCTGCTGCACCACCTTGGCAAAGGCTTCGGCGCGCTTGCTGCGATCGATGTGAATCATGTCAAGCCGGCCCATGGCCCAGCCAAAGAAAGGCACATACAGCAGCTCTTTCTTGAACACATAGGCCAGAGGATGCGGCATGAGCGTGGGCATCAGAAAGGTCTCGAAGGTGCTCTGGTGCTTGACCAACAGTACCGCCGGGCTGGTCTGACCCTGGGGCAGGTGTTCCCAGCCACTGACGCGTACCTCGATACCCAGCAAGACCCGCGCGCCCGAGACCGCACATCGAAGCCAGCCCACACACATCCAATAGACGGTGGTGCTGCTGGCAAACAGCGAGGCGAGCAGCACCGCCAGCGCCCAGGGCACCACGGTCAGGGCCATCCAGAGCAGATGCAGGGCCGAGCGTATCCAGGACATGGGCGTCAAGCAGCCAGCGCAGATCGTTCGCCGATCAGGTAGTCAGCCAGGGCGGTCAGGTTGTCATGCGTCCGCGTCCCCGGCGGCATCACCTGCTGCGCCTGTGCCAGATCGAGTCCAGCTGATTTGCCAGTGAGCACCAGATGCGGCTGGCAACCGAGGGCCACAGCGGCGCTGAGGTCACGCAACGAATCGCCGGCCACTGGCACGCCTTGCATCGACAGCCCCATACGCTCGCCAATTTGCTCAAGAAGTCCGGGCAGCGGCTTGCGACAGGCGCAGTTATCTTGCGGCGCATGCGGGCAAAAAAACACCGCATCGATGCGGCCGCCCAGCGCGGCCAACTGCTGGTGCATTTTTTCGTGCATGGCGTTGAGTGCGGCCATATCGAAGAGCCCACGGCCCAAGCCGGACTGGTTGGAGGCCACGACCACATGCCAGCCGGCATGGTTGAGCCGGGCAATCGCCTCCAGCGCTCCCGGCAGGGCTTCCCACTCCTGCGGTGACTTTACATAGTCGTCGCGGTCGTGGTTGATGGTGCCGTCCCGATCCAGGACCAGCAACTTGGTGTGGCGATCAGCCATGAGCCGACTCTGCGAGAACAAACATGGCTCAGGCCGCCAGGCGCGAAAGATCGGCCACGCGATTCATCGCCTGATGCAAACTCTTGAGCAAACCCTGGCGATTGAGTCGCAGATCCATCTGCTCGGCGTTGACCATGACATCGTCGAAGAAGGCATCGACCGGTGCGCGCAGCGCGGCCAGGGTCTGCAAGCTGGCGGCGTAGTCACCCGCGTCAAACTGTGCGGCCGATGAGGGCAGCAGCCGACCCATGGCCGCGTGCAAATTCTTCTCGGCCTCCTCCTGGAGCAGCGAGGGATTGACATGCGCATCGACCTCGCCGGCTTTCTTGAGGATGTTGGCGATGCGCTTGTTAGCGGCGGCCAGGGCCTGGCTCTCGGGCAGCGCGGCAAAGGCGCGCACGGCTTCGAGGCGCTGAACCACATCCGACAGGCGTTGGGGAGCCAGCGCCAGCACGGCATCGACTTCCTGGGCGCTGTAGCCCTGCTCGCGCAGCGAGCCCGCAAGGCGTTCATAGATGAATTCGGCCAGGGCCGGCGTGGCGTCGCTGATCTTGTCGCCAAAGGCGGGCACGGCCGCGCGCAGCAGCCCACCCAGTTGCAGGGACAGCTGCTTTTCCGTGAGCATGCGAATCACGCCCAGCGCATGGCGACGCAGCGCAAATGGATCACGGTCGCCCGAGGGCAGATTGCCGATGCCGAACATGCCCACCAGGGTTTCGAGCTTGTCGGCCAGGGCCACCACCACGCCCACCTCGTTGCGCGGCAGCTCGTCGCCGGCAAAGCGCGGCTTGTAGTGGTCCTCGATGGCCTCGGCAATCGCCACCGGCAGGCCGTCGTGGCGGGCGTAGTAACCGCCCATGATGCCCTGCAGCTCGGGAAACTCGCCCACCATATCGGTCAGCAGGTCGGTCTTGGCCAGGCGCGCGGCCTGCTCGGCCTGCCGTGCCAGCAGGTCACCGCCGAGCTGCTGGCCAATGGCTTGGGTAATGGCGCACACGCGCGCCATGCGCTCGCCCTGCGTGCCCAGCTTGTTGTGGTAGACCACCCTGGAGAGACCGTCGACACGGGACTCCAGCGTTTTCTTGCGGTCCTGGTCGAAGAAGAACTTGGCATCGGCCAGCCGTGGGCGCACCACACGCTCGTTGCCACCGATGACGGCCGACGCATCGGCTGGGCGGATGTTGCTGACCACCAGAAAATGGTGGGTGAGCTTGCCGGCAGCGTCCAGCAGCGGGAAGTACTTCTGGTTGGCCTTCATCGTCAGGATCAGGCATTCCTGCGGCACATCCAGGAACGCCTGATCAAACGCACAGACCAGCACATGGGGCCGCTCGACCAGCGCGGTCACTTCGTCAAGCAGGGCATCGTCCTCGATGGGGCGCACACCACCACCGACCTCGGCCGCCGCTGCCTGCAGCTGGCGCACGATCTCGGCGCGGCGTTCGGCAAAGCTGGCGATCACGGCGCCATCGCTTTTGAGCACCTCGTCGTACTGATCGGCATGCGGCACCAGCACCGGATCGACCTGAGCCTCAAAGCGGTGGCCGTGGGTGGTGCAGCCGGCGCTCAGGCCCAGCGCCTTGACGGGCACCACGGCACTGCCGTGCAGGGCGATCAGCCGGTGCGCGGGGCGCACGAAATTGACGCTGCTCCAGCCCGGCAGCTCGCAATCGGTCTCCAGCTGGTACTGCATGACCTTGGGGATGGGCAGCCTGGCGAGGGCCTCGTCCAGCGCCTTTTGCAGGCCGGCATCGAGCGTGGCCCCGCCGACCAGGCTGTCGTAGAACAAGGCCTCGTTCTTGCCCTCGCCCTCGCGCTGCAGTGCCGCCACGGCCGCGGCCGGGTCGGACAGGTCGGCGCCCAGCGCCTTCAGCTTCTTGAGGAGCGCGGGCGTGGCCTGGCCCTGGGCGTCCAGTCCCACGCTCACGGGCATGAGCTTTTGCCGCACCGCCTTGTCGGCGGCCTTGAGGGCCACATGGGTGAGGTGCGCCGCCAGCCGGCGCGGCGAGGCATAGGCGGTGACCTGCGAATCAGCCGCCAGCAGCCCTTGCGACTGCAGCTGCTCGGCCAGCACGCCGGCAAAGGCCTCGCCCAGTTTCTTCAGGGCTTTGGGCGGCAGTTCCTCGACGAAGAGTTCGGCCAGAAGGCTCTGCGCTGTCATGTTTTTGTTCTTCCTCAGGCGGCCTTCTTGGGGATCTGCGCGACCCACTCGCGCGGCGCCATGGGAAAGCCCAGGCGCTCGCGGCTGTCGTAATAGCTCTGGGCCACGGCGCGGGCCAGGTTGCGAATGCGGCCAATGTAAGCGGCGCGCTCGGTCACGCTGATGGCGCCGCGCGCGTCCAGCAGGTTGAAGGTGTGCGCAGCCTTGAGCACCTGCTCGTAGGCGGGCAGCGCCAATTGCTGCTCCATCAGATGGCGGGCCTGCTTTTCATAGGCGCCAAAAGCAGCGAACAAAAACTCGACATCGCTGTGCTCGAAGTTGTAGGCCGACTGCTCCTGCTCGTTTTGCAAGTAGACATCACCGTAACTCAGCCCTTCGGTCCACTGCAGCTTGTAGACATTGTCCACCCCCTGCAGATACATCGCCAGGCGCTCCAGGCCGTAGGTGATCTCGCCAGTGATGGGCCGGCAGTCGATGCCGCCGACTTGCTGGAAGTAGGTGAACTGCGTCACCTCCATGCCGTTGAGCCAGACTTCCCAGCCCAGGCCCCAGGCGCCTAAAGTGGGGTTTTCCCAATCGTCCTCGACGAAGCGAATGTCGTTTTTCTTCAGGTCAAAGCCCAGCGCCTCCAGGGAACCGAGGTAAAGCTCAAGGATGTTGCTTGGCGCAGGCTTCAAGACCACCTGGTACTGGTAGTAATGCTGCAGGCGGTTCGGGTTTTCGCCGTAACGGCCGTCCTTGGGCCGACGGCTGGGTTGCACATAAGCCGCCTTCCAGGGCTCGGGGCCGATGGCCCGTAAAAAGGTGGCGGTGTGGCTGGTGCCTGCGCCCACTTCCATGTCATAGGGTTGCAGCAGGGCACAGCCCTGAGCGTGCCAGTATGACTGCAGCTGAAGAATGATTTGCTGGAAAGTGAGCATGGACTACGGCTGAGATGGGCGCAGACGGTTCCCGAGCGGAACGCCTTGTGCTGCCCAACTCTCCATTCTACTGAGAGCCCCGAGACGAGCGCCCCAGCCGCTGACCCAGCCGGATCAGGAATTGCGCTATTCTTGACAGCCTCGCAACTACCGAACACCCGAGTGTCCGACACCCCCCCCAGGCCGCCCCGGCCTGATGACAAGCGTGGCTTCCTTCAAAAGCTGGTCGAGATGATCCATCCCGGCCCCGATTCCAAGGCAGAACTCATCGAAACCCTGGCCGAGGCCCAGGAGAATTCCGTCATCGGTGAGCAAAGCCGCGAGATGCTCGAGGGCGTGCTGCGCATGGCCGATCTGACCGCCGGCGATGTGATGGTCGCCGCGCCGCGCATGGACCTGATCGATATCGACGCCCCCTACGAAGACCTGCTGCATCTGGTGATCGAGACTGCGCATTCGCGCTTTCCGGTGTTCGAAGGCGAGAAAGAAAACATCATCGGTATCTTGATGACCAAGGATCTGCTCAAGTTGCAACGCGCGCCCGAGCTCAACATCCGGGCTCTGCTGCGTCCCGCGGTGTTTGTGCCCGAGAGCAAGGGCCTCAACGAGCTCTTGCGTGACTTCCGGGGCAATCGCAACCACCTGGCCATGGTGATTGACGAGTTCGGGCGTCTGGCCGGTCTGATCACGATCGAAGATGTGCTCGAGCAGATCGTGGGGGACATCGAGGACGAGTTTGACAGCGCCGACGACGAGGGCGACATCTTCGCCCTGCCCGATGGCACTTACCGGCTCAACGGTGACACCTCGGTTGAACGGGTCAACGAAGCCTTCGGACTGCAACTGCCGGCCGGTGAATTCGACACCATAGGCGGGCTGATCGCCCACGAGATGGGCCATGTGCCGCGCCGCGGCGAAATCTTCAGCCTCAGCGGCGTGCAATTTACCGTGCAGCTCGCACGGGGCGGTGCGGTGCGGCGCTTTCGCGTCTCGCGACCGACCTAGGCGAGCGGCGGCCGATGCCCACAGCACCCGGCACAAGCCTGGGGCCGATCGCCTCAGGCACGCTGATGATGCTGGCCGGCTGTCTGCATGCGCTGAGCATCGCCTGGCCGCTGCCCTTGGGCTTTACGCAGGGCGATCCGGTGGGTGCACTGCAGGTGCTGGCTCTCATCGCCCTGGTCGTCCGGCTTGAACGGTGCAGTTCGAGCCGGCAGGCTGCAGCCGCCGCCTGGTGCTTTGCCACATCGATGCTGGCCTCGACTTTCTGGTGGTTGTTTATCTCGATGCATTTCTACGGGGGCCTGGCCGCACCGCTGGCAGCGCTGGCTGTGCTGGCCTTGGCCGCTGCGCTGGGCTTGTATTACGCGGCCGCTGGCGTGCTCTACCTGCACTGGCGCTCCAAGCCAGTCGCCGCGCGGGTGCTGCTGTGGGCCGGCCTGTGGCTGGCCGCCGAGCTGGCCCGGGTGGTGCTTTTTACCGGCTTTCCCTGGGGACAGTCAGGCTATGCCCATGTGGACGGCTGGGCGCAACCGCTGGCCGGCACCATCGGCGTGCACGGCCTGAGTTGGCTCAGCGCCGCCGTCGCAGCGGCCCTGGCCCTGTGCCTGTTTCCGGCACAAGAGGGGCGGCGACTCAAGACGGGTCTTGTACTGGCTGCCTCTGCGGTGGCGCTGGCCTACCTGCCCCAACCGGTACAGACCCAAGCGCCACGCCCGCCCCTGAACCTCAGCTTGGTCCAAGGCAACATCCCGCAAGACGAGAAATTTGTGCCTGGCACGGGCATGGCCACCGCCCTGGATTTTTACCAGCGCAAACTCAGGCAAGCCACGGGCTCGCTGGTGATCCTGCCCGAGACGGCGATCCCCTTGCTGCCTTCACAGATCGAGCCCGATGACTGGCAAAAGATGAGCGAGCCCTTCGCGCAGGGCGCGCGCGCGGCCTTGATCGGCATGCCACTGGGCTCCCTCGGGGAGGGTTACACCAATTCGGTGATCGGACTCAAGCCGGGATTGAGCGAACCCTATCGTTACGACAAACATCATCTGGTGCCCTTCGGCGAATTCATTCCGCCCTTGTTCCGCTGGTTTGTCGACCTCATGAACATCCCGCTGGGCGACTTCAAGCGCGGCGCGATCGGACAGGTCTCCTTTGAATGGATGGGCGAGCGGCTGGCTCCGAATATCTGCTACGAGGATCTTTTCGGCGAAGAGTTGGGCGCGCGCTTTGTCGACCCGGCGCATGCGCCCACCATCTTCGTCAATGTGAGCAATATCGCCTGGTTTGGCGACACGGTGGCCATTGATCAGCATCTGCAGATTTCGCGCATGCGCGCCCTCGAGTTTGGTCGCCCGATGGTGCGCGCCACCAACACCGGGGCTACCGCCGTCATTGATGCCCAAGGTCGGGTCACCGCTATGCTGCCACCGCACACCCGCGGCACGCTGGAGGCGGCGGTGCAGGGCAGCGAGGGATTGACGGTGTACGCCCGCGTGGTGGCCCAAGCCGGCCTGGGCTTGGCGTATGCACTGGTTCTGCTGGGCGTACTGGCAGCTTACCTCGGGCGCCGCGCCGAGGTCAGATCGGCCGGGTCACAATCAGCCTTATGAATGTGCCCCTTGGCTTGCGGGTGGTCGAACGCGGCTGGCTGTCGGCCAATATGGTGCTGCTCGACGGCCCGGTACGGGCCGTGATCGACACCGGCTATGTCAGTCACGAGGAACAGACTGTCGCTCTGGTGGAGTCCACTTTCGGGGTAGAAGGGCCGGATCTGCTGCTCAACACACATCTGCACAGCGACCACTGCGGCGGCAATGCAGCGCTGCAAGCACGGTTCGAGAATTTGGCCACCCTGATTCCACCCGGCCATGCGCACGCAGTCAGCGCATGGGATGCGCGGACCCTGACCTACGAGCCCACGGGACAGCGCTGTCGGCGCTTTGCCTACAGCGACCTGCTGCTGGCGGGCCAGTCCCTCAAGCTCGGCCACCAGCAATGGCAGATTCATGCGGCGCCTGGCCACGATCCGCACAGCGTCATCCTCTTCGAGCCGCAAAGTCGGACCTTGGTCTCCGCCGATGCACTCTGGGAAAACGGCTTTGGCGTGGTCTTCCCCGAACTCGAAGGGGACGATGCGTTTGAAGCAGTCTCTGACACCCTCGACCTGATCGAATCACTGGCCCCGGTCACCGTGATCCCTGGTCATGGGGCCGTCTTTGCCTTCGGCCCGGAGGTGATGGATCGCTCGAGACGGCGTCTGGAGTCTTTCGTGCAACAGCCCCTTCGACACGCGCGCCATGCCGCCAAGGTCCTGCTCAAGTTCAAATTGCTCGAGGTGCAGCGTCAAAGCCTGGCCGACTTTGTGACCTGGGCCGCTCGGACCGACTACCTGCGCACACTGCATCGGCAATGGCACGCCGACCAGTCGATGCAGGACTGGCTGCTCGAGCTGATCGGGCAATTACAGGAGAGCCAGGCGGCTGTGCTGCAGGACGGCTGGCTGCTCAACCGCTGATCCGGCCTCCACGACCAGCATCGCAGCGCAACCCCTCTTTAGTTGGCAAAGGCGGCAATACCGGTGATCGCGCGGCCCAGAATGAGGGCGTGGACATCGTGCGTACCTTCGTAGGTGTTGACCACCTCCAGGTTCACCAGATGACGGGCGACGCCGTATTCATCAGAGATGCCATTGCCGCCCATCATGTCCCGGGCGGTGCGGGCGATGTCCAGCGCCTTGCCGCAGCTGTTGCGCTTGAGGATGGAGGTGATCTCCACCGCCGCGCTGCCCTCGTCCTTCATGCGGCCCAGACGCAGACAGCCCTGCAGGCCCAGCGAGATCTCGGTCACCATGTCGGCCAGCTTCTTCTGAATCAGCTGGTTGGCTGCCAAAGGACGGCCAAACTGCTGGCGCTCCAGCACATACTGACGGGCGCGGGTGTAGCAGTCCTCAGCCGCACCCAAGGCGCCCCAGGCGATACCGTAGCGGGCGCTGTTGAGGCAGGTGAAGGGGCCTTTGAGGCCGCGCACCTCGGGCAAAGCGTTTTCTTCCGGGCAGAACACCTCGTCCATCACGATTTCCCCGGTGATGGAAGCGCGCAGACCCACTTTGCCATGCACCGCAGGGGCACTCAGGCCCTTCCAGCCTTTCTCCAAAATGAAACCGCGGATCTGCCCGCCGTCGTCCTTGGCCCAGACCACAAACACATCGGCGATCGGGCTGTTGCTGATCCACATCTTCGAGCCGCTGAGGCTGTAGCCCCCATCGACCTTGCGGGCACGGGTAATCATGCTACCCGGGTCGGAGCCGTGATTGGGTTCGGTCAGACCAAAGCAGCCCACCGACTGACCTGTGGCCAGCTTGGGCAGGTACTTCTGCTTCTGCGCCTCAGTGCCAAACTCGTTAATGGGCAGCATGACCAGCGAGGACTGCACGCTCATCATCGAGCGATAGCCCGAATCCACCCGTTCGACCTCACGCGCCACCAGGCCGTAGCAGACATAGTTGAGGCCGGCACCGCCATACTGCTCGGGGATGGTGGGCCCCAGCAGACCGAGCTCGCCCATCTCGTTGAAGATGGCGCGGTCGGTGTGCTCGTTGCGAAAAGCCAGCTGAACCCGGGGCAGCAACTTTTCTTGGCAGTAACTGCGCGCCGCCTCCATGACCTGCCGCTCGTCGGAGCTCAGCTGATCGTCCAGCAAAAAAGGATCAGACCAGGAAAAAGAGGCTTTGGACTTGGACACGGGAAACTCCTTACGACGAGCCGAACTCTAACAAATGTCCCATTCATGGGACAATTAGGGGCTATTCGGGTACCACCGCCGTGACTTCGATCTCCACCTTGGCCCGATCTTCGATGAGGGCACTGACTTCAACAGCGGTCATGGCGATGCTAAAACTACCGATAGTGGCGCGAAAAATACGACCAATTTCAGCCGAAGCCTCGAGATACTCGCGCTTGCTGGTCACATACCAGGTCATACGCACGATATGCCCCGGTTGGGCGCCACCTTCGCGCAAGACCGCCACCACATTGTCCAGCGCCTGTTGCACCTGGCCCGCCATGTCGTCGGTATGAAACACCCCCTGTGCATCCCAGCCGACCATGCCGGCCACGAAAACCATGCGGCCGTGCGCGGCCACCCCGTTGGCATACCCCTTGGGTCGCGGCCAGCCCGCCGGAAGCAAGACCTGCATTGTTTTACTCCTGAAGTCCGATTTCTTAGACGCCGCCCTTGAGCAATTCGCGCGCGATGATGAGCTGCTGCACCTCGGTGGCCCCCTCATAAATACGCAGCGCGCGGATCTCGCGGTACAGGCTTTCAACCATCAGGCCGCGGGTCACGCCCAGGCCGCCCCACAGCTGCACCGCTGCATCAATGACCTGCTGCGCGCTCTCGGTGGCCACCATCTTGGCCATCGCCGCTTCGCGCGTGACATTGCGGCCCTGGTCGCGCTGCCAGGCCGCGCGGTAGGTGAGCAAGGCGCTGCTGTCGATGGCCGTGGCCATCTGCGCCAGCTTGGCCTGCGTGAGCTGAAAGTCGGCCAGCACGCCGCCGAACATCTTGCGCGACTGCGCGCGCGCAAGACCTTCATCGAGCGCGCGGCGGGCAAAGCCCAGAGCCGCAGCGGCCACCGAGGTGCGAAAGACATCCAGCGTGCGCATGGCGACCTTGAAGCCTTCGCCGGCTGCGCCCACACGCTGGCTGGCGGAAATGCGGCAGCCCGTGAACTTCAGGCGCGCCAGGGGGTGCGGCGCGATCACCTCGATGCGCTCGGCGATCTCGAAGCCGGGCGTGCCTGCCTCGACGATGAAGGCCGAGATGCCGCGCGCGCCGGGTGCTTCGCCGGTGCGGGCGAACACCACATAAAAGTCGGCAATGCCGCCGTTGGAGATCCAGGTTTTTTCGCCCTCGAGCACATACGCATCGCCCTCGGCGCGGGCGCTGCAACTCATGGCCGCCACATCCGAGCCCGCCTCGGGCTCGGAGAGGGCGAACGCGGCAATCGCCTCGCCCGAGGCCACGCGCGGCAGGTAGCGTGCGCGCTGCGCGGGCGTGCCGGCCAGCGAGAGAGCGCCCGAACCCAGGCCCTGCATGGCAAAGGCAAAGTCGGCCAGGCCGTTGTGCCGCGCCAGCGTCTCGCGGATCAGGCAGATGCTGCGCGTGTCGATCACCTCGGCCGCGCCGCCGTGGCCCGTGCCGGCCACCGCATGGCGCAGCCAGCCGCCCTGTCCCAGGGTCTTGACCAGGGCGCGGCATTCGGCGTCGACATCGTCGCCGTGGTGCGCGGCCCCATGTGTGCCGGCCCAGGCGTCCAGCGCGAGGGCCAGCTCACGGTGGTGCGGCTCGAAGAACGGCCAGTGCAGGTAGGAGCTTTCGGACATGGATCGCCTCAGTTGCCTTCGAAGCGCGGTTTTTGCTTGGCCACGAAGGCGTGGTAGGCGCGCGAAAAATCCTCGGTCAGCATGCAGATGGCCTGGGCCTGCGCTTCGGCCTCGATGGCCTGCTCGACGGTCATGGCCCATTCCTGGTGCAGCATGGTCTTGGTGATGCCATTGGCAAATGCCGGCCCCTGGGCCATTTCTGCGGCCAGCGCCTGCGCCTGCGCCAACACCTCCTCCGGGCTGCAGAGGCGATTGAAGAAGCCCCAGCGCTCGGCCTCCTCACCGCCCAGGGCGCGGCCGGTGTAGAGCAACTCACTGGCCCGGCCCTGTCCGATCAACCGCGGCAAGAGGGCACAGGCGCCCATGTCGCAGCCGGCCAGGCCCACGCGGTTGAACAAAAAGGCCGTCTTGCTGCGCGCCGTACCCAGTCGCATGTCGCTGGCCATGGCCAGGATGGCGCCGGCGCCGGCACAGACCCCGTCAACCGCCGCCACGATGGGTTGCGGACACACGCGCATCATCTTGACCAGCTCGCCGGTCATGCGGGTGAACATCAACAACTCGGGGGCCTTCAGGGCAATGAGCGGGCCAATAATTTCATGCACATCACCCCCCGAGCAAAAATTACCGCCGTCGCCGTGTAGGACCACCGCGCGCACATCGTCGGCCCATTTAAGCTGGTGGAACAGGTCGCGCAGCTCGGCATAGGACTCGAAGGTCAGGGGATTTTTCCGCTCCGGCCGGTTGAGCGTGAGGGTGGCCACGCTGTCCTTGACCTGCCACAGAAAGTGGCGGGCCGGGTAGCCCGCCATCGGCCGACGATTGCCTGCGAGCAGGCCAGGATCTATGGTCACGAGGAACTCCTTTCGCCCTGAGCGGCTTTTTCGCGCTGAAAACCAGCCTCCAGCTGCGCCTTGGCCGACACATACTGCCGCGGCCAGCTCACCGGTGCGTAGCCAATGCGGGCGGCCTCGGTCAAGGTCCAGGCTGGATTGGCCAGATGGGGGCGAGCCACCGCGCACAAATCAGCGCGGCCTGCGGCCAAAATACTGTTGGCATGGTCGGCCTCGGAAATCGCGCCCACCGCAATCGTGGCAATGCCTGCCTCCTGCCGGATGCGGTCGGAAAACGGCGTCTGGAACATGCGGCCGTACACCGGCTTTTCCTTCTTGCTCACCTGACCGGAGGAGCAGTCGATCATGTCGGCGCCGGCCGCCTTGAAGGCCCGCGCGATCTCCACCGCGTCACTGGGCGTGATGCCGCCTTCAACCCAGTCGTGCGCCGAGATGCGCACCGAAATCGGCTTGTCGGCCGGCCAGGCCGCACGCACGGCGGCAAACACCTCCAGCGGATAGCGCAGACGCTTGTCCAGGCTGCCACCGTACGCGTCGCGGCGGTGGTTGGTCAGCGGCGAAATAAAGCTCGAGAGCAGGTAGCCGTGCGCGCAGTGCAACTCCAGCCAGTCAACGCCCGCCTCGGCGGCAGCACGGGTGCTGACCACAAACTGGTCGCGCACCTGGTCCATATCGGCCCGGGTCATGGCCCGCGCTGTCTGGCTCACGCCTTCCAGGTACTGCTGCTCCGACGCCGCCAGCAGCGGCCAGTTGAGCTCTGGCCCCCCCTCGGGCAGAGGCTGATCGATACCGTCCCAGGCCCGACGCGTGGAGGCCTTGGGGCCGGCGTGGCCGATCTGGACGCCGAACCTGGCGTCGGTGTGCTTGTGGATCCAGTCGGCGATGCGGGCAAATCCAGCCGTGTGCGAGGCGTTGTAAAGACCGGGGCAACCCGGCGTAATGCGGCCCTCGGGACTGACGCAGGTCATCTCGGCAAACACCAGGCCCGCCCCACCCATGGCGCGCGCACCCAGGTGCACCAAGTGATAGTCGCCCACCAGGCCATCGACCGCCGAGTATTGCGCCATGGGCGAGACGACGATGCGATTTTTCAGCGTGAGGCCGCGCACGGTGTAGGGCGTGAACATGGGTGGCGGCGGCAGTGCACCGACCGTCACGCCGGCCCGCTCGGCGAACCACTTCTCGTAGTCCTCCAGCCAACCCCTGTCGCGCAGGCGCAGGTTCTCGTGACTGATACGCTGGCTGCGGGTCAGCATCGAATACATAAACTGCTCGGGCTCGAACGGGTCGCAATAGCGCATACCGCAGACCTCGAACCATTCCATGGCGTTCCAGGCGGCGTTTTGGATGCGCAGCGTCTCCACCCGACGCGCCTCCTGATAGGCCTTGAGCACTTCGGGTAGGCGAGCCGGATCGTCGCCCAGGCGCTTGAACTGCCGGGTCAGCTCGATCGCGTCCTCGATGGCCAGCTTGGTGCCCGAACCGATGGCAAAGTGCGCCGTGTGGACCGCATCCCCCATGAGCACCACATGGCTGCCGTGATTGTTTTTGAGCCACCAATGACCACAAACCACACGCTGGAAATTGAGCCAGGCCGAACCGCGCAGGTGGCGCGCATTGGTCATGAGCTTGGCACCCTGCAGGTTCTTGGCAAAGATCTGCTCACAAAACGCGATGGACTGCTCCTGATCGGCCTGGTCCAGGCCATGGGCCAACCACACCTGCTCGGGACACTCTACGATGAAAGTGGTGGTCTTGTCGTCGAACTTGTAGACATGGGCCGCAAACCAACCGTGTTCGGTTTTCTCGAACAAGAAGGTAAAGGCGTCGTAGAGCTTGTGCGTGCCCAGCCAGATGAAACGATTGGGCCGCGTGACGATGTCCGGTTGAAAGACATTGGCATACTGGGTGCGAATCTTGGAGTTGATACCGTCGCAGGCAATGATCAGGTCGGCGTCGGGGTAGTCCAGGTCGCTGTCGACTTCAGCCTCGAACACCAGAGTGACGCCCAGCGCCTCGCAACGCGCCTGCAGAATGTTGAGCAATTTCTTGCGGCCGATGCCCACAAAGCCATGACCGCCCGAGCGGATCACCCGGCTCTTGAAATGCAGCTCGATGTCGTCCCAGTGATTAAAGGCCTCCTGAATGGTGTCGGCTGTGGGCCGGTCCCAGGCACGCATGTTGTCCATGGTGGCATCGGAAAACACCACGCCCCAGCCAAAGGTGTCGTAGGGCTTGTTACGCTCGACCACCGTGATGTCGTGCCGAGGATCGAGCTGCTTCATCAGCAGAGCAAAGTACAAACCGGCTGGCCCGCCGCCAATACAAACAATCTTCATGAGAGCTCCTAGGCCCGGGCCGCACCCGATGCGAACCGAGACAGCCGCAGTGACGGCCAGTATTTATAGTTTAGGCCTAAACTAATTACCCTTCAAGGCGCTGCCTCGAAGCAGGCGGCCAAGCGCCCAAGGATGAGCTGTTGCAAAAGCCGCTCTTCCCAAGATAATTAATTGCGGCAACATATTTCGACCGGGCAAAAAAAAGTCTTACAGGTGCCCCCCCGCTTATTGGCGGTACCGGAAAGCACACCCATGCCCGAATCGAATAGGCCCGAACACGATGGCACCGGCTTGGAAACGATCCGGCGACTGTTTCTCGACAGCCCGACTCCAATGGCCTTGTGGCTGGCCGACGCCGGCCCGGCGCAGTTCAACCAGCCCTGGCTCCATCGGGCCGGACTGGAGCCCGCAGCCTTGTGGCCGGCCATTCAACCCCAGACGCAGCAGGCGCTGCTGAGCGGGCAAGCCCAGCTTGCAGAGGCGGGGCCCACCAACGCGGTTGCCGACGGGCGCTACAGCTTCCACCCCCTGCACGAGGGCGACGCCAAGCACCTGGCTGCGCTGGTTCAGTCCATGAACCTGGGCTACTGCCTCGTGGAAGTACTTGAGGCAAACCCGGGAGACATGCCCGACCATCGCTACCTGGACTTCAATCGGGCCTTCACCGAGCACTCGGGAATGGCGGTTACGCCTGGAGCGCGTAATTCTGAGATCTCCTCCCACCGGGAACCTTTCTGGCCCCAAGCCTTTCAGGATGTTCTGGCCACGGGCTGTGCGCTCACAAGCACCGTGGTCATGACCCATGTGGATCGGGCCTTCAAGACTTGCATCATGCGCGTGGGGGGAGCGGGCAGTCGAACGCTCGCTGTCCTGCTGGAGAATGTCACCGCGCAACACCACGCCACCCAATTGCTCGTGCGCAGCGAGCAAACGGCTCGCGCGGCGCAGGCGCGCGCCGACACCGAGCAAAGCCGCCTGGCTGCCGTGGTCGATGCCGCCCCGGCTGCGGTGGTGGTGGTGGATCGGGGGCCCCATGTGATTCTGGCCAACGCCTGCGCCAAGCGACTCTGGGGGGATATACGCACCGAACATCTGGGGACCTGGACCGTCTACTGGGCCGATGGCAGTCCGCGACATGGGCAGCGGCTCGCGACTTCACAGTGGCCTCTGCACCGGGCCCTGATGGTCGAATCTTCGACGGAAGATTTGCGTATTATCTCGCCCAGGGACCGTCAGGAGCAAGGGGTTTTTCTTTGCTCGGCCGTTCCCATCTGGAGCGCCGATGGCCGCATCGAAGGCGCAGTGGTTGTGTCGGTCGACATCACCGACCGCATCGAAGCCGAGCAGGCACTCAAAAGGAGCCTCGGAGACAGAGACCTGTTTTTGGCCATGCTGGCGCACGAGTTGCGCAACCCGCTGGCGCCCATTCTCACGGCCGCCGATTTGATGAGCCAGCGTGAGCTGCCCCAAGCCAGCGCGGCGCAATGCAGCCAGTTGATTGCCCGGCAAGCCCGGCACATACCCGGGCTGATCGATGACCTGCTCGACAGCGCGCGACTCCACCATGGCCTGATCACCTTGGACCGCAGAGCGCTCACGCTCGGCCCGCTGATTGAAGAGGCCCTTGAACAATGCAGCGAGGCCCTCCAACGCTTTGGGCATCAAGTGATCCTGACGGCCCAACAGGACCCGATCCCTCTGAAGGCCGACCGCAAGCGACTGGTGCAGATTTTGGCCAACCTGATCAACAACGCAGCCAAGTACACCCCGGCGGGGGGTCGTATCGAGATTCGGTCGACCAGCGGCCCAGAGGGTATCGAGGTGAGCGTGATCGATAACGGCATAGGCATGAGCCAGGAAACGCTGTGCAAGGCCTTCGACTTGTTCGGTCAGGCCGAACGCTCCCCCGATCGCCAGGAAGGCGGGCTGGGGCTGGGCCTGCCCCTGGCGAAAAAGCTGGTGGACTTGCACGGCGGCCAAATCACCGCCCGCAGCGCAGGACACGGCCAGGGCAGTTGCCTGACCGTGTGGCTACCCGCCGCGCCGGTCGACCAGGCCCCTGCAGCGCCCGAACAGCAAGCGCCCGCCCGGGGTCCGGGGCTGCGCGTTCTGCTGGTGGACGACAACAAGGATGCTGCCGCAACCCAGGCCCTGTACCTGCAAGCCTGCGGCCACCTCTGCGCAACAGCCCACGACGCAGAGGCGGCACTGGCGCTGGCGGCGCGGTTTCAACCTCAGGCCTGTGTGCTGGACATCGGACTGCCGGGCATGGACGGTCGGCAACTGGCGCAGCGGCTGCGATCACGCCCGGAAGGAGCTCAGGACCTGATGCTGGCCCTCAGCGGCTACGCGCATGCGGACGATCAGCACAGCGCGCTCCAGGCCGGCTTCGACCACTATCTGGTCAAGCCGGTCGATATCGATCAGCTCACCACGCTACTCGACCGCTTCGAGCGCGCTCAGACCGCCCCATCGCCTGCCCCCGGTCCGCGCCGCAACCGGGCGGCGCGGACGGACCGGCCGAATGCGGCATGATCTCGGCTTGCCAACTTGGAGGCCCATCATGCCCAGCGACATTGAGATAGCCCAGTCCACCCCCCTTCAGCCCATTGCCGACATCGCCCAGCGTCTAGGCCTGCCCGCCCAGGCCCTGGTGCCCTACGGCCATCACAAGGCCAAAATCACGCTGTCGCATCTACGCGGCCTGGAGAGCCGGCCCAATGGCCGGCTGGTGCTGGTCACAGGCATCAACCCCACCCCCGCCGGCGAGGGTAAGACCACTACCACCGTGGGGCTGGGCGATGCCCTCAACCGGATAGGGCAACGCACAATCGTCTGCCTGCGCGAGCCCTCGCTGGGGCCGGTGTTTGGCCTCAAAGGCGGGGCCGCCGGTGGCGGGCGGGCGCAGGTGGTGCCGATGGAAGACATCAACCTGCACTTCACCGGCGATTTCCAGGCCATTGCCTTGGCGCACAACCTGTTGTCAGCCTTGATCGACAACCACATCCATCATGGCAATGCGCTGCGCATTGATGCGCGGCGCGTCAGTTGGAAGCGGGTGGTCGACATGAATGACCGTGCCCTGCGCGAGATCGTGGTTGGCATGGGCGGGCCGGGCAATGGCTATCCACGACAGGATGGCTTTGACATCGTGGTGGCCTCGGAGATCATGGCCATCCTGTGCCTGGCCACCAGCCTAAGCGACCTCAAGTCGCGCCTGTCGCGCATCGTCGTGGCCAGTTCGCTGGAGGGCCAGCCCATCACCGCCCAGGACTTACAAGCCACCGGGGCCATGACCGCCCTGCTGCGCGATGCAATGGCGCCCAATCTGGTGCAGACCCTGGAGCACAACCCGGCCTTCATACATGGCGGACCGTTTGCCAATATTGCCCACGGCTGCAATTCGGTCATGGCCACCCGCAGCGCGCTCAAACTGGCCGACTGGGTGGTGACCGAGGCGGGCTTCGGCGCCGATCTGGGCGCGGAGAAGTTTCTCAACATCAAGTGCCGCAAATCGGGCCTTTGGCCTTCGGCCGCGGTGCTGGTGGCCAGCGTGCGGGCCCTGAAGTACCAGGGGGGCGCCGATGTCAAACAGTTGTCCAAGGAGGACCTGCCCCGGCTGGCCGCCGGGCTGGCCTCGCTGGAGCGCCACATTCAAAATGTCAGCCAGGTTTACGGCCTGCCCTGCGTGGTGGCCCTGAATCATTTTGTGCACGACACCGACGCCGAAGTGGCCCTGGTGCGCGAGCGGGTGGCTGGCACCCCCATGGTGGTGGCTCGTCACTGGGCTGAAGGAGGCGCCGGAGCCCAAGAGCTGGCCCAGGCGGTGGTGCAGTGCGCCAGCGCGCCTGATCCCACGCCCCATTTCCTCTACCCAGACTCAGCCACGCTCTGGGACAAGGCCGAGACCGTAGCGCGACGCGTGCATCGGGCCAAGGGGTTGGCGGCCAGCAGCAAGGTGCGCGCCCACTTGCAGAAACTGCAAGACCAGGGCTACGGCCATCTGCCGGTGTGCATTGCCAAGACCCCTTATTCCTGGGGCACCGATCCCAAGCAATTGGGCGCCCTGGAAGGCCACGAAATCGATGTACGCGAAGTGCGACTGGCCGCCGGCGCCGAGTTCGTGGTGTTGATTTGCGGCGCCATCATGCCCATGCCCGGCTTGCCGGCACAACCGGCCGCTGCGTCCATCGATGTGGACGAGGATGGACGCATCATCGGGCTGTTCTAGGGCCGCAGCCCTCAGGGGCTGCGGCGACCGGTGACCTGCAGCTGTGGGTCCTTGTTGAACTGCCCGACAAACTGTCCTGCCTGCACCTGCCCACGCAGCGCGTAGCTACGCCCGCCGTGGGAGAACTGCAGCTCCATTAAGCTGCCTTGCAATCGAGCGTTTTCTATCTCGGCAACGCGACGCCCATCGAAAAACACCTGCGCGTCAAAAAACTGCTTTTTCTGACGCAGCTGTGCCGACATCTGGCTCACACCGGGAACCCCGGAAAAGGTCCAGACGCCCTCAATCTGGGCCGGCACGATCCAGAGAAAAGCCATTTCACCGGTCGCACTGCGTATCTCCTGGTCGGGAATCCAGGATTCAATGCGAAAGACATTGGACACCACGCGCGTCCCCGGTCGCATCTGCAACAGTCGCGGCATGAGCCGGGCATTGAGGGCTTCGCCCAGATAGAGGGTCACCACCGTGGCCTCGGAGAAGTCTTCCACGAAGATATCGCCGCGCTTGAAGCTGACCAGGCGCTCGAGATCGGCGCGCCGGGCATTGCGCTTGGCCAGTTCCACCAAGTCAGGGTTGTATTCAATACCGACCGAGCGCACCCCGTACTTGCGCGCCGCCTCAATCGGGATAATGCCGTCGCCCGATCCGAGGTCGTAGACGATGTCCTGGGGCCCGACGCGTGCCGCCTCCAGCATCTTATGAACCATATCGACCTTGGAAGGGACCCACATGATGTCCTTGCCCGCCGTGGCCATGCGCAGCTGATACTGCTCGTCGCCATAATTTTTACCAGCACAACCCAAAAGGGCGGCGCACACCAGCAGGCTCAGAACGATAAAGATTTTTTTTGGAATCATGGCAAGATCAACGCCGCAGTCACAGCAGGACGCCGAGCGATTAGAACACCCCGCGGGGTCTGTCGGCTCCACGACGACACCGGTCGGGGCGCGCCGCTCTTACTGCGTGTAAACGCCGCCATCGACGATCAGGGTCTCGCCATTGACGAAGGCGGAGGCCGGACCCAGCAAAAACAGGATCGGCCCCACCATGTCGACGGGTTGTGCCATGCGCTTCATGGGCACGCGCTTGGCATACACCTCTTCGGCAATACCCTCGAACACCTGATCCCGGCCCGTACCACCGAGCAAAAAGGCGGTGTGAGTCAAGCCAGGGGCAATGGCGTTGACGCGTACGGCCGGGGCGTTCTCGCGGGCCATGCCCTTGACGAGCGCCACGATGCCAGCTTTGGCCGCACCGTAGTGAGCGTAGTTCTTGACCACATCGGCGGCCATGGTGGAAGCCACGCTCACCAGCGACGCCCCGCCACCGCGGGCGCGCAGTAGCGGCAAGGCTGCTCGCGCGCAAAGGTAGTGATTGCGCAGGTTGCCAGCAATGACCTCGTCAAAGACCTCGACGGGCAACTCGCGAATGGGCACAAAGCCCTTGAAGAATCCGGCCAGATTGACAAAACCGTCGAGTACCGACCAGCGGGTTGACAACTCCGCAAAGGCGCGCTGGACGCTCGCGGCATCGCTGCCGTCGACCTCGATCGCGTGCACCCCCTCGGGCACGGGATGCTGGGCCAGCGAGGCCGGCAAGTCCAGCACCACCACCTGCACACCGGTGTCTCGCAGGGCCCGAACCACCTCGCGGCCCATACCCCCGCAGCCACCGACCACCGCCACCCGGGCGCCCGCGGGCGGGCCCAATCGTGAGGCATCAAAAGTCATCGTCGTCATCGAATACATCGCATAAAAATCCCCTCGTCAAGGGTGGGAGAAACCGGCATCGTCAAGGATCTGGCGGCCATGGTTCATTGAATCTGTCCTCCACGCCGCAATTCCTCGACCAGGGTGGCAAAAGCATGGTTGGAGTTCGGGTGAGGATGGGCGGGTTGCTCCCGCAAGGCGGCGACCACGGCGCCGATGTCGTCACCGGCCAGACTGTCGGTCTCTACGCTGAAGGCCCGGCGCAGACGCCCGCCACCGGCCACAAAAACCTCGCCGCTGGCGTCGCAGTCCTCGCTGGCCAACCAGTTGACCACGGGCGCCACCGCTTCGGGCCGCAGACAGCGCACCAAATCCTCGGCCAGATAACTACGCGTCATTTGGGTATCGGCATAAGGCGATACCGCGTTGACCCGCACGCCTTGGCCGACGCCCTCGGCGGCCAGGCTGCGCATCAGCATCTCGATCGCCGCCTTGGAGGCCGCGTAAGCACCAAGCCCGTGATTGCCGTAGCGCCCGGCGCTGGAAGTCATCATGATGACGCGGCCCCAGCGCTGGTCCAGCAGGTGCGGCCAGGCGGCATGAACAAGTTGCAGGGCCCCCTGAAAACCCACATCAAAAATCGCGCGAAATTCTTCAAGACTTTGTTTGCGAAAAGTAACCGCCTGGGGGCTTGCCGCATTAGCCACCACAATATCGACGCGCCCGAAACACGCCAAGGCATGTGCCACCAGGCGCACACCGGCGCCCTCGGCTTGCACCGATTCGTAATCGGCCTGGGCAACCCCACCGGCCGCCCGAATGATCGCCACGGTCTGGGCCGCCGATGTCTGTTCGTCGGTCTGTCCAGGGTGCCGCCGGTTGTTCACCAGCACCTTGGCCCCCTGAGCGGCCAGAGCCACAGCGCAGGCCCGACCGATGCCCTTGCCGGCACCGGTCACCACAGCCACCCTCTCACGGAGCGTGTGTTGCATGGCCGCGCGCCTCAGTTGAGTTTGACCCGGCCGCTATCGATGAGATCGCGATTGGTGGACAGCTCGCGCCGAACGATCTCCTGCAGTTCGGCAGGGGAACAGACCTGGGTGTCGCCAAACGAAGACAACCTCGCCCGCACCTCGCTGGACTGAAGAGACTTGACCAAAGCCTCGTGCAGGCGCTGGGCGACAGCCACAGGCACACCAGCGGCCACCCCAAAGCCCACCCAGGGCGTTTCGTCGTAGTCTTTCAGCGCATCAATCCCGCTATCGCGGGCCGGTTGCGACCGCGGCGAGAAGACCGCGGGCTTGGCGCCCGTGGAGGCAATGGCCACCACGCGGCCATCGTCGACGAAGGCTCTGCCTGCAGCGGAGACGATCATCAATTGAATCTGCCCCGAGGCCAGATCGATGAGCGCCGGCGCCTCGCCTTTGTAGGGAACATGCGTGGCTTCGATGCCCATGCCAGTGAGCAGCTTCTCCATAGCCAGATGGTACCAACTGCCAACACCGATGCTGCCGTAACTGAGCTTGCCCGGGTTGGCCTTGCCCCAGGCCATCAATTCGCGCAAGTTGCGCACCGGCACGCTGGGGTGAACTGCCACCACATTGGAGCTGCGCAAACCGGTGGTGAGCGGCTGTATATCTTTAAGCGGGTCATAGCCGATCGCCTTGTCCAGCAAGGGCGCGATGGACAAGATCGAGGGCGATATGTAGGCAACGGTGTGGCCATCACGGGGGGCCCGCAACACGGCCTGCATGGCAATTTTTCCGCCAGCGCCCACTCGGTTGTCGATCAAGACGGGTTGACCGAGTAGGGCTGACATCTCTTGCCCAACGGCGCGGGCCATCGTGTCGGCAGGCCCCCCCGGCGCGAAAGCGACGACGATGGTGATCGGTCGCGACGGAAACGACTGCGCCCGGGCCGGGCCGGCAAGCCATAGCGGAGGCAGGCATGCCAGGGTAAGGCGAGAAAACTGACTGCAGAATTGGCGGCGTTGCATGGCGGTCTCCTTTGGGTTTATGGTCACTCGTACATCAGACGATCCGGTCTCGGCGCAGCACTTCAATGTCCTGGGCCGACAGGCCCAGGCGGTCATGCAGAACCTCATCGGTATGCTGCCCCAGAGACGGCGCGGCTCGGTACTCAACCGGAGAATCCGGCAGATTCAGCGGACTGCGCAAGGTGGGTACATCGACACCGCTGGCATGGGGCACACGCAGGACCAAGCCGCGGTGTTTTACCTGGGGATCCGCAAACAGTTGTCGCATGTCGTTGATGGGAGCACAGGGTACGCCGCGCTCTGAAAGACGATCAATCCAGTGCGCAACCGGAGCACCCAATGTAGCCGCCTGCAAAATCTCGTGCAACTGCGCGCGGTGACGCATCCGCTCGACATTGCTCGCAAAGCGCGGCTCGTGCGCGATCGCCGGATCGAGTCCCAGCACCGAGAGCATGACAAGGAACTGGCTGTCATTGCCGGCAGACATCGAGAAGTGACCATCGACAGCAAGAAACACCTCGCTCGGCGCGGTGATCGGGTTGAGATTACCTTGCCTTGTGGGCACCACCCCGGTCATCAGATAGCTCAAGGCCAGATGCGCATTGAGGGCCGCGGTTACATCGAGCATGGCCATGTCGATATGCTGGCCGCGCCCGGTCGTGCTCCTTTGGGTCAAGGCGGCCATGATGGAAATCGTTGCGTACAGGCCGGTGACAATATCGGTGATGGGCAAGGCCGAACGCATCGGCCCCGCGCCCGGCTCGCCATCGGGCACGCCACAGGTGCTCATCAAGCCGCCCATGGCCTGCAGAACCGAGTCATAGGCAGCGCGATTCGCGTAAGGTCCGTCCTGACCGAACCCCGTCACGCTGCAATAAACCAGCCCAGGGTGCAGCACCTTGAGCGCGTCATAGTCCAGACCGTACGCTGCCAGCGTGCCGACCTTAAAGTTCTCAATCACGACATCGCTGGCCAGGGCGAGCTCACGAACGAGAGCCGCGCCGCGGTCGGTGGTGAGATCAACGGTGACCGAACGCTTGCCCCGGTTGCAGCCGAGGAAAAAGGCCGAATCGTTGGTTCGCTGCCCCTTGGCATCGGTGACGAAAGGCCCGGCCCGGCGTGTGTCGTCCCCCACGCCCGGCCGCTCGATCTTGATGACATCGGCGCCCAGGTCAGCCAGGGTTTGCGCACACCAGGGTCCGGCAACGACCCGAGTCAGGTCGAGGACCTTTAGGTGGGACAGTGCCTGCACGGTTTCAGACCGTCGCGTGAAGTCGACGCGCCAGAAAATCCAGCACCACACCGTTAAAACGCTCGGGCGCTTCAGCCCAGCCAAAGTGCCCCACCCCCTGGAGTGCGACGAACTCGGCCCCAGCGATCTTGGCGGCCATCTTCTCCATCACCGCAGCCGGAGCCGTGGTGTCGAGTTCACCAGCAATGCATAGCACCGGCACATTCAGGCTGGACAACAGGCTGCGCCCCTCGTAACTGGCAATCGCCGCCACCGCGGCGCGAAAGGTGTCCTCGCGCATGAGGCTTACGGTGGAAATGACCAGATCCACCGCCGGGCCAGTTGCACCCTGCCCCATCATCCGCCTGAGCATGCCCGGCGCATGCTCGGGCAAGCTGCGGCCGGCATCCAAAGGCGCAACCCGGGCCCGGACAAACTCGCGCTGAAAATCGCCATCGGACTTGCCGAAGGCGGCACTGGTAGCCGACAGTACATAGGCCTGAATGCGCTCTGGCGCATACACCCAGGCACGCTGCGCAATAAAGCCCCCCATGCTGTGGCCCATCACCACATTGCGTGGGCCGCCCTCTTTGTCAATCAGGCGGGCCAGGGCCTGGGCACACAGGTCGATGCCAAAGCCCTCAGGCAGGGGCGAGAGCCCGTAGCCCGGTGCGTCCCAGGCTACAACGCGGTATCCCGACCGCGCCAGCGCCTGAATCTGGGCACGCCAATACTCTTTGGCACCAAAGGCCCCGTGCAGCAAGAACACCGTCGTTCCATTGAAAGAGCCGTGCGGGTGAGTGACCGCATGGTCCGGCATGGGAACGGGGCGGCTCATGGCCGTTGCCCCGCTGCGGCGTCCATCACGGCCCCCACCCCGCCGGCAGGCACCCCGTGCGCATCGCTCATGGGCATCCAATAGGCATGGGCGCCCAGGGGAATGAATCCGGGCAGTTCAATTTCGCAGACGGGGCCCTGCGTGATGTCTTTGGCGTCAAACACGACGCAGCTGGCGCGGCGCCGGGCCGCATCGTTCATGAAGCTGATCAGGTAACCATCGTCTTCAGCGAGGGCGCCTAGTCGCGGCGCGAAGGGCGCTTCACTGACATAGCAGCCCTGGGGCGCGCGCCAAGTCTGCGTGGCCCCTGTCTTCAGGTCGTAGCGCTTGAGTCCGTCGAGATGCCAGAACCCGGGCGTCATATGGGCGTTGTAAGCGTAGCGGTAGGGTCGCCCCTTGTGGCGACCATTGACCATCGGAAACTCTGTCACCTCGTCATCGAGATCCTCTTCCCGAGTTTGTCCGGTCTTGAGATTAAAGCGCCATCGGTGCATGCGGGTCTCCTGCAGGCGCATGTCAAGCAGCGCCAACATCCGGGCATAGCCTTCCTTGGGCAGGTGACTGAGATCGGGCACCGGATTGGTCTGTATGCAACCCTCCATCACCACCTCGTCGCCCTGCTCGTAGCAATTGGCCAGATGCAGGATGTAGCAGGGCATGGCCTCAAACCAGCGCACATCACGGTTGGTGCCAAAGCGCGGAATGACTCCAAAACGCGCGGGTACATCGCGGTGAAACTTCAGCCGGTGCTGGCCGCGTGCCAAGCCCTCTTGGTCAAAGAACATCGGCAGGTCGTGCAACACACAGTGCCGCTCGGTCATGCCCAGATCGTGCGGCCAGCGCGCGCCGGGTAGATCGATCGGCTCGTAGTGCACCAGCTGGTTATCGGCGCTGACAACGCCGTAATTCATGTAAGGAGGCTGCTCTCCGTAATTGAAGAACATCATTTCTCCGGTGTGCTCGTCGACCTGAAAGTGCGAACAGATGCCGCGCTGGCCGAGCCTGCGCGCCCATTGAGGATCAGGGCCCAGCGTCTCCAGCGTGAAAGGATCAAGCCGGTAGGGCTCACTGCACTGACTCATGGCCACGATCGCCTTGCCTGCATGGACGATGACATCCGTGCCGGCGTTGTCTTTCATGGCACCGATGGAGCCCCAGCCCCGAAGCACAGCCCGCCGTGGCTCGATGATGCCCGGCCAGAGCGAACGGCCAGCCGCCTGCTCCGCCAGGAAGCCGGTGGTGCGTACCCAACGATTGCGGTACTCGACACGGCCATCCTCGAAACGCATGGCATGCACCATGCCATCGCCGTCAAAGGGATGGTACTTGCCTAGCGACGCATGAACCTGGTTATGACCGTTGCGCAAATAGATACCCGCCAGATCGCGCGGCAGTTCGCCCTGGATCTTCAGGTCGGGTGTCGAGGCCGTCCACTCGGTGTCGGTTGGCTCCCAGGCTCCATTGAGGTAGGGGTTCTCGCTGGGCAGGCAGCCCAGTTGGACGCGGTTGAAGGTCTCGAGCATCTGAATCCTCTTGTGGATGGAAAAAGTTGGTTCGGGGTCAGGCTTAGGCAGCAATCCGCTCGATCACGGTGGCCGTGGCCACCCCCTGGGCTCCGGCGATAGCCACGACACCGCGCCGCAGCTTGCGACGATCCATCTCATCGAGCAGGCAACTGATCAACATGGCGCCGGTGGCCCCCATGGGATGACCCAGCGCGATCGAGCTGCCGTTGACATTAAAGCGATCGAGATCCACCCGCACGCGCTCGATGTAGTCCAGGGTGATGGCGGCGAAGGAATCGCGCACCTCCCACAGATCAATGTCGCTCACGCCCAGCCCGGCACGAGTGAGCGCCAATTGGGTCGCCTCTACCGCACCGGTTTGGGCCAAGGCAACGCATGCGTCAGCCATGGCCACAATCCGCGCCCGGGCCTGCAGCCGGTGACGGGCAAGCGCCTGCGGCGAGGCCAGCAACACCGCTGCAGCGCCATCGGCCATGCACGGCGCATTGCCGGCGGTATGGACATGGTCGATGCGGCCGAGCGCGGGCTCACGGGCCAGCGCCCAATCGTCCAAGCCGCCCGCGCCATCGGCATAAATGGTTTTCAGGCTCGCCAGCTTGTCGGCCGTGCTGCTTTCACGAATTGTCTCGTCGCGATCGAGCAGGAGCTGGCCCTGGGCATCGGTCACGGCAATCATGGAGGGCATGGGCAGCGAGCGACGGGCCTGCGCCGCTCGTGCCTGCGACAGGGCGGCGTAGCCATCGCACTGCGCACGCGTGTAGCCTCGGCGGGTGGCAATCAGGTCCGAGGTCCAGGGCGGTGGCATCGACTCGATGCGCGCAGCCAGTTCACGCTCGCTGTAGTGCGGTGCGGCATCGCCAAACATCGGGACGCGCGACATCATCTCCACGCCCCCGGCCAGAGCGAAGGCCTCGCCGGCGTGCGCCTGGAGCGCCGCAAAATTCACCGCCGTCAGGCCGGAGGCACAGTACCTATTGACAGTGACCGCCGACATGCGCGGGCTGGCGTTGGCCAGGGCCGAGGCCACCTTGCCGATATTGCCTCCCTGCTCCGCAGTTTGGGTAACGCAACCAAAGACCGCATCAACGATGGCCTCCGGGTCAACCCGGGTGCGCTCGAAGATGGCGCGGATGCTGAACGCCAGCAAGTCGGCCGGCCGCATCGTGTGCAAAGCCCCCTCCGGCTTGGCCAGCCCACGCGGTGTGCGTACCGCATCGACGATCAGGGGCTGCATCAAGCCCTCCCTTTAAACTATATTAGAAAGACTAAGTTTGGGCAGATTGCCTCGCGGCGTCATCAGGGATTTCCCGAGGGATGAGCCGCCGAGCGGCTATGCAGTCTTCGGCGACGACCCAAGACAGCGCCCGCCGCGGCAAGCAGCGCCTCGGCCCACGCGAACTCAAGTGAACACCAGCTTGTAAGTCACCCGGGCAGCCAGGCACCAGACCGTCAGAATCATCGCAAGGCCAAAGGCACTGAACGGCTCCAACGCGCAGCCAGCGGCCCGTGAACGGCACCGCAGTGCCCCGAATCAAGCCCACCAGTAGAAACACCGCAGAGCCTTGCGACGCTGCGGTGCTGATGTGGTGGTGGAAAGGCAACCTATTTCGAACCTTTCTCCAAAACGCCTGGGTAATCCAGCGGGTGAATGAGGAAAGACTCGGGTAATTGTCCGCTTCACGCCATCCCCGCCCATTTGCGATTACGCGCCGAACCCAAGGGAGAAACATCCGCCTTGACTTCTTCAGCACACAGCGCCTTCATCGGAGTCCTGACAACTCCTGCGCAAGGATGCAAACATGGACGGACGATGCATGACCCAAACCGAGCTGGCTGAGCGCTGGCAGATCAGCGAAGCGACGCTTGAGCGCTGGCGAACTGAAGCGGGCGGACCGGTATTTCTCAAACTTGGCGCCCAAGTCCGGTATCGCCTTCGTGATGTTGAAGCCTTTGAGGCGGAAGTGCTTCGCGAATCGACCAAGTCGGACGGAGGCCACCAGCACCAGATCGTTGATCAACCGAAACGCCAGCTCAAAACCACAATTCGCACGGCACGAACAATCACTATCTGGTTGCATTCCGGTCCTCGCCGCACCCGTTTGCGCCCAGACTACGCCGGCCGTACCAGGTGACGACGATTGCATCATCAAGCCAAACCCAATGCTTGAGCCTCGGCTTCCTGCTCCAGATAGACCCAATCCACGATCTCGTCACTCGGGGTGTAGCCAGTTACGAGCTTTTCCATCATCAGCCGGATGACGCCAACGTCATTCACATTGAGTGCCATCTCAAGTGATCTGAGCTGGCCTTCAAGCTCTGCCCACGGGACGAACTCCTCGTGAGCTTTCATGATTCTCGAATGGGAAGTGGGCTTGGGGTTGTCTCCGATTAGCAGTTCTTCGTAGAGCTTCTCACCCGGGCGCAGACCAGTAATCTCGATCTCAATGTCACCATCGGGATTTTGCTCATCTTTGACGGTCAAGCCCGAGAGTTCGATCATTCTTCGTGCCAGATCCATGATCTTGACTGACTGGCCCATGTCGAGGACGAACACATCGCCGCCTTTGGCCATGGCACCGGCCTGGATCACCAGCTGGGAGGCTTCTGGGATGGTCATGAAGTAGCGGGTGATGTCCGGATGGGTGAGGGTGATCGGACCACCGTCTCGAATCTGCTGCCGAAACTTGGGCACCACCGAACCTGATGAATCGAGCACATTGCCAAAACGCACCATGCTGTACTTGGTGCCGGGGTTGGTTGCAGCGAGGGCTTGCAGCACCATTTCCGCCAGGCGTTTGCTGGCGCCCATGAGATTGGTGGGACGTACGGCCTTGTCGGTGCTGATCAGCACGAAGTCACTCACGCCGTTTTCTGCGGCGGCCTGGGCGGTTCGCAGTGTGCCCAGCACGTTGTTCTTTATGCCGGCGGCCGGGTTGTGTTCCACCAGCGGCACGTGCTTGTAGGCGGCTGCGTGGTAGACCGTGTCCGGGTGCCAGGTGGACATGATCTCGCGCATACGGTCGTCGTCTTGTACCGAGGCCAGCAGGGGCACCAGTACGGGTGGCGTGGTGACGTCCAGCCCGGCCAGTTTCTCTTCCAGCTCCTGGTGAACCGCGTAGAGGGCAAATTCGCTCTGCTCGATCAGCAGCAGCTTGGCCGGATTCACCGCCAAAATTTGGCGGCACAGTTCGCTGCCAATGGAGCCACCGGCGCCAGTCACCAACACCACCTTGCCCACGATGTTCTTCACCAGCAGGATGTGATTGGGCGTGACCGGTTCGCGGCCCAGCAGGTCGTCAATATCCAGGTGACGCAAATCCGAGATGCTGACCTTGCCCTGGGCCAGGTCGGTCACGCTGGGCAGGGTACGCACCGCCACGCGGGCCACGCGGATCTGGCTCAGAATCTCGTTGCGGCGCTTGCGGCTCAGGCTGGGCATGGCGAGCAGCACGTCGCTGATGTTGAGCGTGGTGGCCAGGTTGTCCAAGTCGGTAGGGTTGTAGATGGGCTGGCCGTTGAGTACGTGGCCGTGCAGGCGGTCGTCGTCGTCCAGAAACCCCACCACCTGCATTTCGTGACTGTTGGCCATAGCAGCAGCCAACTGGCGGCCGGTGGTGCCTGCGCCATAGATCAGCACCTTGGGGCGTGAAGCACGCTTAAGGATGCTCAGGTACTGGTTACCCAACCAGACACGAGCAAGTGCGCGTGACGCGCCCACAAATAACAGTAGAAGAATGGGCTGAATGATGCCGACGGTACGTGGCACACCCGCAACACCGATGGCGGTGAAAACCGATGCGTACAGTAACCCGTAAATGCCCACCGCACGAGCAACCGTCAGCAGCGCGGGCCAGCCACTGTAGCGGAAGATCGCGCGGTACAGGCCGGACACGACAAAGATAGGCAGCGCAATGCAAATGGACGCGCCACCTGCCCAAAAGGCCCCTTGTGCCCACTCGCTTGCCCCAGAAAAGCTGATGAACTCCCCCAGGCGGAGGTAGTAAGCTAGCCAGACTGTCAACACGCACAGACTGAGATCGACAATCAGGGCTACAAAGCGCTTCGCTGGTCTTGGCAGTGCCAGGACAGGAACTGCAAGCGTGGATAGGGTCTTTTTCATCATCATTCCTGCCGTATGCGGTCACCCCGGCCTTCGCCGGTGACCGTTTTGATGATGTAAGTGAAGTACGCGGACAGTCCCAAGTCCTGCAACATCCGCGCATCCGTTTCGGCAAGCAGCTTCGGGGTGGACATGTCTATTCCGTTGATCTGTGCTAGGCCGGTGATGCCAGGACGGGCGGCAAAAACGCCACGCTCAGCTCGTTCTTTAATAAATTCCGTCTGATTGAACAAACAGGGGCGTGGCCCCACCAAACTCATCTCGCCCTTAAGCACGTTCCACAGTTGGGGCAATTCGTCGAGCTTGGTACGGCGTAAAAAGTGTCCCAGCCTAGTCACGGCCGATGCATCTGCTAGGTGGGTGGCAACCGACGCCGTATCGGGCCGCATGGTGCGGAACTTCACCAAGGTGAATGGCTTTTGATGGCGACCAACACGTTCCTGCCGGAACAGGGGCGATCTGGTATCCAACCAACCCAATACTGACAACATGACCAAAACGGGAGCCCCAATAATCAGTCCAGCAAGGGACAGAACGACATCAAACACGCGAGTCATGCTGCGCTATTTTTTGTAGTTGCTCATCCATGCTTAATTGAGGATGCCAGCGTCGATGACGTTGGCCTGCATCATCAGGTTCTGGTAGATGAATTCGGCCGGGTAGGTGTTATTGGCGTGGATGCCGCCCACCTTGGCGGCGGCCAGGTAGACCTGGTCGGGCCGTTCGGTAGCAAAGAAGGCGCGCACGGCGGCCTGGTCGGTAAGGTCTAGCTCCGCATGCGTGCGGGTGACGATGCGATCGGCCGGGTGGTCCTTGGACAGCAACTGGCGCACTATCGCCGAACCCACCATGCCACGGTGACCAGCCACGTAAATCTTGGGTGGGTTTTTCATGCTTGACTGCGCCCGTAGTGGTCTTCAAACCGGACGATGTCGTCTTCGCCCAGGTAGCTGCCCGACTGCACCTCGATGATTTCCAGCGGAATGGTGCCTGGGTTGGCCAATCGATGCACCTCATCCAGCGGGATGTAGGTGGATTGGTTTTCGGTGAGCAACATTTTTTTATCACCGCAGGTGATTTCGGCCGTACCGCAAACGACCACCCAGTGCTCGGCCCGGTGGTGGTGCTTTTGCAGGCTGAGGCTGGCGCCGGGCTTGACCTGAATGCGTTTGACCTTGAAGCGTCCGCCTTCGTCGATGCTGTCGTACCAGCCCCAGGGGCGATGCACCTTGCGGTGCAAGGTGTGCTCCTCGCGCTTTTGCTGCTGCAGGTCGTTGACGATGTGCTTAACATCCTGGCTGCGCGACCGGTCGGCCACCAGCACGGCGTCGGGGGTTTCCACCACCACCAGATTCTGTACGCCCACCAAGGCCACCAAGCGGCTGGTGGCATGTACCAGGGTATTGTGGCTGTCGGTGGCAAGCGTATCGCCCACATGGGCGTTTCCGTGTGGGTCTTTGGGCAATACGCTCCACACGGCGTCCCAGGCACCTAGGTCGCTCCAACCGGCGTCAAGCGGAACCATCTTGACAGGATACTTGCTGCCAGGGCAACGTTCCATGACGGCATAGTCAATCGACTCAGCCGGAATGGCAGTGAATTCTGCTTTCCCAGGGCGCATGAAGGGTGTGGCTGCGTAGGCGTCGGTGCTACGCTGTTCCCAGGCAGCGGTGGTAGCGCGCAGGATGTCTGGACGGAACTGTTCTAGTGCCCTTAGCCAGACGGAAGCTTTGAGCACGAACATGCCGGCGTTCCAGTAATAGCCGCCTTCTGCCAAGTACTGCTGGGCAGTAGCTGCATTGGGCTTTTCCACAAAGCGCTGGACCAACATCACGGGTTCTTGCGCCTCCGTAGCTGACTGGATGTAGCCGTAGCCGGTTTCGGGTGAGTCTGGCGTGACGCCGAGAATTACGATACTGCCACCGGCGGCTTCGCGAACAGCTGCTTGCATCGCTTCAGTGAAGGCCTCCGTGTTGGCCACAGTTTGATCTGCAGGCGTGACCACCAACACCGGATCCAAAGCGTCAGCTGTTGCCGCCAGTGCGGCCAAGGTGAGCGCCGGTGCAGTGTTGCGCCCCACGGGTTCCAACAAGGCAACGCCCAGTTTAATACCCGCTTCGCGCAATTGCTCAGCCGCCAGGAAACGGTGTTCCTCACCGGAAACAATCATCGGCTTGGCAACTTGAAGGTCCACTGAACCCAGACCGGCCAACCGTTTGGCCGCTTGCTGAAACAAGCTTTCAGCGCCTGTCAGACAGAGAAACTGCTTAGGGAAGCCCGAACGTGACAGAGGCCAGAGCCGCGTTCCTGAGCCGCCGCAAAGAATGACAGGTTGAATCAATTCAGTCATGCCCAAACAGGTCGCGCGTGTAGATTTTTCCTGAAATATCGGCCAGATCAGGGGATCGTCGATTGGCAATGATCACATCCGCCTCTTGCTTGAAAGCAGCCAAATCATTCACCACGCGAGAATGAAAATACCTTGCATCCTTTAACGCTGGCTCGTAGACGATGACCTCGACGCCTTTGGCCTTGATGCGCTTCATTACGCCCTGAATGGCAGAGGCGCGAAAGTTATCACTGCCCTGTTTCATCACCAGTCGGTAAATGCCGACGACGGGCACTTTTCTTGATTCACAGGCTTGGCAAAGACGGACCACTTCACCCGCAATGAAATCCTTGCGCGTGGTGTTGGCTTCAACGACAGCGTGGATAAGGTTCTGCGGCACGTCCCGATAGTTGGCCAGCAGCTGCTTGGTGTCCTTGGGCAGGCAGTAGCCGCCATAACCGAAGCTGGGGTTGTTGTAGTTGGCACCGATGCGCGGGTCGAGGCAGACACCGTCGATGATTTGGCGGGTATCCAGGCCGTGGGTGGCGGCGTAGGTATCGAGCTCGTTGAAATAGGCCACGCGCATGGCGAGGTAGGTATTGGCGAAGAGCTTGATTGCCTCGGCCTCGGTGCTGTCGGTGAACAGCACGGGGATGTCTTGCTTGATCGCCCCTTCCTGCAGCAGCCGTGCGAAGTTCTCGGCCCGTACCGAGCGTTCGCCGACGATGATGCGCGAGGGGTGGAGGTTGTCGTAAAGGGCGCGACCCTCGCGTAGGAACTCGGGCGAGAAGATGAGATTTTTCGTACCGAGTGCCTGTCGCGTACGCTCGGTGTAACCGACCGGAACTGTGGATTTAATGACCATCGTCGCAACCGGATTGATGGTAATTACGTCCCGAATGACCGCTTCGATGGATTGAGTGTTGAAGTAATTGGTCTCCGGGTCGTAGTCTGTCGGCGTGGCGATGATGACGTAGTCCGCGCCGACGTATGCCTCTTGTTTATCGAGCGTTGCGTGGAAGTTGAGCGGCTTGTTCTTAAGGAAATCTTCGATCTCTGTGTCTTCGATCGGTGATTCCTTGCGATTCAACATCGCCACCTTCTCGGGAACGATGTCGAGGCAGACTACTTCGTTGTGCTGCGCCAACAGCACGCCATTCGACAGGCCAACATACCCGGTTCCGGCAATGGCGATTTTCACTGTGGTCCGCCCTTCGAGGAATTTATCTCAGCTTTCAAAGTCTCGATTTCGGCTTGAAGCGTTTCATACTCTGCCACTTTGCGCCTCAAAAACTCCGCAGTCAGCTTGGACTTTTCAGCCACCCCAGCCGGCGTCAGCAAGTAGGCATAACGCAGCTTGTTCTTGCTCTGGCTGAAGTTCTGCATCTTCACCAAGCCCTTTTCCACAAGCGCCTGGAAGCAGAAATTGATCGTGCCAAGCCCCACACCCAGATCCTTGGCCAGCGCACGCTGACTCACCTGAGGCGTCTGATGTAAACGGCGAAGGACTTCGAACTGGATTTCCTCTTGGAAACCAGCCATTTTCTGAAGTGGGGATACGAGGCTCAAGGTGATTTTGGCACGCTACCGCCATGCCGTTTCACGATCAGCAAGCGCGGTCAGCGGGTTTTAGCAGGGGGGTCCGGAGCAATAAAGTGCGGCAAAAGGTGCTGCCGCAAGTTCGACGGACGAATGGAATTGTACCACACCGTCATGGCTTTGAGAAAGGTTTTTTGCCAAATAGGCAAAACGAAGCGGGGTTGTCAGCTCACCTTGCACAAACAGGCCGGTGCGACTCGCACCGCCACCGGCTTGCTGAGAATCTCGATCAGCACCATGACCCGACGCTCGCCATCGGCCATTTGGTAGATGCCTTTGACCTGCCCGGTATTTAGTACCACAAGTAGTGAGGCTGGTTGTTAAGTTTATTGGATGAGTCCAGGTTGACTCGGTGCGATGTGCCTTGTTGTTAGTGTCACTGGTGCGGGCGGTCGATAGTTCAATGATGAGTGCGGCCTGATCTGGTTGTAGTTGCATCGCCATTTCTCTGTCAGAACTCGCGCCTCCCTCAAGCTGTAGAAGATCTCCCCGTCCAAGAACTCATCCCTGAGCT
>Ga0194133_10001393_pt1 | contig 42324 bp, 48 predicted proteins | sample TA2KigOf40mmetaG_FD_155448 | JGI IMG/M metagenome (GOLD analysis project Ga0194133, IMG submission 155448) | Freshwater microbial communities from Lake Tanganyika, Tanzania - TA2015055 Kigoma Offshore 40m | ecosystem: Environmental > Aquatic > Freshwater > Lake | place: Tanzania: Lake...
CGCTCCCGCAACGGAACAGAAGGCGCCTGTTGCTGTAGGCGGTGCAGGCGCTCCCAATCCACAGTATGTGGAGGATGAACTAGAGGATGATGAGTAAGTAACAAAAACTGAACTATTATTTTTACACACTTCCCTCGCACGCGTTTCAACTCAATAAACGAACTCGTTGTTGAAGTCAGAATGACCAGTCCGGCGCCAAGCACCAATACCTCTGCCCCTCAAGCTGTACCTCCTTCTGGCTCCGCGCCCTCTGCTCCTGCCCCTGCTCCGACGGGCGATATCCTCCCTCACGCCACGACGCTCCTCCAGGCTGCCCGCCTAGCGATTCAGCAGGACAAGCCAATTCAGCTGGATTATTATGTAGACACTGCCACGAACCGCGCATTCATTGGTGAAGACCCTGAGACGAAGGAGAAGGTGCTAGTAAAGTCCCGTGAGGAGTTCACGTCTCTGGTGAGCAAGATGTACAAGGTGGGTGATGATTTTCTGATTATGACGGAAAACTCAATCTACATTGTGTCTGGCAAAATCCAGAAGCGTAAGGTCAACCTGTCCAGTCTGCAAGGGGATGATTAAAAATTGAGGACTAAACCCTCGCGGAGCTAAAGTGAGCCCATCAATCATGTCTCTCCGTGATTTATCGCCACCCCATGCACCAACGCAAATCTGTCTCGGCATATTCGGCTCCCGTGCCGAAAAACATCTCACAGAGACACAACTGATTCAAACAATCTTGACCCCAATTCTGCAAGAATTTGGTCGTCTTCCTGACAAGGTGTTAGTGCCGAATGATGGCGATTCATCCATGTATATTCAATGTTGGGCAGAGGATTTACGTATTCCCTGTCAAACATTCATCGCAGATTGGTCTAAATCAGGTAAAATGGCAGCAGTCTTGCGTGATGCGCGCATTCAGAGTGAATGTACACATGCACTTGTGTTTCTCTCACCAAAATCAACACGATATGAGAAGTTGGCAGAGGCTATGGTAAAACACAGGCATTCACCGAAAACTGTGTTTACTGTGACATATCAGGATTGCGCTCTAGAGCACCTTGTACTTGAATCTTCGCCAGCAGAGCACGATCACAAATCAGGTAGTGGAAGAGGGCGGCCGTCGCAGCGAGGGCAAACACGACTAGACTTTGGAAACCCGACACGATCATGAGGCTCTTGGGCAGACGGGACATCGCCAGTACACCGATAGTGCCGAGGAGCGTCACGGCAGCGATGGCCGCGTAAAACACAAAAAAGAAATAGAAAAAGTTGCAAATTGTTTCGCTAGAGATTGACTTCATCCACTGGTGCTCCATTTTTCTATACTATACGCACAATTAATTTATTGATAATCATTAGAGAATGGCTAAACACCACCGTGCGTCCCGGAAACACCGTAGCCGTCGTCATAGCAAGGCGAGAAAACACTCACGCCGTCATCACTCCCGTCGCCAACAGCGTCGCCAGCGCCGTCAGCAGGGTGGCGTCGCTCCTACCAACTACTCACTCGCGGGTAGCTGGCCGTCCCAGATGTCCCTCGGTCAGGGCACTGACTTCGCCAAGTACCACGCTGCCCAGCACGGCGGTGCTGCGCCTTACCCGGTTGCGGTAAGTGGTGCACCAATGCTGTCGGGTGCGATGGAGGGTCCTGCGATGATGCAGGGTCTGAATAAGGCTATTGCGGATATTGCAGGCCTGTCTGATATGCCTGGTCCTACCCCTGTCGTAGCGATGCAGAAGGGTGCGGGTCGTCGCAAGCACCGCCGTCACACCAAGGGAAAGAAGCACTCGCGTAAGCACACGCGCCGTCAGCGTCGCCAGCAGGGCGGCGCGCTAGGTTTCGCCCCTGTTGGTGCGAACCCGATGCTCCTCAATGATGCTGGATACAAGCTGGCGGGCTTGAACCCTGGTTACATCAGTGGTGATGTAGAGGGTCGTGTGGCTGCTGCTCGTGACCGTGTATAAACATTACCCCCGTTTTATCAAATAATAATCTTATTATCTCAAATATTTTGATTATTATATTTCACAATCCCTGTTAACTAACTCCGCGTGAGATACAACTCCTGTTGCACTTCCGTCTGACCCTCTTCAAATCCGTCAGGCACACGACACAGTCCGCGGAACATACCTTCCAGCCCCTGTTGTGCCATATCCGACGATAGCATTCGCCGTTCCGTCATTTTCACGTGTACATTGATTTTAATATGCAAATCACCATACCTACCAGCCTCTCCTTCAATCGGCATACCGAGACCCGTGATACAATACGTATCACCTGCAAACGACGCAGGTGGAATTTTTACAAATAGCCCATCATCGTACGCAGGATGACCCGTCAGACGCACAGTACATCCAACAAGCCCTTCTGCCAGTGAGAGCGTCACTGCCGTCTCCAGATGCTGTTGTTTATTCCCAATCCGTACCCATCCGTTCTGGTCAGGCGCAGAATCCAGAATAATATGCAAATCACCTGCCGTCTCAAACTCGGCCATCTCTGAACATGCCTCTTGGAACACAACGACCGCTCCAGGTTGCATGCCAGGAGCAACACGCGCCTCCAATGACTTCTTCTCAGACTGTTTTCCAGACCCTGTGCAATCATCGCAAATATCAATGGTACGTGTACCTTTTCCTGCACACTGGGTACAGGGACCACGTGAATGCATCGTCATACCATTAACATGAATCGCCTGTGTAAACACACCTGACCCACGGCAGTTCGCACACTGCTCTTTCCGTTTTGCACCATCACCGCCACACGTGCCACAAATCTTCGTGCGGTCTAGACAAATATTGAAGACGTGGCCGTTGTAGAATTGCGCAAGAGTTACACCGATACGCTCCACTTTGGGATGCGGTTTGCCAGGGCGTTTGCGAGGACGTCCATCAGGGCCAACACTCACACCCATACCGCCAAACATACCGAATAGATTACCAATATCAAAATGAAATCCAGGAAATCCACCCATCTCTGGGCCAACTGGACCACCGCCGCCGCCACCACCGCCCCCACCCTGACCAGGAATCTGTCCCGTTATATCATACATACGACGACGTTCATCGTCACTGAGTACCTCAAACGCCATCTGAATTTTCTTAAATTGTTCCGCATCACCACCCCTGTCTGGATGATGGGTCTTTGCCAGTCGCATCCATGCTTTCCGAATTTCACCCGCGTCTGCACCACGTTCCACGCCGAGAACGTTATATAGGTCGTCTGCCATTGCAATTATAGAATTTGCGCGGAAAGTGTTTAGATTCTTAGTGTGGAGGCACTGTGTGCCCCCACACCCCCTTTATAAGAATCCTCTATGTATCCATACCCACCCCATTGATTATAATCCAACCCCCAACCTAAGGATAGCCCTCTACAGCTACAATAAGGTATGTCATCGCTCATTGGGCAGGAGTCGGTCTGGGAAAAATGCAAATCACTCTTGAATATGTCGTGTCACCTATTTATTACAGGTCCACCAGGCTCAGGGAAAACGACGCTGATGAAAGGACTTCTGCAAGAGTATGCGCGCAAAACAAATAAACGGAATGTGTCCAGCTGGGGCGAAGAGGCGAATGACGAATGTATGTTCTTGTCGCCCGAACAGGATCGCGGTATTCAAACAATTCGTGGCCAAGTCAGTCTATTTATTCGTCAAATGGCTCCGCACAGTATCAATGGTGAGACGAATTGGCGCTGGGTAATTATTGACGACGTTGATACATTTCCCCAAATCTCACAACAGGCTCTCCGTCGTCCGATGGAAACGCACTGTCACATTACACGTTTCATTTTCATCGGCAATTCCATTGAAGACCTGATTCCTGCCATCCAGTCCCGCTGTATTCATGTGACGATGAATCTCGTGTTTCCGATGTTTTCGCCAAAAAAGTTCCTCGGTATTTGCGATTATACGCCAGAGGAACAGGCTACATTCACCGACGATATGTGGTCATGGGTAATGAATGTATCACAGAATAATATTGCAGACACACTCCGTCTACTTCGTCTTGTACATGATGTTGCCAAAACACTGAATACACCACTTTCACTGAAACTTGTGCAAACTCTCTGCTCTGTTCCCTTCCATGTGGACTTTGTGCCACTTCTTGGCGCAATGCAAATGAATAATTACGTGGACGCTGCCAAAGCACTGATTCACGTCTGGAAACGCGGATACACGTTTGAAGACATTATTGAAAGTTTCCAGTCCATTCACGAATTTTATGGAGATGCAATTCTATCACACAATGTTCGGATTCACACATTTCTTGTGAACGCATGGATTGCCTACTGCAAAGGCAATACATCCATTCTAGCTCTACAGAATGTGCTCTATAAGACATTTACACAGACGGACGTGCCACTCTTTGATAAAGAGATGCAGTCTATTGCGACAGCCCCATTTCCAGTAAGTACTTAATCGCCGTATCGGACGCGAGAATCTGGTCTTCACTCATGCGCAGGAACCATCCGAACATTTCGCGGTCACGGAGTTCTGGCCAGAATACAGGGCAGAATACACTGTAATTGGGTACATCAAATGGCAGATGTCCCTCATGACCCGTGGAAAGCAGATCCTCTAACTGGATGCGCTTTCCGCCTTTCTTTCTCGCAAGTTCACCGTGAACATCAATCTCAATGCCTGAATATTTGGAGCTCAGAGACGTCCAGTCCCAGTTCTCATCACGGCGAATCTGCAGACCACCCTTCTGCTGGTCAAGACGAGAGTGAACAATTTGCTCCCATTCTACGAAGAGGGGATGTGCAGGACGAGGTGACCAGATAGCGTTGAAGCCAGGGACGCTTGTACCGCTTGAACCAGAATATGTCTCCTGAATATCTGTTCCGTAGAAACGGACACGGTCGGCAGGGAGTTCACCGAATCCGCGCATACATACACAGTAAGGAGTTAGCCAGAGACCGCCATACTTGGCGAGAACGGCTGCCCGTATCCAATTCATCTCTGCCTCATTGACACTTGCAATGGGATTACGTAACCGGAGTGGAAGCGCCTCAACTCCGCCCAGTAATTGTGCAACACCTGTGAGACCCTGAATAACCTCTACGCGGTACTCGGGATTCTGTGTAACAATTGTGGAATAGCAGAGGTTAAGGAAGGGTAGATTGAGGGCACGAGAAGAGCGGGAGCCAAAATCGGCCCAAGAACGGCTATTGACATCGCTGTGGTCGTAATATAACCAAATCACAGGCTTGTCCATTCCGCGGAGAAGCAGATTGCGATCCATGAACGGATTTTTCGCAATAATGTCTTTAGAATAGATGAGACCAAATACAAGAGCGACGAGTACTAAAATAACTATGACTAGCATCAATTTTGGAAACGGATCCATACCACCTATTTATACCTAAAAAAATCAATATGCTACACGTCTGTGCAACATATTGATTTGAAATAATTTTGATATCCTTACAACTCCTACCTAAACCTTCATGTTCGCAAAATAGAAGTCAATACAACGAGCAAACGTGTTATATACATGATGGTTGTCCAGCACATCCACGTTCACAATCGTCGTCGTGAAGCCAGGTACATCCCACTGGACACGCTGAATCGGCGTGTAATGGTCGTTATCCAGGAGCATGTTCTCAAACAGCAGGTCCAGGTACTCGCACAGCACCTTATACGACCGGAACTTATGGGAATGTACTACATTCGCCTCATTATCTTCAAAATCCGCATAGAACTTGCCCTTCTTTTGACGAACAGACAGCTTCGCATCCTTGCGATTCTCGCCAACAAACCATACGTAGACAGGGCCGTTCGTCGTAATTACCATCTCTACAGTACGTAGCACCACATGCTTTAGATTCCTCCAGGGGTGGGAATAATCCCACCCCTTGAACCCCTTCTTAACCATTTTCATGTAATAAATTGAGAAACCGAAATATGAACTTACTATAAAAGAGTATCTTAGTAATTTTAAAATACTTTATTTTACTATCCATAAATTCCTCAGCGTCTCCTCGCGCCACCCATCCCACCATTCAGATTCGTCGCTCCATCGGTAATCACAAGTTGCTTCATTCTGTCAAAATAGTTCTGTTCCACAACTCCACGCTCGGCTGCACGACGTTGGCGCATATCTTCGCGCATCTGTAACTCCCTCTCAGACGACTGTAGCATCTGCATCTCTTGGCTGGACAGAGGAACAGGTGCCGATTCACGCTGGGCTCTGTATGTCTCATACCGTCTATCCTCCACCTGTACATTCGCAACTTTCCCTGAAAATGTGGATTCTGTCGTGTAGGCTGCGCGCAAATCCGTGTACTGCTGTTTCTGGCTCGGCGCAGCCGTGTAGGTCTCGGGGCGGTCACGACCAATCTCCACACCCATTGTGGGAAGAATGGCCATCGCGTCTGGATGCAGAACGAGTGCAGAACTCTGTGGTTTCCCCGCAGCTGCCTGCCGACGCGATTCATCGTCAAACATACTATTAAACACATCACGGTTGAACTTTCCACTGAATTTGGGCGCACTGGACGAACTCTTTCCACCCTCTGCAGAGGTTAGCCAGTCGCCATACCCGTCCGTATCTGGGTCAGGAATATGTGTCTGTTCAAACATTTGGTTGAATGCGTTCATGTCAAGATTCTTTGGATTCAGACGGACAGGTTCCACATGTTTCCACGCCTGTGCCTCATTCGTACGATTCCCCTCTAATACAGTGGGCGCATCTACAACGCCAGGCGCTCTCTCACGACCGCCTTGAATGCGCAATAGAATATCAGACAGATATGCATATGCACGAGTCACTGCCTCAAACTGTTCCTCGGAACCGCCCTTATCAGGGTGGGCACGGACTGCCATACGTTTGTACGCCTTTTTAAGGGCTTCAGGGGTGAGTGCAACCTCTTCCTGAATGCCGAGCACTTCTAAGCAACTGGCAAAGTAAGTGACTGCTTTGCGTTCACGACTGATTGTAACCTGTTGCCATGCAGGTCCTTCAGGTGCAGAGTTTCTGTAGGAACTGATTTGCATTTGGAGTTGCGGAGGAGGTGCCATAGAGCGTGGGACATGAATGGAATTTCCTCCTCCACCGCCACCACCAATAGGCGGAGCAATCTGCTGACGTGGAGCAGGTGCACGTCCTGCACCACCTGAAACGACAGCACCAGACCCCTCTCCAGGCAGTGGCCGTGGCGTCTGACCGGACTGTACTGCACTCAAATATCCGAGCAAATAACTGTAGAGCCCTGCACGTTTTGCGGCGGCAATATATTCAGGGCCTGCAAGACAAGTTTGAATCATTTGTGCACGTGTAGCAGGATTTTGAAGTTGCAATATATTTGAATAAATGCGAACATGTGCGGGGTCAAATACCTCTGCTGATATATTCCCACCCATTCCACCAAAGTCTATTCTAAGAAAAGAAGCAAAACGTATTCTATTAATCGCGTGGGGGTAACTCCGCTTTCAACGAAAGCAAGCTTTCGTTAGACCCCATACCCCCTTTCTTCACAGCCATACCCCCTTCCTTCACAGCCATATCTCCCCTCACGCCAACAGTGCCTTCACCTGTGTAATAGACGGCACAGGAATCTCCGCCTCACATTCCCAGAAGAATCGTTTCCCAACTGTACTAAATCCAAACTTCCGTGGAAAGAGCCACGGTGCCCGTACAAGGAGTTGACGTTCGCGTGGCGCACCATCCAGAAGATGCCAACTATCAGGTGGCAGAACAAGACAGAGTTGTTCCGTCGGCCGAATATCCTCTGCGCGAACAGCCACTAACCCAGGAAATACAGGTGCTCCCCGCGTGCGCAGATGATTCAAAATATCTGCCCAGAGCGGTGGCATTCCCATAGAATAGCACCAATTGAAACAAATCACATCCATCTTTCCAGTGTAATATGACCAAATCCATTCCATTCCATACAGATATTCGCCACAAAGTTGTCCAATTGATTTTCCACGCAACCACTGTGAATAATACTGATTCCTCCATCCATCACACAGCCCCTTGCCCTCACCCATCAGCCCAATCTCCTCCTTGCAAACAAGTGGCCAATTCTCATCGCCAACCGCGCACTCTACTACACCCTCCGCTAGACGCAGTTTCCGCTCCACAAACCGACGAATACGCCATTCTTCACTCTGTGCGAGCCATCCCACCAATGCTTCTACACCATCCCATGAAATGCTCCCATTGTCATGAATTAGCCGACAGGGCATCTGTTGTAAACATTCCAGCAGACTTGTATGTCCATCATCGCGCATTTTGAAACTTAGGGACGACGGCAGAAAATCATTGCCGAGCACCGACATTGCAAACGCATAATCCTCAATGCGACAGGAACCAATCTGTGTTTGAATATATTCCCGCAGAATATCGGTAGACAGCCAACAATACTGCTCATCACTAGGCTCACTGTCACCACCAGCAACTTCCATCTCTTCGCGGAATAGCCAGCAGGGATGCTCGCCTGCATTCAGAAGTGACAGAACAATCAAATCCGCATCTAGACCATAGATAGCATATGTTCCAGGATAAGTGCCTGTGCGCCACTGTTGCATAATTTTGTGCTCACCTTCACCAGGTTCATCACTGGAACTGAGAATATAGAGCATAGAATCCGTGCTCCGTTGCGCACAGAATCCCTCCAGTGATTTACGCAGAGATGTCATGAATTGCGTACCAGGTGTGATGGCATTCGTGTCCCATTGGTCAGTCTCCGTCCTGCCCGCGAGCCAGGCTGATTTGAAACGACGGAGACGTTGTTGACGCATTTTCGCCATGGGAACAACACCGTCTACTGCGATGTAGACGCCTTGCGTAGGCCGAACTTCGTGAACAATTTTGGCAAGATAGGTCTGAATCTGCGCCAAGAATTCACGCTCCCATTCACGAATTGCATCGCGAGATGCCGTGTTCCCAGGATATACAGGCATTGAGGGGCGCCGAAGACAATGATAAATCATACAATTAAAATCCATCCATAGCCAATCAATTGACCCTGGATGGCTTTTCCGTGAGAGCCCGCTGACCGTGTCAAGCAGGCGTTTGTAATAGGATGGAATGCCCATTGTGGTATAAAAATAAGCTACTGTATATATGCGCAAAATCCTTAGATTCTTCTAGCGTTTTATTTGTTTTTACGACGTGTGTTTCCTTTGGTATTCGGTGCCGTTGGGTCATTATTATGCCCTCTGCGATTTGCAGACCGTGTATTTGAATTACAACGTCTCTGTAGTTCAACGAGCGCACGAGCTGAATCTGCCGCAGCCTCACGACTTCTAATAATTTCATCACGATGTCCTTGAAGTTGTTCAAGCATTTCAAGTTCACGGCGTGTTGATACTGCAAGCAAATGACGCACCTCTTCAAACTGTGCACGAACACGCATTAATTCTTCCATACATTCAGCACGTGCACGTCTTTCAGCATTTAATTCTGAATTATTTATACTATCATTATTATCGCGATTGCCATTACCATTTCCATTGCCATTTCCATTTTCTGCAATTTCCTCTAATAATGGTAAAAGCGCACGTATCTTTTTAACTTTTGCTTTATCGCCTTTTTTATGAATAGATTTGCCCTTGTCTATTTTTCGCGTAAGACGTTGTTCTGTTTTACGAAGATAAGCAATATTTTTTAACCTGTTTTTTACATTTCTACTGTAAATACCTGAACGGAGCTTTTCTTCAATATTACGATATGATAAAATACTTCGTATACTCGGAGAACTACTTAGCACATTTAAAACATGTGCGTACTTTTTACCTTCCATCTATGTTATTTATTTATAAATTAAATTTAGGTATCAATATGTTCTCTAATATAATAGCATCTTATCGGTAAAATCAATGTATTATAGAAAGGAGAGCAAATATAGTAAAATAATTTGTTCACTCTCTCGGAATCTATCCCACTTACATACTCAATGCCCTCTTACGCCCCGCCACAGCCCGTTCCGCAGTCTTATAGATTGCAAGAATAGCGGGTTCATATTCCATTGGAGGAATGGAAATCCCGCTGTAATAAGGTTCGCCCGTCCTGTATTCTGCCAACTGTAGACCATATGACAACCGCACAATCCGAATATTCTGTTTCAGATTTTCAGCATAGAGCCGATTCATCATCACAAACATCCATAGTAGTATTGCGCCCGTAATAGATGCGAATGTGATTTCAGTTGCATCAATCTCCAGCATTGTACAGGCAATACCTCCATCACACATCCACTCATTTCTATCAAATTTTCAGTAGAATATATAAGGAGATGGCGACACCAGCACCACAGGCAGTAAAATCGCCGTTTATTGATACTGTTAAAACAATTGGAGGCGGTATTATAAGTACAGTACAAGAGCTACAGCGTCTATTTCCTGACTCTGTGCTCTTCGGCTCACTTGTACTCTACATGATTACCCTCTCCGCCCCGTATGGAATTCTCTCAATCTTTATGATTCTTGTTCTCGCAGCCCACTGGATTATATCTACACTGCTTGAAAAGGTATATGGTACAATAAGCACGGGTTCTTCCGGCAATTCAGACTATATTGAATCATGTACACCAGGATTCCGAGTGGCTCGCAAGGAAATTGACAGAATTCTCCGTCAGCGCAGATATCCATCGCTGTCTATTATGTCTCTGACGGCATTTGCAACATACATGATTAGCATTATGTCACAATTCATGGACACACTGGATACGCTAGGCCCCGAATGGAAGGGACGTATTGTCTTTGGTCTGCTCTTCTGCATTCTCATTCCGCTGTCCGTCATTCTCATCCGTGTATTTGGCAATGGATGTGAATCGCTCTCAGAGGTTGTGATGGCAACGCTCTTCGGTGTTCTCACGGGCACGGCTCTGTTCTTCCTGCTGAAAGCACAGTATGGCATGGAAGGTATCAATCTGCTCGGCCTACCCTATCTTGTAGATAAGACTGCACAGGGCAGTGATATCTATGTATGCGCCCCTGTCGCACAGCAATAGACATAATCTTCATCCTCTATCTAAATAGAGTGAATGTCAACATCGGCGCCGTCTTTATTAACATTAATAGGAGATGTCAAAACATTCTTTCTTGGTGGATTTCTAAATATGCCCATGGCAATTACGGGTACACTACTCATAGTCAGCCTGATGACTGCAAACTATTCCATGTTATTCATGTCCATTGGTATTCTACTGATTGTGCCAATCGCATGGTATATTCTGCATTTGTTTGGAGAATTGGTAGGCAGTACAATTTTAAAATCAGACTTGGCCGCACTCATTCCAGGTTATCCTGTCAAGGCTGCAACAGAGGGCAGGATAAGTACAGGCATCGGTATGTGGGCTGCCATGATGATGTTTATTCTGGGTTATCTCCTATCAAATGCAGTAGACCTTTACACATACGAATCAAAGACTCCTGTACTCGTATCGGATTCAACACGCAAGATGTTAGAAGATGGCACATCCAACCGTAAATCACAGGCGGTTGTCAGTATTGCAATAATTGCGATTCTAATACTTACAATTCTAGTATACAGAATTGTGAAAGGACTTGACCCTATCATTGCGGGTCTACTTGGAACAGCAGTCCTTCTAGGTGCAGGTAGCGGTTGGTATAGATTACTGGCCTCACAAACGGAGGGGCGCCTCTCCGATGTGTTCGGCATTGCCAATCGTATTCTGAAACCGATGGCGATGCAGGATGAACCACTGGCTTGTCTCCCACAGGGTCAGGCTCAGCAATAACCCTAGGGGTGGGAAAAACAACTTTATATGATTATCTTGGAAAGTAGGTTCATATAATTTATATTTAAGTTTGTCCCTTGGTTATATGAGAATGGTCAATGAGGGGTTTAAGGGGTGGGTTTTGCCCACCCCTAATCGTAAAATCTTCGCAGAGCATGAAACACCTTATGGAACCGCGCCATCATATCTTGACGAATAATTCGTAAATACGCTGCGCGCCCCATGTGTGCCAGAACTGTCTTACAATCGGCCTCCAGTGTGGCAGGCGCATATACTGAATAAATAAATGGAATTGCCTCCAGGGAAAGAATAGTGTCCTGTCCTTTCCGTGTACGTACATTGTTATGAAGTGTCCAGAGCCACGTGCGAATTGCAACACGACGCTGTTCACCCACGCCTCTGCTGACCACTGTGGTATACGGATTCTCGCGCGTATATGCACTGTAATGAGACTGACAGCTAGAACACGGCATAGACTCCGCTAACATTGTCAGAAATTCATTCCATAACTGATATTCTTGATGGTGCCAGATATGGTCGCCTTCTGCAACATTGACTCCTCCGCGTTTCCCCACCCTTTCTGCAAATGTATGAAGTATTCTCCAAAGGGCTGGACCCCATTCACTCGTATTCGGTGGCTCCATAGAACTATAGTGAAATCGTAAAAATTTGATGATATGGACACGCAGTCCAGGTCTGTACACACAAGCAATGGCTGAATACCAGGTTCCACGCGTTCTGTGGGAGACGCTGGAGAGTGTTCTTCTGGCACAGGGTCGCGCATTTGTAAAAGATGTGGCAAAACGGCTGGAGGTGAATGAAAAGGAATTGCTCCGCCAAGTTATGCCATCGTCTAAAATCAGTGTCTATCTGCACGATACACAGACTGAAGATATGCAATGTCACGCATATGTTCAGACTGGTTCAGTAACTCATCATTGTAGGCGCCCCGTGACGCTCGGATCCGAGTTCTGCTTTCTCCATTTTCGGGACAGGCTCCAGGTCTTTGAGCCATCAGAATCATCCCATGTCATTCAGCTCGCCCCCTCTCCAGACCGTCCACCACTCTGGAAACGTCCTGATGGGTCAGTGATTAATGCAGAGGGTGCTGTCGTGGGAGAATATGATACAGAAAATAATATTCTAACCCTGTTTCGGACTGATTAGCGCGACCCTGCCCCTTACGAATTAACACTATATTTTACTGCAAACCAGACTAGAATCCCTAGCGTACAAATCCCCATAAGAGTAAACACAACTTTCATTGCAAGTGACCACTTTTTACCCTGCTCTTCTGTACAAATGCGTTTCGGTGGCGGATGGACAACAGTGAGGGCATGGAGCCAGGGAAGACGGCAACGCGGACAAACGGCGTGAATGGACGACCGCAAAGCAAGTTGCAGACACTCTTGATGAATAGGAAGAACACATCCGCAGGGACACATCGTATGCTGTGCAGATTGATATGAGCCTGCCAGTTTGCAGAAGGAACAGATATCATAGACCTGCTCAACCCCAATGCTCATATAACTATTGGAAGACATTGCGTGTGGACACTAACCACTGCTATAAAATAAATGTTCAATTTTACAAAGCCCTAGACGTCCATTACAAACTCCCGCCGAACTGGGCGAAGATGCTGTTCCATATCGGCGCATTTCCACACAGGCAACCTCTCAATCTCTGTATACACAATGCACCGCCCAAACATTGCAAGCATGGTAGACTCTGTTCCCCACGCACCGAGAACTCCAGCACCCGTTGGCAACCAGCATCGCGCCCACCGCGCACCTGACACGCCAGTCTCCTCAGGACGCAACATTCCTGCGCCATGTGATTTTTTCTGGTCAGCGAGAGACCATTCGTCAGGAATATCGTCAGGAAAGTACGTCCTGTAGAAATTCTCTTTCGCATCGTCGGACACCCACTCTCCTGCAAACCCAGCGCTCTTCATCGTATCCCGCCAGAATCCAGCACCATCATTGCAGACCGCAGATTCAATATCGTACAGTCGCCGAAAGTTCGTTTCGGACTTTGACATACTCCAGCGTGAACCTACACCGCAGATAGACCCAACAGGGATGGCAACAACGCGACGAGCACGACGTCCCTTCACCTCTTCCCACTGCCCAATCTGTGCATCCAACTCCTTGGAGACAGCATACCATTCCCTCTCACGGGCACTGCGTCCATGTAGAAGGCTCACAAATGTCACTGCACCACATAACCAGATGGGCTCATCATTTGCCAATTCACGGAGCATCTGGATGCAATCACGATAGCGTCCATCATGGAATTCTGCCAGTACATCCCATGCACGACCCGAACCCATCTCTCGCGCAGCCCACCATGCACTGCGAACACGGCACTGGCGTACAGCCCGCTGAAAGTATGTTTCAATCGTGTTGGAGCTCTCCTCACCACCCACACAAACCCTATCCACAGGCTCAGACTGCTGTGCAAGAACAGCAAAGGGTGTAATATCGCGGTCAGCACAGAAGATGAGATTGAGACCGAGCTCTTGGCCCGTCATATCCTCGCCACGCCATGACCCAAGTGCTCGTGTAATCCACGCAGGATGATGTACACCAACATAGAGCAACCATATGCCAACAGTTGTACGAAATTCATCATATGACATGTTGGAGTCAGTTAGTTCCTGCATCCAAAATGCCATTTCAATTGTGCGCCCTTGGAGAATCGCATACTGTAACGCGCCCATAACTTCATCCGATTCGTAGAAATGACGCGTTAGCATTGGAGTGTACCTGACTCACTTGTTCGCGGGTATATCAATTTTTGCACTGTCTACGCCAATGCCTTCTTCAGGAATTGACGCCAATTGTGGAGATGGAGGCGATGGTGGTAAAGCTTGCACCTGTGCAGGAGAAATAACGTTATTTCCCCTTCCGCCGAGCACCGCGCTAAAATCACCATTCTTCTCTTCGTTAATCAGCCGTTCTGCGATTGCGCCCGTGTCTAACGTAAATTGTTTAGACGGTGGCAACGTAGATACACTTGGCTGTAGAGTAGGGCGTGGAATAGGTGGCATAGCCGTTCCTGACGCATCCGTCCCAATAATTGACCCAGATGCATCTTTCACAGCGGAAATACTTGAACGTCGTCCAGCACGAATCATTGCACCTAGAAGTGCCTGCACAGGTGGCGGTGCGTCTTTGAATTGCTGTGTCATCGCATAAAACCGGTCAATATCATCGGAAAATGTGGGTGGATACAATTCTTTCGCAACTCCTGCGGGAATATTCACAACTTGGTTCCCACTGGCATCGGCCACCCCTGTACCAGCCCCTGTCGCAGTCGCTGTATCCGCATTCGCATTCTGAATATTCCGCGCTTGAATACTTGTCGTCTGATTTGTTTCCTCATTCTTATAGTATTCCTCTTCAATTTGGCGCATCCGAATCTTCTCCACGTTGTGACAAAAGAAGACCAGTTGATTCTTGTGTGTTGGTGCAACCCTGTATTGCAAGAGCCCACCTGCGTACCGTCCCGTGAGTTGGATGAACTGCCATCCTTCACTTCGCAACCTCTCACGCGTCGTATGTAGAAAGTAGTATTTCTTGTCAACCTTATACAGTACAAGAATACCATTGAACATTGTGACTAGCAGAGACAGACTCCATGTGAGCCAATAAATATTTGCCTGCATGTTTGTCGTTGGAATAATATTAATATCGTTGCTCGTATGCTGTACAGACAGCAGTGCAGGAACAATGAGTGAACCGACAGTGATAATTAGATGGCCGATGTGATAGAGGACAGAATAACGTGTGCACCGCGATGAAAATTCCTCCAGAATATGAATATAGCGTAGACGAATCGCATCGCGCTGTACATCATCCAAATCTGCCAATCGCGCGATATGCTGAACAAGCCGTGTAGATTCGTCTTTGCCTGTAATTAATCTGCATAGTTTGCGAATATTGCACATATCAGGCCAATCCTAGAGATAGAGTATATGAATGTTTAGATTCTTGGCCAAAATTTGACATGTACTGGACACCTCTGCACAGCCACCTGCCAAGATGCTCCAATTCGCAAGCAAACTGTTCGTAGAGTCACGTTATCCGTCGCTCGCATTCCACAAACTCCTGCGCCCAGGCACTGCCCCCATTCTCTGTCTACTGGGTGATATCTGCTCACCCTATTCGCAGAAGGGTACCCAATTCTTGCAATGGTGTTCACAGAACTGGGACCAAGTTCTCTGGGTACCAGGGTACCATGAGGTTCATTATATGCATGGTGCACGGAATACACGGCCTGTGACTATGGAGGAGCGCATCTCTGCACTCACGACTGCAACGAGCCCCTATTCCAATATTACAATGATGACAAATATGTCGTGGTCACATCCGTCTATAAAAAATACTGTCTTTCTGGGCACACCCCTCTACACCCGATTTATGAAAGTTGGCGATAAGTATATTGGGATGAACAGCCAAATGGTTGAGCGCAATATTCGCTGGCTTGAGTCTCATATTGAAGAGGCAGAGGATATGGATGAGAATGCAATTGTACTGTCTTATTCTCCACCATCACAGCATATGCTTATGAATGATGATGTAGATGCAAAGAATCCTACGATGGATGTATCGCATTTGTCTGCAAAGAAACCAGTCCGTCTGTGGATGATGGGGGATACGATTCACTGTTATCGGTCGGTTGAGAACTGGCGCCGTGGGAAACGCCCCTTTGATTATCCATGCGTCATGGTATCCAATACGTTACAGAATGTTCTCGCATCAGGTTCAGCCTATATGCCAAACGCGAATATTCTACTCTAGGGGTGGGCAAATACCCTTCTGCGGAAGCTTGCTTCCGTTAAACCCTTAAACCCCTCTTTGACCATTCTTATATAACTAAGGGACAGCCTGAAATGTAAAAGTATATACATTATCTTTTCAAGATAATCATATAAACTAATTTTGCCCACCCCTGTTCTACTCTAACTGCCCCCATTCCCCTGTTCAATCAATGGCCGAATATTGGTATGAAAGTGCTCATCAAAAAACTCAATGGATTTCAAGAAGTTTGCGCGCGGGAAGAATGCAATCGCGCGTTTTGAGCGAATGAACTGAATCGCTTCTGTCGTATGACAGCGTGCATGAGCAATGAGAAACATGGCAACAGCGCACGCTGACCGCTGCATTCCTGCCATACAATGTACGAGAATACGGTCACCATTTTTATAGTGTTGCATAAGGATGTATACAGTCTGAGGCGACCAATGTGCCATATTGCGAATTTCCTCCTCTTCTAGATTATCGTCTACAGGAATGCGATACTGTGTTGGGGCAAAACCTGAAAATCGGATATCTTTTGTGCAATTAATGACGACATTGATTTGATGTGTGCGAAAAAATGTTTCGTCCGCGGCGGCATGAGCATTACCGAGCCACAGACGCGGGATAATTTCATTCGCAGGTTGTGCGTGAATACGTGGATCCATCTACTATACTCATTATACCCTATCATTTAGACACCCGTACGCACTGCATGGATGGTAAAATAAGACATGTTCGGTAGTTAGAAGCCTCCGTTATATAATTTTCATATTTCAGCTTCGCCATTAGTTATATGAAAATGCCTCAAAAGGGGTTATAGGGGTGGCTCCGCTACCCCTACACACAGCGTCCACGCACACCGCACTCGGCACATCGGACATCTATCCAGCTGAAGACCCTCTTCGGAACAGACATGTCCGCACTGCGCAACGGCAACAGACGTAAGTGATGCAACAGGTTCCAATGTAATCGGACATACATCGCCAGACTCTTTTGCGAGTGCAATGGCGGCCTTGGCCATACGTGCATTGAGCGCCTGCGGTCTTTGTACAGGTACGACAGTGTCACGACCCTGAACAAATGTTACAGTGTACCACATCCCAGGGTCACCGACCATAGAAATACAATAGTAATGTGTAGCGCCAAATAGGCGTTCAATAGATTCCAAATATGCACGAAAGGGAATATTATCTACGTACATGGATCGTGCAAATCCCCATGAGCTGGATGCATAGAAGCGAAACATCAGTTCTGGATGGGGGGAACTGTTTCGTGCAATTCGGATTCCAGCATCAATTGCATTGTGAACCTGGTCTCGCAACTCCGAGATGATTTCACCGTAATTATATACAGTTGTCTTGCGAAACCAGGACATTGTCACCAGTACGTGCACACCACATTTCTATCCTCAAATTTCCCACCCTTACAATAGGGTACATTCATGCAACACGCACGGTGTCAATGCATGTCTGGATGTAAATCACCTCCAGAAAAGGGCAAATCATTTTGTAAAAAACACGCGTCACAGTGTCCTGTTCGTTCACCACTGTCAGGATGGGAACCTGTCTACGCACCGCATGTCTATAATAAAACACGCCGTATGCGTGAATCGCATAATTGTTTTGCATACGCATTCAATCACATGGAACTTCCGCCAGAGAATGAATGCAATGAAAAACAGTGCACAACTCCGTTTCATCAGCCAGGGCGTCGTGCAGGATTTCCACGTTGGAACGAAATTCAGGGAAAACGATGCCCCGACCTCCTCGCGCGTCTGTATGCAGAAGTTCCTGGTCTCACACAGACGACATTTACACGCCGGTGTCCAAAGGGCACAAGCAAAATTGCGTATGTGATTGACCCGAAAGAGGACTACCATTTTTACAGACAGGACAGAGATGGTTTATGGTCACACAAGCCAGGGGCAACAAATGTAAAACGCACAGATGCCACTGGGCGTATCATATACAATCCTGAACTTGCATCACGAAATTACACAGATAAGGGCGGGCGCTTGAATTACAACTATTTCTGTGGATATCTCTGTGCTCCGCGTACAAAGCGCCTCCATTTCAAACGTGGTGGAAAACGTAGTACGCGGCGCCAAAAGTCTCGGCATAAACGTCAACACTAATGTCAGCGTAAACGCCAACATTAAAGCCTTCTCCGCGCCTCCAACCATTTCCGTCCATATGTCCGAACAATAAAGTTGTCTGCGTCCAGTCGTGCCAGAGCCTGAACACAGTCAATCCGCTTCGCAGGATTGCATTGGAGCATATCACGCAGAACAGGTAGTAACTTATGCTTATATGTCTGATACTCGCCTGTTGCAAACTTCGGCCACCGCAGATTATCCGTTAGTAACATTACGATATTCATCCCAACAGCCCATGTATCAACTGTATTCCAATATGTCTGGAACCATTTCACAATATCGCCTGCCTGTGCAGACTTACTATGTCTTACAAAATACTGGAGTTCATCGCGCATCTGATTCTTTGTTATACCCAACATGCTCTGCACTTTGACTAAACTTTTCCGTAACTGTAGGAATTTCTCAATCGCACTAAATGCATCTTTACCCTGTGCAACAGCATTCACAATGCACGAATCGGGTGGTTCCTGGAATAGGTCATATCCAATTCCGTGAAGCAATTCATTCTGTTCCACCAGCGGTTTCCGAATATCAACGGACAGGTTGAAGTCAATAATACGAGGAACGCCTGCAGAATCTACGAGAATATTACCCTGATGGAGGTCACGATGCACAATACCAAACATCTGTAACAAGGCACATCCTTCAAGAAGATGTGTGATAAATGAATATACAGTGTTTCCATCCCTATCCATTCGCAGATACGCATGGGACAGGGGCATCCCGCCGAATGGCATACGAAGTAGACGGAATGACTGAATTGGATTTCCATCAATCACTTCGCACATACGGAGTTGCTGTTCTGACTGCTGTGCCTCAGGCGCAGGTGTACATGTGGACACAGGAATAATAAAGTAATTCTTCCAAAGTGGAATACGGCGAATATGCTGTGCAACACTATATTCTATAATTGCATTATCAGGATCCATCAGTTTATCAATAAACCGAATTCCTGAGCCAGTCTCTTCGTCGGTTGCCCGTTGTTCCGACCCAGGTGCACAGGTTAATGTGGGTAGAAAGACACATCCGTATCCGCCTTGGTCATATAGTTTCCCCCCGGTTTGTTTCATATCTGACGACATAATGGTCAGCACCCTCTGACAAGTGTTTATGAATAAATTGCGAAAAATCAAACATAGGAACAAGCAGGGATGATCCAGCTTCTGCTCTGGATAGGCGTTGTTCTTTTACTCATAATTGCATCCATTGAACTTTTCTACCCTACTGCGATTACAGAGGGATTTGAAGGACTCGTTGGACTCGGAGACAGTCCTTTCTGGGCAAAATTTGTACCACGTCGCGGAGACGTGGGTTCCTATGCGGAGGAGAAGGGATACGTTCGCGATGACCGCTATTTCAGCGGATATGCAGATATTCAACGTCTCGGGTCAAAACAAGATTTTTGTCGTATGGTTGCAAAAGAATCCGACCCAACGGACACTTTCTTTGCATGTGCTCTCGGTGGAACAGACGGTCTCTCGTCTCTCCAATTCAGAACGCCGTCTGCGAAACAGGGGTTTGTCATGTCCCGTGATGACTATATGCAACGTCTAGAAAGTGGTCGTGATGGATACTGTCGGATTGTAAAAGCAGGCGAAGGTGCATACGAAGTCCGATGCAATGTTGCAAACGACAGAGAATTCAGTAAAAAGACTGTGATGGATGCAAATCCACCGCCCGATATTCAGACACTCCTGCTCTTCTACGAGGGTATCATAATGTGGCTCCGTCTGCGCGATGATATGGTAGATTATGCGAAAAACATACAGCTCTACAAGGCCGGTTCCATCGGACTGGAAGAGATGCCTCCGATTCCGCGCACCGTCCCAGATGCACGGACACTAGAATTCAACGGTATAGACCAGTATCTGCGAATTGGCGATAACAAAGATATGGAACTCGGTGACAAGATTGAACTCAGATACATGCGTGCCGTCTGTTTCTGGGTCTATTTTGACGAATTCACAAACAATGCGCACATTTTTGATTTCGGAAATGGCGCAGGAAAGGACAATGTCTGGTGCGGAATTATTGGACGGGGAAACGAAGGTACCGCAACAAAATCAATTCGTGAGAGAATCTGTGCAGGCGATGAATCCACTGTACCCGAGGCGCCGTCGGGTGCCCAGCCAGTCCAAGTTGTCTCTCCGCAGACCCTGATGAAAACAACCGCTGCCAATGTGAATGAATATACATGTCCGAAGGCGGAAGCGTATGGTCGTATTATGCCACCTGTCCAGCCCCCTGCATCAGCTCCAGGAATTGCCACAAATGCGGACATGGTCTATGAAATCTGGGACCATCAGCAACGCAAGTTCCGTATGCAAGTGAAACAGGCTATCCCTCTGAGACAGTGGGTGCACATTACGATTACGGCGAAAACAGCGGATGCACTACGTCCTGATATTGAAGTGTATGTGAATGGGGAACTTGCGCTCATGGAACCTGCTGGATGGCTACCACAGTCCAATACGACAACGCACAATTACATAGGCAAGTCCAATTGGTCATCTGTGACGAGTCTGTACGAGAATGCGGACGAACTCTTTAAGGGCAAACTCTTTGATTTCCGTTGCTATCGCACACCCCTCTCGGAAAAAAAGATTACAGAAATTGTGAAATGGGGAAAGCCGATGCTGGGCCTAGACGCGCCCGCCTAGTATTTCGCACGCGACTTCAACACAACTTCCGTGTAATCTGGCCCATGCCGATGCGATGCAATTTCAAAGACCCATCGCCTATCATCCAGTGTCAGAACAAAGTACCTATCGCGACACGGTGTATTCGCAAGGTACGCGCGCAAGAGGTTGCGCATCTTATTACGCTCCACGGCACCTTTTACATAAGGACCGAGGAATTTCCAAACAGTTTCAAACCTACAATCTGAAAGTATAATTGTCGGTTTGGAACCTATCACGACAGAGGGCGGAATGTCAAGACGAGTGCACGATGCGCCCATTTTGCTTGGAGGTACTATGCAACCATGAAACGGAATAGAATCAATTTTATGGAGTGACTTGCGTCACCCCATACTCATTCGCCCCGAGCAAGCCACGCCTGAAACTTACCAATTGCCTGTTGGCGCATCTCATCGCCCGACCCCTTGTGGAGAGTAATCAGCCAGGAATCAAAGTCGGCAGCCCCCGCCATCTGCTGGAACTCACCGTGAATCTTCAGCTCATTCTGGAACTCCACAACTTTGCACCGCGGAGGCAGTGCCCACAGTTTCGTCCACACGTTATTGAGTTTTTCACCACCGAAGAATACACACATCTCCTTCCCTTGAAGCCCCCTGTATGCATCAATTCCTGATGCGCCCATATCCATCACATCTACGCTCCACTCACTGCCCAGACTGACCCGAATCCCGTCCACAATTGCATCGGTAAACGGAGAAATGCGCTCATCCTCTGTGCGATTGACAAGTACAACACACGTCTTCGGTACAATTGTATCAGTACCTTCCACAAAATGGCTACGCAGTGCCTGAATATCATCGCGACTGATTTCATATACGGCAGGCAGATATCCAACAATGCGGTCACTGAAGATGGACGTTGATGGCGTGGCGATAATAGCATTCATAGGGTGAGTCACTCCCCGCTGGAACGCTTCAATCACACCTCGTGCATGCCCAGGAACTAGGAAATGTCCCCGCATTTCGGTGCTCGCACCCACTTGGAACACACGCGACAGATAATAGAGTAGATAATTATCAATCAAATTAAATGTGGAGGTCTGTTGTACTGGGACTGCATAATACATGGGCACATGCGTCTTCGTGCTCGCAGGGTCAATAGACAGCGACACTGTCGCATCCTTGGCAAAATCCTGCAGGGACTTCCCCACAAAGGTGTCACGTGTCGTATAAACAAGTCCAGCAATCGTTGCCATTGCGTGTGACCATGAGTATACTGGACGCACAGGCTGTACGCGATGGGGCACACCGTGTTCCCATACAAACCGTCCATGACGCCCAATCATTGTACACCACGTCACGCCGTTTGCAGGTGTAGGACAGCGAACCTGTACATCGTAGCCCTGCCCCTTACCCTTATCTACAACATCCCTGCACTGTTCTACCAGATTCGTGTCGTAAATCTGCGTATTGTAAGGATAGACATAGTACGGCGACACGATAATGTCACTGCGATTGTAATCACGTACAGCTGACGTATGGATATGAAGAGTCTGAATCGTGTCCGCTGGATTGATAATCATGAACCGATTCGCAAGCATATCTGCAGTAAACCGATTGTCGCATCCTGCACGACCGAGCTGATAGTCAAACCGAGCATAATCCAGAGTAGAAGCCCTCGCCCTAGAGTGAATGGAATCGGACAGCACAATCCACGTATCCTGTGAATCACAGTAGGGACCAAAAATAGTAGGTGCCGTCCCTTTTTCGTCAGTGTCCCAGCGTAGCAGTGCGAGCATTTTATCATTCATATCCATATCAAACACATGTTGAATCGTATCATTCAGATAAATATCCGCATTCATGTATGCAACAACGGTGTTCGGTGCAATGTGTTCCACAGTTCCGCGGAGAAGGTCAGCATACGTGAGACGTGTCCCAATAATATACTGGCGAATCTTCTCGCTTCCCCTGAACGATGCCCACTCGCTAGACAGGTCTGTCTCCGTGAGAAGAACAACCGTATCCACATACGGATTCGTGCAATTGTTCATCAGACATTTACGGATTTCACGTGCACGCTTCGCAGTCCCATGTACAAAGTACTGGGTCATCACACAGAGTGATGGAGGCACGCAGTTTATTCTCTCCGTCCAACGGACATTGTTTACGGTGAGGGACTCCTTGCGCGCATCACTACCGTTCCAATATGCAATATGACGGAATAGGAATACAATCGCAATACATCCGACGGCATCTTCCAGAGACCCGTCCCACTCATAGAGAATGTGCGGATAAATAGTATACATTCCGTTCAGTCGCACAAATTGGAAACCATTCGTCTGCCACTCATTGGCAGGCATTACACTCAGTACATCATCCGTGATGAAGAAAATGATATTATCTTTTGGAATTGCCTTCACAACAGACACATCCTCTGGCGTAATTGTGCGAAGAATTACATAACGCACACTCGCAACCGTTTGCCACTTCTGATAATCGGCAAGAGACGTTACGATGCCATGCCACCGTTTCCAGGTCGTTGCACTGGAAATATCTTGGTCACGTAGCCAAAGCAGTGTTTTCCCATCCCTGTACGCTTTCGTATGAAGACGAATAACTTTGGGCGGAGTTACTGTATTGAGTGGTTGTGGTTGATGCAGAGTGGCCATCTTCTAACCTTAGAAGCGCAGAGAAATGTTTAGATTCTTTTAGACCTGTGAAGTAGAGAATGTCAGATTGCTGTGATTCAAGTTCTGTGTGTGTTCGTCAAACGATTCAATGCCCACCACCGCCAGCGCAGACCTTCCCCTACAATGTACCCTACACGGGCACAGAGTCTCCGCTCAATACAAACTGGATTGTGAGTCAAACAAACACAAGTACGAGCCCTGCCCCATTTACGACCAATCCGAACTGGCCACTAGATAAGGGCTCAGATACAAATCAAATACGTACAAATATGCAGGCAAAGACGGTATTCACAAATATTAATCTTCGCAAGCAGAATGGTACGCTGTTTGGTACAGGTATGCCCATATTCAGAACACACCACGAGAGACTACTCTATATTCAGGCACAGTACTCACAACCACTAGGTTATCCAGGCAATACGAACCTCCCCAATCAGGGAATTAACACGCTATTCTCGTGAATTCCAAATTAATCCCGCGCCCTTTAAATAGAGAATGTCAACGTCTGAATGTACGAATCCAAATCAAGTTGCGCCCCTCGTCGTCTATCCCACACCACCTCTGCAGAATTTTCAATACAATGCACCGAATACATCAGCACAGGAGGTTGCCCTGCGTTCCATTTGGCTCGCAAATCAGAATAATCCAGACCTCAATACATCGCAGTTTACAACAAACCCGACTGTACCATACAATACGGGCGCGGATATAAGTGAACTGCGTGAAAACAAGCAGGCCACTGCCATTTTTAATACAATTAACCAGCGCAAACAGTCTGGTACACTGATTGGAACAGGTTGCCCTATATTCAGAACGCAGCAAGAAAAAATACGTTACATTCAGGCGCAGTATACACAACCTGCTGGCTTTCCAGGTGGTGGCAGTCGTGTCAAGCTAGGTATTAGTACGCTGTTCTCCTAAGGCAATTCGCTCAACATGGCGCCTGTACTGGTCAAGAACACCGATTAGAACATTGAAATCTGCCCGTGCGATTCGTAGTACTTTAGGCTTTGGTGGCGGACTTTCCAGCAGACTTTCGGGAGCGACTTTGCTTTGGAGGCTTGTAGAGGTCGCGAATCTTTCCGCGTTCGGTGGGAACAAGGCCGGTTCGCCATGACATAATTCGTTCCTCTGTACTTTCCCGCCAATCTGCGTGAAGCTGGAGGGTGTTGTCTGCGGGGTTAATGGATCCGATAGCGATGGGTGCAGGTCCTCCATGTGCGAGAGGTTCGTATGTATAGACAATGCGGGACTCATCAACGAGGAATGGGATCCCTTGGATGTTGACATGTTCGTACTTTGGCATTCGGTGCGTGTACCGATTCCCAACTGGCCCGAACCTATCAAATTTTCGCAACAGGAGTAGCTTCGCTTTCTACGAAAGCTTGCTTTCGTTAAACCCCGTACCCCCTTTTGAACCATTCTCATAGAACAAATGACAATTTAAATATAAATTAATATGAAAATATAATCAAATATTCATATTAATTAATTTACATATTCATATGGTAGTACGAAAATTTGATAGATTCTGTTATACATGCCAATGGGCACCCCCCCAGCAGAATGAATATTTTCGCCCTGCATCCGAATCCGAGAAAATGCGCTCGGTGGCATGTGGATAAACATGTTGTGAAGATGCTCCTAGAAACCTGTCAACTCCTGTACACTGCACATTGGGTACTTGCATATACAGACTTGAAGTTACATCGTTCACCACAGGCGCTATCACGCGCACAAAAGCTCCTCGCACCACCACCATCTCTTGCGGATGCACCACGTGCCAAATCCACGGGACAGGTGTATCGTCCGTGTCACGTGAATCATCCGTGTGCCATTTGGACGCGTCAGACGTATGGAAATTACAAGTGGCTCGCACAACTGGGGAAGGAACTCGCGCGTGAATTTCGGTACAGATTTGAACATGAACATTCGTGTGAGGAGCATGTGCGATGGCTGTATAAGAATCCGCCACCGACCATTCTACGCTTTCCGCGTCGTGTGTTTACTGTTGCGATGGATCCGCATTACAAGATTTGCGGAGACCCGATTCGGTGTTACAGGCATTATTACAGGACGTCAAAGGCTGAGCGAGGACTGATTAAATATACGGGACGACATGTGCCACATTGGCTTTAGCGTTTCTGTAAAAACCTCTTATAATTATATTTTCTGACACGATTAGGATTCATTGTAAATGACATATATGCAGGATAGCGATAGCGTCGCACACGCCGAGTGTGTCCAGCCCCTCGTTGTTGCCGTCTCACTGTATATGTTGTAAATGGAACAAGAGGGGTTAATCCATTGTCTTCAACATCAATATACCATTTCATATTATCAAACATGTTTCCATCAAATATTATATAGAGGGCATTCATAAACCATGGATAGATAATGGCACACTTCCTCTTATCATAGTTATCACGAATTGCTTTGAAAAAATCTGCCCATGTTTCACTTGACATATAGAGTGGTGTTAAGAGTTCATTCAAGTCAGTATTATTAAAATCAAATGTTGGAGGTTTCTTATCAGGATTATATAAGTTTTCTACACGACGTCTGTATTCTGAATGACCAGTAACAAGTTTAGCACCAAAATGCTGTTCATACCAGGATGCACCATGGAATGTAATATTCGTATTTCGTAGACTGATTGGGATGGTTGAACCATCTGGCATTGTGCAATCAATATGACTGCAGTCATCAAAATAGAATTTAGTCACAGAAGGATTAATATCTCTCGCAATTGTCAATCCAAGTAGTAATAAATGTTGTGAAAACCCTGGTTTGTCAGATGTCTCAAATGAACAGTCGGTCTTTCTCTCAATGGATGCTATTTTCCCACTTTTATCATGCATATGTCTTGCTGGGACAGATAGTGTAATGCATTTTGTATCTGGGCAACCCAGAGTAATATTATATTTTTCAACTATGCATGTGTTTCGGTTTTTATACGGTGTTAAGTGTAAGTGAAATGAATACTTATTTGTTTTTATTATTGCCTCTTTTGGATAAACTATAGTATCGTCCATCGTTATGAGTGTATTAGAATAATTAATGCCCTCCGTGGCCACCGCCTCCAGCAGGTCCACTGGGTCCAGGTGCAGGCGCTGGTGCAGGCGCAGGAGCTGGTGGAGGAGATGGCATGTGTCCAGATCCACCGTGACCACCTCCCCCGTGCGGTGGTCTCATACCAGGTAAGCCACCGCCTCCAGGATGACCGTCATGACGCCAATCGCGATACGGTGGCATAGAGCCGTAACGACTTCCTACAATATTATACGAACCACCATACCAAGGCCACCACCATCCGTAGTAGTAAGGATATTCGTCAATAGGATACTCTACAACGGGATAGTATCGTATTTCATCCGCGCGGTACACTGGCACACGCTTCACTTCTGCCACTGTGTTCCACACATAGAGTCCAGCGATGAACAGTAGCACCAACAGGATAAGAATATACGCGAGCTTCATACGGTTCTATTATGGCTCCCGAAAATTTGATATTTTCATAATCCCAGGACCTTTAGCATCCGCCTACGCAACCATGAACGAAATGGCTCTTGGCATTATTCTCGGCCTAGGAATCCCATACCTAGTGCTCATGGCGATTGTTCTACGCAGATGCTTCTGTCCAAACTGCTGGAATTGTGTTTCCCAAAAACACGAAGATATGGACCTAGTCCGTCTGGAACTGTCTGCGGAGTCCTATTCGGATTTCATGAGTGGCCGTCTAACGACACAACTCCATCGCGAAATTACGCATTTATATGCCCTAAAGGGGGATTTAAGTGCGTATAGTAGAATTGCAAAGAAACTAAAACATGCCTATCTTTCGGAATTCTTGAAAGACCCAACGCGCCACCCTGTGATTGTACACAAACTATTCAAACAGTCACAGGCACCCGCAGATATTACGATTGCTATTTCAGAGTAAGACACTCTGGAACACCGACCATACATATTGTACACGGTGTAATCTGCATATCATTGCACAGAATGTGCTCACGTACAAAATAAATCGGACGCACAGCGCGTGTTTCCCTCGCGGCAAGAATCTCGTCATGCATTCGCGCAAGCGTATCTTCAGGTAACTCTTTCGTATTTTGCCATGACACGTAACATTTTTTCTGGTCAGCCAGTTGATGCTGAAGGGCAATATGATTCGCAATAACGCGTGAACAGACGGTGATTATGCGCGTGCCTTTATCGGACATCCCTACAACCGTGGAAAATACAGACCATACGTACCGATGAGACATTGCAGAGCTACAATAACCAGTTGGAACGCTGTTTAGATTCTTCCAGTATCTCTGAATTTGCGTAACTTGCGTTTCAGGGTATTGACGCGTTTTTTGCGAGTCCCTCTACCATATGCGACAATTGCATGATTTGAACGTCTATTTGTAGATAAACGAGTTGTTGTATTCTTTATTTTTAACAGGTTCTTGCTTCGTTGTCCTTTTTTATTTAAATTTCTAGACTCTAGTTTAATTACACTTACATCTGTATAACTATCATCCATTACATCATCTGTTGCAGATTTGAGAAGAGATGCAATAAACTCCCCATTGGGTTTATCCAGTTTCCTCATATGTTTTCTGCCAGTAATAACACCACCATTTAGATTCCACCACGACATAATATCATGTATGTATTTATAGTCTTTGTTTTTAATATTTTTAAGTATATTATTATGTGCAAATTCATAAATAATATCGTAGATTTCTAATGGTATAACTCCATTAAAATTGTCATGTGCCATTACTTCTATCAAAATTAGATAGAACGTATAACTAATAGAGAAAGCACCGCGAATCATAAAATAAGGGTGTATAAATGATAGAATATCATCTGTTGTCAATGTGTGTACTGTGCGCAACAGACTTACATAAATGCAACGATCTATAACAGATGTTACAAGATCCACTAGATTTATATTAGGATCATGTAATGCTTCATAGTATGAGTTGTATTGTCCAATATTGCTACTATGTTTTTTAATGCTATTATCCACACCGCCACCATGACTTCTTCTGCCACCCTCTAGATTAATGGCTGCACCTGCACCTGCACCTGCTCCTGGACCAATTTCTAACACAGGCGCACCTTCACCTACACCTCTTATAGGTAAAATCTCTCTTATAAAAGACATTATATTAGTTAAAATTCCTATAGAAGATATACTTATAACCCATCTCGTTGTAATATCCGAAAAAGTATGACTATTTATTGTATTGACTATATTGCCTAAATAACGAAATACTCCTACACCACTATTAAGTGTAGAAATATGCAATAAATAACTAATATCATCTTCTGTATCGTCTTCAATAGGGACATTAATATTCTCTTCAGCTCTACGTTGCGCTCTAAGTCTTCGTTGATTAGCAACCTCTTGTCTTGCTAAATGTGCAAGTTCAGCATTTGCACCAGAAACAAAGTATGAAAATCGGATATTTCTATCGTCTCCTTTTAGAGTATCAATATCATTATTAAAAATAACAAAATCAGGTAATAATGGAAATATTTTAATTGTTTCCAATGCGTTATAGCGTATTACTCCACCAACTGTTTTTATACTTACAATATCACGGCCGATATATTTATCTATAATTGTTTTAAAGTTATTAATATCTATATTTAACCGAGGTAGAGGGACACCTGCAATACGTATAGTGTCGGCATGTGGATCCGCAATTAATCTATTTATACCATCTGTAATTACTCCTAGTACCTCATTAATTTTAGTCATATATAAACGCACATTTGGAGGTATAGGTGATATTGCCGTTCCAGATATATATAGAGTGTTTGTAGCAAGCGCACCATTTATTCTGGTAACAATCCCATTATTAAACAAATTCACCTTTCTACATGCATATATATTCATACGCATAGTATTTGTCAAAGACTCTGCACCGACACTATAATTAAAAAATAAAAATAATGCTTTCACATTACCAGGTACAGCATCACCATAGAGTTGCTTTACACATGGTATACCAAAAATTTTAGAAATTTCTGCGCAATTATTATCATTTGTAAATACACATATGCTATCGCGATTTATATCATTCCATCGTAGCATAAGTAATTTTTTAGCGTAGTAAACCTGTAATAAATCACCCATTAATTTCAGAAGAATATATGTTGAAGCAACATCATTATCTGGACCATGACTATTAATATATCTATTTTTAGTTGGGTTACCCTTAATGTATTGATTGTGATTACCTCCCCCAACAGGGGCTAACATGTTCACATTATTTGTGAAATGAAACTCCAATAACATAATATCATTTTTATATAACCGTGCCACATATCCGTCTGGGTCTCTAGGTTCAATAGTGAGCCTATCAAATACATGGAATAGCCCCATTGCTTTAAAATCATCCTCATTTAACCCGATGCTCATTGCAGACCGATCACCCTCATTGTTTCGGCTCGCTGGATCCATAAATGAGGCTGGTGTAAGTACTTGAGTTAGCCCAGATGCAATACTATCTGGATGTGGTCCAGCATCATGTATATAGAATCTCACATTACTTGAATCAAACCTATCAACTACTTTTCCTTCGTATAATAATGGTACTTCAAACCCTCTATCTTGATCTCTATCTAAATAATAATTGAGTAGGCATATTGGGTACTCTGTAGGTGTTTCAAATATTGGATTCTGAAGATCATCATTTACAATGGTTAACTGATTACGTTTCCATTCGGCCCGATTATGTAAAGAAGATAGTCTATGTGTATATCTTTGTATTGTGCGATCATCAATAGGGTTAATAAGGTTTTGACGTATATATGCAGGTGTAAATATACCATTTACAATTCTCAGGACATTCGCTCTACCATTATCTGTATTTACAGATGTTTCAATTGAATCTTTCAAAATATCAACTCTATATAGTGGAAATAGTGTTAGCAAACGCGTCTCTCTGTCCGCAATATTCATTGCAGCATGTGCGACCGCTCCTGCACCAGGGCCTGCTGGACCTGCAGCGCGAGCACGGGCTGCCAGATGTGCAAGTCCACCTGCTGGACCTATATCTGCTACAGGTGCCCTAGGTGGTGCTGCACCCGCACCTCCTTCACCTTCTTTACCCTCTTCATTCATCATATCAGATACCTATTTATATCTCTATAAAATATATTGCATTAACACACATACAATAATCTAAACCATCGCTACAGACTACACTCCAAATGTACTACCACTCTTCACCCTTCAATCTCTACATTGCACAATCTCAAATTCCATCCGCAGGTCTCGGTGTATTCACTCGTGACCGTATTCCGTCGGGAGAACGAATTGATGAATACAAAGGGGAACTCTGCAATCGCGATTATGGCGGTGCATACGCTCTTCTTCTCACACGTTCCGCACTCATTGACGCAGCCAACCTCCCCCGTTGCTACATGGCCATGATTAACGACTGCTCCTTCATACCCAAACAGTATATCCGCAAAAAGAAACGGAAAATAGATGTCACACCTGTCGCATATTACAGTGCCACAGGTATTCCACTTGAAATTAATTGTGAATTTCAGATTGACGAAGATAAGAAACAGGCATTTATACATGCAATCCGTGATATTGAACCAGGCTCAGAACTCTTTGTATCGTATGGCGCCGATTATTGGCGCTACAGGTAAACTTACCCCTCAAAAGTCCGCATCCACCGTGAACTGCATCTCCTCCTGCTTCTTGCCCACACCCGCCTTCGCATACGTACTCACACGCTTCTCAAAGAAGTTGTCTTTACCCTCCAGCGAAATGCGCTCCATAAAGTCAAAGGGATTCGTCGCAGAGTAGATTTTACCATACCCCAGCTGTGTGCTCAGACGGTCAGCAACGAACTCAATGTACTGTGACATGAGACGCGCATTCATACCAATCAGGTCGCACGGCAGTGACTTCGTGATAAACTCCTTCTCAATCTTCACCGCCTCGCGAATAATCTTGTGCACCTTCGCCTTCGGTAGCTTACGCTCAATCTCCTCATACAGGGCACACGCAAAATCCGTGTGCATTCCCTCATCACGTGCAATGAACTCATTGCTCAGTGTCAGACCAGGCATCAGACCCCGCTGTTTCAGCCAGAAGATGGCACAGAAGGAACCACTGAAGAAGATGCCTTCCACGATTGCAAATGCGACGAGACGGGTGGCAAAGTCCTCGTCGGCTGACTCAATCCACCGCTGTGCCCACTCCGCCTTCTTGGCGACACACGGCACATGCTGGATAGAACGGAACGTCTCCAGCTTCTCACGTGAATCCTCAATGTAAGTGTCAATGAGCAGAGAGTACGTCTCGCTGTGAATCTGCTCAATGGCGTTCTGAATCGCGTAGAATGCACGTGCCTCAGGGAGCTGAATCTCTTTCATGAAACGAGTGGCCAGATTCTCCTGTACAATACCATCCGAACCCGCGAAGAATCCGAGAATGTTCTTGATGAAGTAGCGCTCATTGTCATTTAGACGCACCCAGTCACGCATATCCTTGCTCAGGTCAATCTCCTCAGGCACCCAGAAGACGGACAGCGATTGCTTGTATTTTTCAAAGAGACGGGGCTTGGCGACAGGGAAGAGAGTGAAGCGATTCGGGTTTTCACGCAGAATCGGCTCTACGAATGTATCCTCTAGGGAAATGGGTGCCATCGCTTCTGCACCAGCACCGCCCGCAGCCGAGAGCTTGCGTGGCCTCAGACGAGGACTTGCAGACGGTGACGCCTTATTTCCCTTACCCGCAAAGATACTATTCTGTACAGATGTGCTTGAAACCTCCTCCATCGTAGTGCCCGACGTACTAGAACCGGAGAAAGAATATGTGGACGACATTTGTGTACATGTACAGTACTTTGTACCGCACTCTTCAAATTTTCACTACAAACAACGAGTCCCCTCCACCGACTTTTCAATTTCGCTGCCCTCGCCACCAGCACAAACTGCGTAAAATTGATGCACCGATAATGGAAAACACATCATGTACACTCCACACAATGGACACACTAACTCACGAACAACGCCCCGTCTTTGACGCTCTCGCTGCCAAAAAGAACGTTTTCCTCACGGGATGCGGTGGGACTGGTAAATCATATCTGATTCGCACAATTCATGAGCATCTCCCCTCCATCTGTACACGAGAGTCCGGTCTAGGAATCCGCATCGCAGTGACAGCAATGACAGGCTGTGCTGCGGTGCTACTTAGTGCACATGCAAAGACCTTACACAGTTGGGCAGGCATCGGTCTTGGTAAAGGCACGCCTGACGAACTGATTTACAAGATTCGGCGCAATGGTCGTGCGAAGAAGAATTGGACGATGACGGACCTGCTCATTCTGGATGAAGTGAGTATGCTCCAGCCCGACCTTCTTGACAAACTGGACATCATCGGTCGGACCATGCGGAAAAATCGTACCAAGCCATTCGGCGGACTTCAGCTCCTATTCATCGGCGATTTCCTCCAACTTCCGCCCGTTGCAAAAGGCGAAGAGGTGCGGTTCGCATTTGAATCACCTCTCTGGCCATCCCTCTTTGACATTAGCGTGGAGCTGACGGAGATTCAGCGTCAGAAAGACCCCGTATTCCAACAGATTCTGCGCGAGGCACGCATAGCGAAGCTATCTGCAGAGTCAATCAATATTCTGCAATCACGGATGAATCTGGATTGGCGGAGTCGGAAAATTCGGCCAACTCTCTTGTTCCCGCGCCGTGCGGAGGTGGACTTGATTAATGATGCGAATCTGAAGGCACTTAGTGGTCCTCGCTACACCTATAAGGCATCATTCACACTGGATGATAAGGCACCACGGGGGTTCAATCCGCGCGACGAGGCGTTTCAAACCTATCTTGCATCCTTTGACCGTGATGCAAGTTATCTGCCAGAACTTGTTCTAACCCTCGGCGCACAGGTGATGCTGATTAAAAATATGGAGGCAATCAGTTCACTTGTGAATGGAAGTCGCGGTGTTATCACAGGGTTTCGTGAAGATTCGCTCCATACGCCGATTGTGGAGTTTATGAATGGTATGAAACTGCCGATTGAGCCGACTCAGTGGGAACTGGAGGATTATCCTGGCGTCTATCGTACACAGGTACCTCTCCGTCTTGCCTACGCAGTTACGACGCATAAATCGCAAGGAGCAACACTTGACTGTGCGCTCATTGATATTGGTGACCGTATCTTTGAGTATGGACAGGCATACGTAGCCCTGTCACGTGTGACTGCACTGGACTCGTTGTATATTCACGACTTTGACCCAGGTGCACTCCAGGCTCATCCGCGTGTGCTCGCATTCTACGAGAGTTTGCGTGCACCTGCTACTGCAGACCCAGCAGACCCTGCTGACCCGCCCCTACTTACCGCCCCGTGACGTCCTCTCTTCGTCATCCAGACAGTCATCATCATAGGGGCTCAGTAGTTGAAACCAGTAAAACACCAGCATGTCACGCAGTGGTTTGCACGCTTTCGTCGGATTCTGAATCGCAGTTACAAGCTCTTTTTTAGTATACCGTGCAGCCACCATTGCAGCCATCACATAACGCCCATAGAGCATAGGCAAATGAATGCGTGTTTTGACAGCATCAAAGAACTCACGCAACTTGCTCTTTTGCTTGAAGAGCTGGTACCGCTCCTTTTGCGTCGCATCACACAGAATGCGCGCGGCACAAGCCATTTTCCGTTCAAATACCTGATACGTCGGATTATTCTGTACATATGCAACAATCCGTGGTAGAGAATGCCACAGGATGCTGACCTTTTTACCGAACAGTTTCCGCGTAGAAGACCGTTGAGCCCATTCTTCCATCCATGTGGCACGTACAGGTTTCTTGCGCCCAGTGCGTGCAACATCTGCAATGTATCGCATCAGCAACATCTCGGGCGACCAAAGAACAATATTCTCAATCTTCTCCGTATCAAACATCATGTCTAGGAATGGCGCATCCCATTCATTAAACACTGTGCGAGTATATGCTTTCGTCATATCACGGACGAGATACGTATCCTCTGCGTCAAGCTCTATTCCGTACGTGGATGTGCGATATGGATCCACACCCTTCCCCTTTTTGAGAGAAACGAGCCGAATTTGGTCCAGCGACAGTGCATGGTAAATATTCCGCACATCATCACTGAGCATCGTTGTGCACAGAGCAGTTGCAATAGAATCACCCATACGTCCATAGAGTTTCAGGATTTTAGTTGGAGTCATTGATTCGTCATCGCGCATAATTTGAATATGGTCCGCAAGTGTAATTGAAGACGACATCGTTATAGAATAAATTGCGCTACTGGTTTAGGTGCTTGCCCCTAGCTCTAGTTTCTCAATCAAGAACTGCCCCCACGTAATCCGATGAATCATATCCTGTTCATATTCTTCCTTCCATAGTGGCAAAAGTGCACTGAGAGGCTGACTCTCCCCGTCGCAAAGAATACATATACCTCCCATCCTCGTACGAAGAGTATGCAGTTGTGCAAGAATAACGTTTAGCATTTCCACCATCTGTTCCATCTCTTGCATTACAAGTTCAATCACCTCAGCATCACATCCCTCATCATTTTCAATAATTTCATTGATATTTGCATCAGCCATTCTATTATATAATATAATATGCCAGTCACGTCTAAGCCCCTTCTAAACATAAGGGTGAAACTATTCCTACTCCTAGCACAAATAATATCTATAATTTAAAGCGTCCTACTACAATCTACATAACGAATGCTAATACCTGTGCCTGCAGGTGGACTTGGCAATATAATGTTTGAGCTCGCATCCGTGTATTCGCTTGCAAAACAGACGGGACATTCATTCGGCATCTATGAATTGTCTCAACAACAGATTGCACATTCCACAGTGGATGCAACACAGACAATTCTTCGTCCATGGCTCAAATACATCACTTCTCCACAACAGTCTCTCCCAATATTCAAAGAGCATGATGGGCATATGCCAGACCCATCTATACTTCGTACATATGGTGACGCAACTCATGTTCGGATGGAGGGCTATTTCCAACGCAGATCCATCATTGAGCCATACAAGGATGAAATCATTGCACAGTTTCCACTGAATCCAGTAGACGCCGACCTATCCAACGCATATTTTCTGCATATTCGGCGCGGAGACTATGTAGGAAACAAATTCCACGAATTTGACCTCCGCGATTATTATCGTCGTGCAATTGAACGTTTCCCGCGTTCTGCAGTTGCACATATCGTGTCCAATGACATTCCATGGTGCAAGAGTTGGGATGGACTCGCTGATATCAACCACGTATTTGTAGAGGCAGACGAAGTACAAACCCTCTCGCACATGGCACAATGCGGACTTGGTGGAATCTCTGCAAATTCCTCATACAGTTGGTGGGGACTCTATCTGAATACACGTCGTCCTATTCTCTGTATGCCTGACCACTGGTTTCCACATTCCATAATGTATCAGGATGATTATCGCATTCTTGAGGCACACTCACTCTCCATTTGATTTATTTCTTGCCACCTGCCCACTCTGCAAATCGGCTCACGGGCGAGTGGTACTCCACAGTGCACACCATGGGACAAATCGTATCCTCTCCTGTCCCGTGCGCAACCCAGCTCACATACCAGTGTGCAGGCATAAACAGGATACTATTCGGCCGTAGCACAATATCCACAAATTTCAGGTCACTGACGAAGGGCGTATCGTAACTTGTCAGTGCTCCAGGGAAAACGCCCTCCCATACATCGGGTAGTGCTGATGCGACAGAATCCGTCATAATTGTCAGTGTAATTGCACCCTGACTGACAAATACCGCCGTCCAAGGTGCAACAGTCTTCCAAAGTCCTTTTCCACCTGCCCAGCATTGTGGGAGAGGCCGTAACCAGAAAGGCACCAATACATTCGCACCGTATAGAACAGGGTTCAGTGCACGGTCAACCCAATGTTCCAGACCACTGACCGCCTTCAGTCCAAGCACCTGCGCATGTTCCCGTGTCCAGGGACATACTGCATCAGGCGTGGCAACAGCAATCCAGTCAGCAAGCGTCTGATTGTCAAAGATGCGAACCGTAGAATAAATCTCGCGCAAATGAACATCCTCCTGCGTCCAGAACGCCGTGGGAGGACGTCCACGTACAACAATCGGAACCTTTTCAGTCAATAAATCGCCCATCTTCTCACCGACCTGGTCCCATTCAATCTGATTCAACCGAAATTCGCATACCGCCTGTTTATAGAAAAAAGTGAGTACTAGACATATAATTACTATAATTAATAATATCTCTAGCATCTGCGTTGCGCCCTTACTTTCATACAATGTTCATTATGTGCACATTTTAACACGGATACATAAAAAAATTCCCAACAGGCACCGAGCACCATGCGGGGTTCTTATCATGTTGTGAATACCAGAATCGGTATCGCTCACCACCCTCCTCAATATCAAACCCAATGCAAAATTCAATACCGACCTTCTGGAATACAAACGGATGCGACAGTGCAATCGGTTCCAGCGTCTTCGCGTCCAACCGAATCAGACAGTGAAAATACCGCCGTGGCGCCCCTTCTTCGCTGTAATGAATGACACCGAGCAGAGTTCCATCGGAACAATCCACAAATGTGGAGGAGCCTTTCATACGTCCTAGAATCCCATCTAACCGAGACGATACAGTGGATGTAATCTCCAGTGTCCGTGTCTCGCTCTGAATTGACCCAACACGCAATGGCCCCCATGAGTAAATATACTGTACGTCGTCTCCTCCCTCTGTCGTGCGAACAATCGGCACCCAATTCTTTTCACAACCCGTGTACTGGGGTGGCTCAAGAATCGTCACATCATTGCACACAAGCTGGTCAAATGCATAGCGCCCTGTCATCATACGATTCACATTCTCCTGCGAGAACTCGCGCTGTGTTGCGATAAACCGCACGTCACCATTCACCTCAAAGAGCCGAATATCCTCTAATCCCTCAATCCCTCCGCGCAATGAGGCAATGTCAGCAGGTTTATCTGCTAGCACACGAATACTCTGAATCGCGTAGCTATCATCCAACTCGCATGCAACATTCTTCGTACAAAGATGACCAAGAGGGTGATGAATAATATATGCACCCTGTGGTGTTAGCTCATAGTTCACATAACGTACATTTAGAATACGCCCTCCGCCACGACGCCGACAAAACGCAATAGACGAAGGCCAAAAACCGTGCATACGTGGCAACAGTTCATAGACGCCATTCACTGTCCCTGCACTTCCATGTAGACAGCTGACAGGGAAGCGTCCATTCAGAACAGTATTATATTCAGCAGGCATCTGAATATACTCTCCAGGCACCGCAATCATATCTTCATTATGGTCGGCAGAGAACCAAATAGGTGTCCAGAGTCCACGTGACTCCATCAGATGCCAGATGTTGACTTCCCATGTCAATGCACCTGCCTCTTGAATGAGTGGACCGAGATGTTCCTCCATCAGTGCGCAGTATTTCCGCATGGCTGCTGCACGACCAATAAAGAATCCGCCACAAAAACGCCAGAGAATACGTAGCCATGCATATTCAATCATCATACCTTTTGTCCAGTTCCAGCAACCTGGCATGTACATGTCGGTATCTGACACGAGCGTGTTATTGGCAAGCATAGCAAGCGTATATGTTGGATTGAGGTCATTGCGAATAATGTACCATATATTAAAATCAATCCACGCATACTGTTCATATTCATAGGCGTTCATAACTTCCTGGATAAATTCCATCTTCGCATTCATCAGTGTAATATATTCAAACGTGTCTTTGACAGCACTTCGCACAGAGGGAAGTTTATCACGGTACGGTTCAAGGATACTATACGTGCGGGTGTCAGACAGATTAAGTACACGGTGAATCTGTACATTGGGATACGGTGCAATCGCTTCACGTACTGTTGATTCATAGACGGGGCAGACAAAGATGCGAATAGGAATGCCTGTTTTGGCAAGTTTAATGAAATATCCAATACGTTCACTTGCACTGCGAAGGGCTGCTGCATTTTCTGTCTCATAAATGGACATAAATGCAGAAACAAATAGAGTTTTCATATTGGGCACGTTACATCGTAAGATGAATGCTGGTTTAGACCCTTTCAGTCCCAGCTCCCCGCCATATCATAGATTGCAAGTTTATTTGCGATATATGCATTCGGGCATCCAGTAATTACGACATCGCCACAAAATACAGCATCCTCGCGCCGTTCATATGAAACTTCTTCATGGAACTGAATGGTTTCTAGAATGTCCCTTGCAACAGAGGATTGTGAATGATGGAGTGGAATTCGGAAATCACGCGTGTGAATAATACACAGCGATGGTGCACGCTGTAAAACATTATGCTCAATGACGATTTCATCACCCGCCTCTGCATCCGTTGCCTCAAGACTCTGCGTGAAATTATGGACAACGAACCGCGCACCCTGTACAAATGCGGTGCGAATGGCCTCCAGCCGACGTGGCATCATGATATCGTCTGCGTCAATGAAGGAGACAATGTCTCCGCGCGCAAGTTTCATCGCAATGTTCCGATTCTGCGCGGCATTCTTCCGCACCCTGTGAAGTACAAGCGTCACTGGAAAGGGATATTCGGCTAGCACAGGAACATCGGACGGCTCACATGACGATGAACTCACAATCACCTCAAGAGGCTTTACGGTCTGCTGCGAAATACTATTCAAGAGGCGAATAAGTTTCACAAGATGCTTTTTATAACACGAGACGACGACGCTAATTGTTGGAGATTCCATTTGGACTATGCTGAAATCCAAATGGGAAATATGTTTAAATCGGCGGATAGTATAGAGAGATGGCATCTCATACTCCTGCAGGTGGCGCTGGTGCACCAAGTCCATCAGCCGAAAATAGTGGTACATCTATTTATGATTCAGATGGCAACTTGCTTGAACAATATGCAGTTACATTTGACGTGATAAATGAAATATATAAGAATATGGAAGAGGAACTAGGAAAAGAGCTTGATTTGAGTACTTCAGTACACTTTTATTTAAAAGGTGGTAATTCATTACCATTTTTACAACTACCTAAACTATTGCCCACGCCTCATCCACCTATACCTAATACATTTCCAAGTGATTTTGATTTTACTCTAGCAGTGTATCCATTCTTAGAGGTTGACGAATATAATGCATTATTAGAAAACAGCATTGATATAATACTAAAAAGTATTACACGTGTAATACAGGATTACTGTAAGAAAGCTGAATTATCAACATCTGTTTTGGAGCAATGTATTAAAGTACATGATTATGGAGATGTCATAATACCTGTACATGAAACATTAGAGGGACTAATTGATAAGGCATCCACACATAAAGCATTTAAATGCCCCAAAACATGTCCATTCTCTATTCATATTCGTAAAAATGTATTATTTAACTATATTCCAACAAATATGGGTGTAATTGCATTAAAATATAAATTACATACTGGAAAAATTATTGACTTACTTGATATATCGTATTTTATGCGTAAAAAATCAAAACACAATGTATTTAAAAAGGTTGATAAGACTTTACAGCGTGACTGGGATATTACTATGTTAGAACATTATGAATTTACAGAGCCAGTTCCACTTCGTATTGACGTGTATGATGCATTAACCGCGTATGTTAATCATTATTTTGCAATAAAAGGTAATACTCGCAAAAATAAGATTGAAAAAAGAACAAAACGGATGAATACTCTTAAAAACATAGTAAAGTCAAGAAAAAATACAAAGAAGATGAGGAAACGGATAAATGGATTGAAAAGCAAACTCCACAGGGAACTTGCCAGGAGTTCTAATAAATTCAATAATACTATACTTCATAATTTAAATAAATAAAATCTCTTACCTATCCTGTTGCTTCCTCGTCTTCCGAAACCGTCTGCGCACACCCTCACCACCCTCTGCAAATGCACGTTTGCGCAGAGGTGTAATCGCTCTCCGTCCATGAACACGTCGCGTCAGCTCAGTGCCTCGCACCCGTTTCTTCCCAGGCACTTTCATACTCTCCATTAGCGCAGTGCACTCATCGTACAGCTCATCAGGAATATCACCCGATTCCAGCGCAACTTTGAAGAATGAAAACGATGCGCTATCATTGATTCTCCCAATCAGCGCACTCTCAATCCATTCCACATCGCTCATATCACGCCTCTCCCGTCCCACCGTCTGCCAGACCCAGAGCCACGTATCACGATACGAGTTTGACCATCCATCATGCACAGACCGTTTATCGTGAAAAAATCCGTATTCGTGACCGACACCCGAGAAATTTGCAGACACATCACCAATTCCAGATGCGTCTTCCGCAAGCATCTCCAACACACTCAGACATCCGTACAGGTGATTTTCAAATTGGAGCGATGCAAGTTTGGATGGTGGCGTCGCAAATACACGTATTTCTTCGCAAATTCTATCAATCGCGCCTGATACATCCATGTCTCTATACTACCCGAATCTCTTCGCAACACCCAGTGCAACGCACACAATAACAATAATAACAGCCTAAGTCTGCACCAGGTTTGTACAATAACAGATGGAACAAACAGCAGTCCAAGATACCCGTGCCGACAGTTACACGCTGACATTTTCACATGGCAGCGTGACACTCAATGAAGAGCAGTATCGCGTTGTGACATCGCCCATCACTGAAAACCAGCGAATCCTAGCATCCGCAGGTTCAGGGAAAACCACAACCATCACCTCACGCATCGCCTATCTCATTGAACATTACAACATCCGTCCCAACCATCTTCTCCTAGTCACTTTCAGTCGCTCCGCCGCTGCCGAAATGCGCGAACGTGTCATTCGTCTCGTCGGCCCCCAACCCATCTACTGCGGTACATTCCACGCCCTCGCTGCCCAAATTCTCCGTGACAACGAACCATCTGCTCTGCGTGACCAACCGTTCATTGATGAACTCCCCTATCGTCTCGTAGAATGGCTACAGACAGAGCGTGGCCGACGCTGGGTTGTCCAATTCAAGGCGCTCATCGTAGACGAGTTCCAAGACATTAACAGTATTCAGTGGCGTCTCCTGGAACTTCTCCATCACCGCTGGGCAACCATGTCCATTGTCGGCGATGACGCCCAAAACATTTACACATGGCGCGGGTCATCCGTGGATTTCATTCTCAACTTCCACACACATGTGCGCGGTGTCGTGGACTACCAACTCTGTCGCAATTACAGGTCAACCGAAGCAATTGTCACCGTTGCCAACTCCGTCATGCGGTTTATCCCCACACTCCCGTACAAACAAAAGATGGTTGCGCACACCAAAGGTGGCAAGCGCCCCTC
>Ga0194133_10001397_pt1 | contig 42259 bp, 40 predicted proteins | sample TA2KigOf40mmetaG_FD_155448 | JGI IMG/M metagenome (GOLD analysis project Ga0194133, IMG submission 155448) | Freshwater microbial communities from Lake Tanganyika, Tanzania - TA2015055 Kigoma Offshore 40m | ecosystem: Environmental > Aquatic > Freshwater > Lake | place: Tanzania: Lake...
GATGCGCGCCGCAGAGGGGAGCCCCCATGGGGGCTCCCCTCTGCCTCCCTCAATAGAGCCAAATCTGCCAGACTAAGTGTTACCCATGTGACCGGATAGAAGTGTTACCTATGTGCCCGGTCGGACACCCCCTGCCATGAACGAAGAGAATCGGGGCGAGGGCGTTGAAGCGAAAGTTCTTTAGCTCGATGCCAGCATAGCAAGAGTTGCAGTATCCGCTGGTGGGAGAAATTGTTGCTCGCAAGATGTTTCGACCTGGCTTGGGAATAGAGCCCGAACCAGGTTCCGTTAGGACCGCAAAACGTATCAATTCCGGAGAAATCGGAAGGTCGAACTCTCTTCGGGAACGCTTCGGGATCGAAAAGACTTCCCAGGTGACTCCATTAATCGACAAGACTAAGGTAACGTTGACGTCCGATGTATTTGAAGAAATGACGGTAACGCAGCCCAAGGCGTCGATTGCCCCACTCCCAACCATTTCGCCATACCTAAACATCCGGCCTTCGGGGAAATCAACACTTAAACCGCTTCCGACCGCACGGGTTACCTGAAATTCTCGAGTTTGTGGATTAATGCAGCCTTCAGGGCACCCGAGAGTTAGAGGTAAGGGGACCCGCTTGCAACCTGACATTGTATGCCTGCTCATCACACCCGACACCGAAAAGACTTTGAATCATGAACCCAAAAAAACCGAACAGATAAATTGCTCGGCGCATTGCACAAGGCTAGCATAGTTTCATCATCAATTTGCCTTTTCCTCAAGTGATGTGAAGACTTTACTTGTCAATTATGCGATTTTCATTATTCGATATATTAGCGAAATTGAATCATCCCTTCGAGTCTTGTGAGAAAAGCGAGTCGCTGAAACCACTTTAGCTGTAAGGATGGTGCAGATAAGTGCTGTTGGAGGTGTTCAAAAAATGAGCGTTTGGCGATTGGTGGATCGATTGCGGCAGTGGGTGGACTCTTGGACACTTGCGCCGGGGCATGCGCTGGGCCGGCGGGGGGAGGATGCGGCGCATCGGTATTTGCAGGGGCTGGGGTATCGGGTGGTGGGGCGGAATTGGCGGAGCCGGGATGGGAAGAAGGAGTTGGATCTGATTGCTTGGCAGACTGGGGAGCCGGATCGGCTGGTGATCGTTGAGGTGAAGAGCCGGAGGACGAATGAGGTGGGAGCGCCGGAACGGAATGTAGATCGAACAAAGCTGTGGGGGATGAAGTGGGGGGCGAGCGAGTTTTGCCGGCAGAATCGGGTGGATGAAGGGTTGGTGCGGTTTGATGTGATCTCAGTGGTGTTCGAGCCGGAGTTGCGGATTGAACATGATGTCGATGCGTTCGGGTGGCTTTAGCGGCGGATCCAGATCGTCATCATGAATGTGAAGAGGGTGTAGAGGATGAAGGTGCTGGCGTGGAGGTGCTTTTGGACCTCAGGGGCGGAGGTAGCCAGCAGGCCCGAGGCGTGGAGTTGCCAGTCGCGGACCAGCAGGCCAACGGCAATGATGGCGCAGGTGGCGGAGATGGCAAAATTTTGAATGTCGAAGGGCCGTTCTGCCTCGAAGCCAATTGCGAAAAGGATCCAGAAGAAGGTCAGGAAACGGTAGATCCAGAGGGCGGCTAATGTCATGTATGGTTAGGCTCCGCGGAGGAAGCGGGTGAATTCGCGTTCGCCGTGGACGTCGGTAAGGCGCATGTCGCGGCCCTGATAGAAGTATGTCAGCTTGAGATGGTCCATACCCATGAGACGCAGGATGGTGGCGTTGGTGTCGTGGGAATCGACAGGATTCTCTTGAGGTCTGAGACCGAATTCGTCGGTGGAGCCGTAGACGCGGCCGCCTTTGACGCCGCCGCCGGCGAACCACATGGGGAAGGCGTAGGGGTGGTGGTCGCGGCCATTCTTGCCTTCGGCGAGTGGGGTGCGGCCGAATTCACTGGACCAGACGACGAGCGTTGAATCGAGGAGACCGCGGCCTTTGAGATCGGCGAGGAGGCCGGCGATAGGCTGGTCGGACTTTTTGGCCATCTTGTTGTGGGAGCCGGTGAGGTCGCCATGAGCGCCGTCCCAATCGTCGCCGAGATGGCTGCCGCTGTAGAGCTGGATGAAGCGGACGCCGCGTTCGACGAGGCGGCGGGCGAGGAGGCACTTGCGGCCGAAGTCGTCGGTCAAGGGTTCGCCGATGCCGTAGAGCTTTTTTGTAGCTGCAGATTCGCTGTTGAAATCGACGGCCTCGGGGGCGGTGGATTGCATGCGGAAGGCGAGCTCATAGCTGGCGAGGCGGGCCTCGAGGACGTCGTCGCCAGCACGGGATTGCAGGTGGTTTTGGTCGAGATCCTGAATGAGGTCGAGGGTGGTGCGTTGGGTCTTGGGGGAAATGCCGTTAGGGGTGGCGAGGTCGAGGATGGGGTGCTCGCCGCCGCGGAAAACAGTGCCTTGATAGAGGGCGGGCAGATAGCCTGCGCCGTAGCCTTGCGGGCCGCACTTCATTGCGCCGTCGCTCATGACGACGAAGGCGGGGAGGTTTTGATTTTCGCTGCCGAGGCCATAGACGGCCCAGGAGCCGAGACTGGGGCGACCGGGGAGTTGCGTGCCAGTGGAGCGGAGGTACATGGCTGGGGCGTGATCGAAGGCGTCGCCATAGCAACTGCGGACGACGGCCATGTCATCGACGTGGCGAGCCATGTGAGGGAAGAGCGAAGAGACTTCGATGCCGGATTGACCGTGGTGTTTGAACTCCCAGGGGCTGCCGCGCATGATGGCCTTGGTGAAGTCGATGCGGGAGGTCTTGAGACCTTGCACGAAGGAGGCGGGGATGGTTTGGCCGGAGAGGCGAGTGAGTTCGGGTTTGGGGTCCCAGGTATCGACATGGCTAACGCCGCCGTGCATGAAGAGGTAGATGATCGATTTGACTTTGGTGGGCTCGTGGGAAGGCTTGGCGGCGAGAGGGTTGTTGCCGGCGGCCTGTAGCAGGTGGCTGGCGGCGATGGCGCCGAAGCCTTTGCCGGCGCGGGTGAGGAGTTGACGCCTGGATAGGGGATTAATCGACATAGAGGAACTCGTTCAAGTTGAGAAGGGCTCGGGCTAGCTCGGCTGCGGCAGCTTCGCGGGAATTCGTGTTGCGGGTCTGGGTGGCGAGGAATTGCTTCGCTTTGGTGGATTCGGTGGTTGAGGCCTGGCGGGAGAGAACTTGCCGCCAAGCTTGATCGATGAGTGTGTCGTCGGTTGCGTGCTGTTTGACCCATTCGGCGGCAATGGCTTTCGATTGCTCGAGAACCAGGGAGCCGTTGAGGAGGGTGAGGGATTGCGGAGCGATGGTGGAGGCTTCGCGTCGCGAGCAGGAGAGCATGGGCTCGGGGGCGTCGAAGACCTCCATCATGGGGACGCGGAAGGTGCGGCGTTGTTGGAGGTAGATCGAGCGGCGAGTGTGTTCGGAGGTGTCGGTGGTGACGATCCACATGCTTGAGGGATTCCCGATCATGCCGTACATTTCTTCTTTGGCCAGAGGGGCGACGATGGGGCGACCGAACATCTTCAGGTTCAGGCGACCGGTTGCGGCGAGGACGCTGTCGCGCAGCTCGTCGGAAGTGAGGCGGCGGCGATTGAAGTGTGAGAGGTAGATGTTTTCGGGGTCGCGCTTTTTGACTTCAGGGTTTGCTGGATTGGCGTCGCGCTGGTAGGCGTCGGTGAGTAGGATGGCGCGATGGAGACGTTTGATGCTCCAGCCATCTTTGACGAACTGGGTAGCGAGGTGATCGAGCAGTTCCGGGTGAGAAGGGGCTGCGCCGCGGCGGCCGTAGTCACTGGGCGTTGCGACGATGCCGCGACCAAAGTGATATTGCCAGATGCGATTGACCAGGACGCGCGAGGTGAGGGGATGTTGTGGGTTGGTAAGCCATTCGGCGAGAGCGTGGCGGCGGCCCGTGGTGGGGAACATCGGGATGGGGCCGGTGGTTTTCCGTTCGAAGGAACGCTCGGGGATGTCGCCACCGCCGAGGGCGCTGAAGAAGCCGGGAGTGGCTTCGACGTTGGTTGCGATGCCGCGAGAGGGGACAAAGGTTTTTGGGGCGTAGTCGCCGACGTCGGTGACGCCGCAGGCGAAGGGTTTCTCGCGGTAGCCCTTGAACATGTTGACGAGCTGGCGTTCGAGGGCGTGGAGCTTGGTGGTCTCGGCTGGATTGAGGCAAGCGCGGATCTCGTCGTCGGAGACGTTGACGGCCGAGTTGTATTCGGTCTGGAGTTCCTTCTGGCGAGGTGTGCGTTCGTTCTCGGGCGTCTTGATCGCTTGCTGGACTTCGGAGGTGAGGCGTGCGAGCTTTTGATCGTAGGTCTTCTTCTGGCAGGGGTCCTGGATGGTGCGGATCTGAGCGCCGACTTCGCGGAGTTTGATCTCGCGGATGTTTTCGTCGACGTCCCATCCGAGTGAGCTGAGGCGATTGAGGGCGACTTTGGTCTTGACTGCGGGAGCGAAGACGGCCTGGAGGCGGTAGTAGTCTTTTTGCGAGATGGGGTCGAATTTGTGATCGTGACAGCGGGCGCAGCCAGCAGTGAGGCCGAGGAAGACGTTGGCGGTGGTGTCGGTGAAGTCGGTGAGAGTTTCGACGCGATTGATGTCGGCCTGGTCGGGGAAGAGGTCGCGATTGGGGCCGACGCAGTAGAAGCCGGTGCCGGTGTTGGCGATGGGGTCTTCGGGTGCGTATTCGTCGCCGGCGAGTTGTTCCTGGATGAAGCGGTTGTAGGGCTTGTCTTCGTTGAAGGCCTGGATGACGTAGTCGCGGTAGCGCCAGGCGTCGGCGACGTAGGAGTCGAGCTCGAAGCCGGCGGTGTCTGAATAGCGGACGAGATCGAGCCAGTGGCGGGCCCACTTCTCACCGTAGCGGGGCGAGGCGAGGAGTTTGTCGACGAGTTGCTCGTAGGCTTTGGGGTTGTTGTCGGCGGCGAAGGCGGCGACTTGCTGGGCGGTGGGAGGGAGGCCGGTGAGATCGAAGTAGAGGCGGCGAATGAGCGTGGCGCGGGAGGCGCGAGGAGCCTTGGGGAGCTTTTGCTCGGTGAGTTTTGCGTCGAGGTATTGGTCGATGGAAGTGATGGATTGGGGCTTGGGAGGGATGAAGCTCCACCAGGTGGGGGTCTGGGGTTGTTTGCTGGTTTCCGGGTAGGTTGCGCCGGAGCGGATCCAGGATTCGAGGATCGCGATTTGCTCGGGCTTAAGAGGGTTGGCCGGGGGCATCGGTGCGAGGCCCTTCTCGTGCTTGACGGCCTTGAGGAGGTTCGATTGAGCGGGGTCGGTGAGGTTGAGGGCGGGGCCTTTGTTGCCACCCTTGAGGGCGGCCTGGCGGGAGCTGAGGTCGAGGCCGGAGAGCTGGAGCGACTTGGAATGGCAACTGTAGCAATTCCGCTGAAGGATTTCGGTTGCTTCGTTTGCGGCGAGGGGGAGCGCGAGGGCAAGCAGAGCAATGCGCATTTTGTTCGAATTTTATCAAAGGGTCGGACAGTGTGAGAGTTTAAGAGTAATGTCCTGGCGGCCCACTTCACGCGATGCAGTTTGGGTGTTGTTGTTCCTGGCGTTGCATTTGACGTCACGGGTGGTGAATGACGCCGAGGCGGAGATGCTTGCGGCGTTTGCGCTGTATGAGATTCTGGAGCCGCGCATTGGGGTACTGCAGGGAGCTTGGCTGGGGGTGGGGGCGAGGCTTTTGCTGTCGTATTTGTTGATGGGCGTGACGGGGGGAATTTCGTCGAGCTACTACCTGATTCTGTTGCTGCCGGTGGTGCGGGCGGCGACCTTGTTTGGGGCAGTGTCGACGACGATTGCGACTGGGTTGGCTGCGCTGTTGTACCTGTCATTCCTGTTGTTTTTGGATTTTCAGACGGTGGTGATTCCGGCAGATCAGCAGCAGGAGATCAGCTTCAGGATTCTGTTCTTATTTTTGGCTTCGTATCTGACTTATCAGTTGGCCAGGGTCAACCGGGATCAGGCGGCTCGCTATCGATCGCTGGCGGGTGAATTTGCACAGGCGAATGAGAATCTCAAAGCGGCGCAATCGGAGGTGCAGCGGAGCGAGCGGCTGGCGGCGCTGGGTCAGCTGACGGCGGGGCTGGCGCACGAGTTACGGAATCCGCTGGGGACGATCAAGAACTCGGCGGAGATGTTGGGAAAGCGCGTGCCAGCAGGTGACGCGATTGCCAAGGAATTGTCCGGCTATATCTCAACGGAAGTGGATCGCACGAATGAGCTGGTGAAGCGGTTTCTCGATTTTGCGCGGCCGTTCCGGTTGAGAGTAGAACCCGTGGATCTGACAGAAGTTTTGGACCGGGCGATTGTTCAGGTGGAACCGAGGGCTGCAACGAAGCGTGTGACGTTGTTGCGCAATGATTCGCCGGACACGCCGGTGGTGCCACTCGATGCGCAGTGGGTGGAGCAGATGGTGGCGAATTTGCTCGCGAATGGGATCGACGCGAGCGCAGAGGGTGGGGCGGTGACGGTGTCGACGAGAGGCGCGGAAGGGGGAGTGGAGATTGCGGTGGCGGACCGGGGCGTGGGGATCGATGAGGCGAACCTGGGAAGTATCTTCAATCCGTTTTTTACGACGAAGGCGGATGGAACCGGTTTGGGGTTGGCTATCGTCTCAAAAATTGTGGATGAACATCGGGGACGTATTGTTGTAGATAGCGTGCCCGGGACGGGAACGACATTTCGCATCTGGCTGCCGGACCGCCAGGAGGCGGCTGAATAGGGAACGATGAGAATTCTGGTTGTTGAAGACGAAGAGAAATTGCGGCGGGTGATCGAGCTGCAGTTGATGGGCGAGGGCCATGAGGTGGTGGCGGCTGGGAGCGCGGAGGACGCGCTGAAGAAGTGCGAGGGTGTGGACCTTGTGCTGACGGATTTGAAGATGCCGGGGATGGATGGGTTGACGCTGCTTGAGAAGCTCGGCCGCGAAATGGCGGATGTGCCGGTGATTGTGATGACGGCGTTTGGGAATGTGGAGACGGCGGTGGAGGCGATGAAGCGCGGGGCGGCGGATTTTTTGCAGAAGCCGTTTTCACTGGATCACTTGAGCACGGTGGTGGCCAAGGCGCTGGAGGTGAGGGCGCTGAAGAGTGAGAACCAGCGACTCAAGGAAGAGCTGGAGACGCGGTATACGTTTGGCAACATGGTGGGGCGGAGTGCGGGGATGCAGGAGGTGTTCCGGCTGGTGGAGAAGGTGGCGCCGAGCCGGGCGACGGTATTGCTGTGCGGAGAGAGCGGTGTGGGCAAGGATATGGTGGCGCGGGCGATTCACTATCATTCGCCGCGGCGGACGCAGCCGCTGGTGAAGATCAACTGCAGCGCGTTGCCGGAGAATCTAATGGAGAGCGAGCTGTTCGGCTATGAGAAGGGGGCGTTTACCGGGGCGACGATCGCCAAGCCTGGGAAGTTTGAGCAGGCGGATCAGGGGACGGTGTTTCTCGATGAGATCGGCGATGTGCCGATGCCGGTGCAGGTGAAGTTGTTGCGGGTGCTACAGGAGAGAGAGTTTGAGCGGCTGGGATCGAACCGGACACGGCAGATCGATGTGCGGGTGGTGGCGGCAACGAATGTGGATTTGCGAGCAGCGCTGGAAGGAGGCAGGTTCCGAGAGGATCTGTTTTACCGGTTGAATGTGATGCCGATCAACATCCCGGCTTTGCGAGAGCGGGTGGAGGATATCCCGGCGCTGGCGCAGCACTTCATTGAGAAGTTCGGGAATGGGAAGCAGCGGCTGACGGCGGGTGCGCTTGAGAAATTGCTCGCGCATGATTGGCCGGGGAATGTGCGGGAACTCGAGAATGTGATTGAACGGAGCTTATTGCTGGCGGGTGGGGATGCGCTAGGTGCGGAGGATGTGCGGATTGATATGGGCCCGAGGGGGAAGGGCGCGGCTACAGAGCCGGGATTCCTGCCGGCGGGGATGACGCTCGATGAGTATGAGCAGTCGATCTTGAAGGAAGCCTTGAAGCGGGCGCAGGGCAATAAGAGCCAGGCGGCGCGGTTGCTCGGGATTACGCGGAATGCGTTGCGCTACCGGTTGAGCCAGATCGGCATCGACGATAAAGAGGCGGATTAGAGATCCTAAACGTTGATCGTTTTAGTAGGGAATGATTCATTTGTAAGACAATGCAGTACGAGTTTTCGGGTAGTAGTTGCTTTCTTTCTTTTGGCGGCGTCTGTGGCGTTGCCCCAGGCGGCTGCGATTGACGGGCAGATCGAAGGGATTGTGCGTGACCCGGCGGGGGCGGCAATCGCCAAGGCGAGCGTGAAGGCTCGCAATCTAGGTACGGGACTGGAGCGGGTGAGCGAGACGAACGAGGCCGGGTATTACCGTTTCTCGGCATTGCCCCGTGGGACCTATGAAGTTGCGGTTTCGATGAGTGGCTTCAATGCGGTGAAGCAAACGGGGATTCAGATTGGGGCGGGCACGACGGCGACGATCAATATTGACCTGGCGATTTCGAGCACGTCGACGGAGATCGTAGTGAGCGCGTCGGGGCCGGTGACGGAGCCGGGCCGGACGGATATCGGATCCACATTGAGCGCCAATCAGGTGCAGAACCTACCGCTGGTGAGCCGGATCCCGTACAACTTTGTGTTCCACCAGCCGAACGTGACGGGGCGTCCGAATACTGAGTTTGGGGTGCCTCGCAAAATCAACGCGAATGGCTTTGACGGACGCATCAACGATCAGCTTGACGGAAGCAACAATGTGCAAAGCGATCGGGCCGGGATCCGACTGATCCCGATCTCAAATACGTTTGTGGAAGAGATTGCATTTGTGTCGAATGGGTTCGCCCCGGAATTCGGCAATACCGTGGGAATGGTCGCGAACACGATCACCAAGAGTGGCACGAACGAGTATCACGGGGAAGGTGCATATTTGTTTCGCCGGACGGACTTCAGTGCCGCGCCTGCGTTGTCAGGGCCGGGGGGGCGTTGTGCCACAGACCAACGTTGATTCGTTCTATGGCAACGGCGGGGGAAAGTTGATCAAGGACAAGCTGTTTTTCTATGGCGCGTATGAGAAGGTGAAGCGCGACTTGCCGCAGGTGGTGACGGTTTCGCCGGCAGTGTTGATGCAGATCGGATTACCGGCGAGCCTGGCGGAGCCGATTCCGTTCAATCAAAACGTGCAGTTTTTCTTTGCGAAGGGGGACTACCAGATCACGAACAACCACCGGCTGAGCTTGCGTTGGAACGGACACCGAAACAACTCGCCTTTCAACGCAGGTGGAGGCCTGCTGGTATCGACACGAACCACTAATTTTGTGGACCGCAGTCACGTGGGAGCGGCGCAGTTGGTTTCGACGCTTTCGCCGAATGTAGTGAACGAATTCCGGTTTCAGACACCTTGGAGGAGCCAGCAGCAGCAAAAGTTTTCAGGCACGGGGACAGGGCCGTCAATCAACATCACTGGTGTTGTTTCCTTTGGGCGAAGCGAAGGTGTTGGCTTTAATTTCACCGAGATGACGCCGGAGTATGGCGACAACTTGAGCATCAATTCGGGCAAGCATAGCTACAAGTTCGGATTCACGATGCGGCATATTCGGGACCAGCAGGTACAGGCGACTTTCGGGCGTTACACGTTCGCGAATATCCAGAGCTATCTGGATGAGAGGAATGGAGTGAATCCGCGTTCCTATCAGAACTATACGCAGACGATTGGGGAACCTGTGATCCGGTACAACTCACTGTTCTCAAGCTTCTTCGCGCAGGATACGTATAAGCCGAAGCCGAACATCACGCTAACTTATGGATTGCGCTATGACGTCTACAGAATGCCGAGCGCAAATTCGAAGTCACCTTTCGGGGCATCGCAGCAGTTCCGAACGGACCGCAATAACTTTGCGCCGAGGGTTGGATTCTCCTGGGAATTGGGCAAGTCGCAGAAGACCGTGGTTCGCGCGAGCGCGGGGATGTTTTATGATCCGCCGCAAACAGATGGATACCGAAGGGCGTTGCTGAATCATGGCACGGGGATTTTTCTGCAGGTGACAAACCCGATCTTGAACCCGGCGTTTCCTGCCTTATTGACGAGCCTGCCGACGGGAGCAAATCTACCGACGCAATCCGTGGATACGATCTCACCGGACTTCGCAACTCTGTATTCTGGCAATTCCAACGTGAGCGTGACGCGAGAGATCGCACCGAAAACAGCGATTACGGCAACCTATCTGTTTACGCGCGGCAATCGATTGCCGCTGTACCGGAACATCAACTTGCTGGCGAGCGGAAACCAGCTGGCCGATGGCCGGCCGATCTGGATCTCCACGGCAGGACAGCGCGTGGACCCGCGGTTCAACAATATCCTTTCAGCAGAAAGCGCGGGGCAGTCGACTTATGCGGGCGGGACGCTAACGCTGAATCGGCGCTATGGGCGCGGGTTTGAATTGTTTGGAAGTTATACGTGGTCCCATGCGATCGACGATGCGCCGGAGCATAACAACATCGACTCGGGAGCGTTCTTCTTGAGCGATCTTTCGAACCGGAGAAGAGATAAGGGTAACTCGCTGACGGACCGCCGGCACTCACTGCAGCTTGCGGGAGTGTACGAGCCCGACTTTACGTTTGAGAACAAGTTGGCGAAGTACCTGATCAAGAACAACTGTCTTGGGTTTACGACGACGGCGATTTCCGGGGATGTATTCAACATCGGCTCGAACCGGGTATTGAATAATGACCAGGCAATGGGTGTGACGTTCCAGAGGCCTTTGTTTATTGGGCGCAAGACATACCTTGGCCCGGCAACTTATCAGCTCGATGTACGGTATTCAAGGATCTTCCCGATCCGTGAGCGGATGCGAGCGGAGTTCTTCGCCGAATCGACAAACCTGCTGAATCGGACCAATGTGACTGGCGTAAACACGGCGGCGATGGTGGATACCGCGGGCCTGATTACAGCCCAACCCAGCTTCGCATGGACTTCAGCAATCGACCAGCGGTTGATCCAGTTGGGGCTGAAGTTTAGTTTTTAGACAGCTTGAAGTTGAGAATGGCAGCGCGGGTGATGTCGGCAATGGCTTTGGCGTTGCTCGATTCGGATTCGTAAGAGTCACCAATAAAGGCGACGATCGCGACTTGAGTGCCATCGGGGGCAATGAGAATGCCGACGTCGTTGGTGGCGACGGTGAGACCTTTCCACGTGCTGCTGGTGCCGGTTTTGTGAGCGACACGCCACCCGTTCGATAAACCTGCTTTGAGCCGATCCTGCCCGGTTTCCGCGAGCTCAAGGACTTCGAGGAAGTACTTGGTCGAAGCGGGGGAAAGGAGCTTGCCCTGGGCGAGACGGATGAGGAGATTGGCCATTCCCGCCGGAGTTGCGGTATCGCGGATCTCATTCTGGTAAGCCTTTTGGGCTTTGTCACGGGCGTCTTCGGGGAGCGCTTTGATCGCAGCGTCGAAGACCTTGGGGTCAAGAAATTCCGGACGCCACTTGAGGCCAAAGATTTGGGCCTGCAGATCGCGTTCTGTGCGGTCTAAACGAACGCCGGAGAGGCCTTTGCGCTTCAGGAAATCTGCAACGACGGATGGGCCGCCGAGGCGATCGATGAGAATGTCGGCAGCAGCGCTGTCGCTGTACAAGTTGGCGGAGCGGATCAACTCGTCGATGGTCGTCTCGTAACCATCAGGGCCGACTTTCCTGGAGATGGGCTGAACGAAGACGCTGAGGTCTTTCTTATAAATGCGGAATTTGGTGTCGAGCTTCCAACCCTTGTTGTCGACGGCATCGAGAGCAGCGAGGCCGACGAGCATCTTCATGACGCTCTGGATCGAGAAGCGTTGATCCCCGAGATTGCAGACTGGCGGTTTTTCGGCAAGTTGGACGCAGGCACCGATGCGGCCTTTGAATCTGCTCGAGAGCTTTTGGAAGTCTGATTTCAGGGCAGCCTCATCGAGAGAGGCTGCGGTAATGAGAATTGCTAGTGTCGCGATCACAGCGTCACGATTTTGGAAGACTTGAACTTCTTGAGGGCGTTGCGCGTATCGACGATGAGCTTTGAAACTTCGATCGCTTTGGCGTAATCGAGGTTCGTATGGTCTGTGACAACAACCACGCAATCGGCGTCAGCGCAGGAGGACAGCATGTCTTGCGATTCGAGTTTGTGGTTTTCGACGCGGAGGCTCGGGATGAAGGGGTCCGAATAGGAGACGTTGGCACCGCGCTGGATGAGGAGGTGCATGATATCGAGGCCAGGAGATTCACGGACGTCGTCGATGTCCTTCTTATAGGCCATACCCAGGATGTGCACTTTGGAGCCGCGGAGGGGCTTCGAGTGGTCATTAAGGGCGTTCTGAAGCTTGTCGACCACAAAATGAGGCATCTGGCCATTGATGTAGCCCGCAAGTTCGATGAAGCGGGCCTCGATACCGGATTGTTTGGACTTCCAGCTCAGATAGAAGGGATCGATTGGGATGCAGTGGCCGCCGAGGCCAGGGCCGGGATAAAAGGGCATGAAGCCGAAGGGCTTGGTGGCGGCGGCGTCGATGACTTCCCAAACGTTGATGCCCATGCGGCCGCACATGATCGCCATTTCGTTGACCAGACCGATGTTGATCATGCGGAAGGTGTTCTCGAGAAGTTTGACCATTTCGGCGACCTTGGTGCCGCTGACCGGGACGACATGATCGAGGGCACAGCCATAAAAAGCGGCGCCAGCTTCCGTGCAGTTGGGGGTGTGGCCGCCGACCACCTTAGGGATGTTGCGGGTTTGGAATTGCTTGTTGCCAGGATCGACACGCTCTGGCGAGAAGCAGAGGAAAAAGTCCTCGCCGACCTTGAGACCGCCTTGTTCGAGCTTGGGGAGCACGAGTTCTTTAGTGGTGCCGGGGTAGGTGGTGGACTCGAGGATGACCAGCTTGCCCGGGCCGAAATTTTCGGCGATGGACTGGACGGCCGAATTGACGAAGGTCATGTCCGGGTCCTTTGCCTTCGACAAGGGTGTGGGGACGCAGATGTTGATCGTGTCGAGGTCTTGAATTTTGGAGAAGTCGGTAGTGGCGTCGAGCTTGCCGGATTCGACCAGAGGCTTGAGAACCGAGGTAGGGATGTCCTGAATGTAAGACTCGCCCTTGTTGATCTTGTCGGCTTTGCGTTCGTCGATATCGAGGCCGGTGACATGAAAGCCGGCGTGGGCGAATTCAACGGCAAGAGGCAGGCCGACGTATCCCAGGCCGACAACGCCGACGCGCGCGGTCTTCAGTTTCAACTTTTCAAGCAGTTCGTTTTTCATTGTTCTCTGTAAAGGAAATGACCAGTGGTTGTGATTTCAGCAGGCCCTAGGAGATAGATCGCCTCTTCCCAGGAAAGCTTTAGGATTCCGGCGGGGGTATGGACCTCAATCGGGCCCTGGACCAAGCCGCGCAGAACGCTTGCAGCCATGGCACCGGTGGAGCCAGTGCCTGAGGAATTAGTGACGCCGACGCCGCGCTCGAAGAAGCGGACATCGATGGCGCTGGGCCCAAGGACGCGGATGAAACTGACGTTGGTGCGCTTTGGGAAGCGGGGATGGACTTCAATCGCAGCGCCAACGGCGGCCCAATCGAAATCGAAATTGTCGACGAAGACGGCGCACTGGGGGTTGCCAACGTCGATAATCGTGCAATTGAAGGATTGACTGTGAATGTCGAGAGTGGCTTCGAGATCCCCCTCCATCAGGCGAGGGAGGCCCATATTCATGAGGATGTCGAAGTAATTCTCGTCCTGATGAGTGATGCGCATGGTTTTGAGGCCGGCACCGGTGAGAATGGTGATCTCAGGGCCTTTGGCCTTGCCATTGAGGATGGCCCAGGCGGCAGCGCAACGAGTACCATTGCCGGACATTTCCACCTCGCCGCCGTCGGGATTGAAGAGGCGGATGCGGATATCGGCTCCTTGTTCGCCGGGTGAGACGAGAAGCCAACCGTCGGCTCCAGCGCCGGAATTGCGATGGCAAATCGCGGTTGCGAGCGAATTGAGACTGGCAACCGGGGGCATGTCGGGCTGCCAGGTGAGGAGGAAATCGTTGAGCGCACCGTGCGCTTTTGTGAAGGGGATGTTCATTTGCCGGATCGGCGCCACACCTCAATGACTGGTGCGTGCTTCAATGATATTAGTTTCACACAGCGATAGGGCAGGCCGAGGGCGCGCGCCCTGGCCATTGCGCCGCTGGCCTTATCTCCAGACTGGGCGATGACCCAGGCAGTGTCGAGGAAGAGATCCGGGCGGGCGGTAGCGCGATCAAATTCGAGTTTGTCGCCCTGGTGGATGGATTCGGCGATGGGGATGCTGGCCTGTTCGAGGATGGCGGTGAGGTCGCCGAAGGGCATGAGGATGCCAGTGCCGGGGTCGTATTGCTTTTTGAGCATGGTTGCGACCTCCGCCGTCCAGGCGCGGCGGGATTCGGAGTTAACGGTACCTTCGCGTTTGACGATGACCGGCTCGAAGGCGAACCAGGAGAGCGCGATTGCGGGAAGGGCCCAGGTGAGGCGGGGAAGCATACTGGCGAGGGCGGCGGTACAGATCGTGAATAAAGGCAGGGGGGCGAGGGCGTAGCGCGAGTTGTAGTGGCTAAACGGGAAGACCTCGGGGATGAAGATGGGGGTGTCGCCGGATTGGAGGCTCCAAATGTAAAACAAGGGCGAGACGGCAGCGAAGGCAAAGGGCCAGAAGGCGCGGCGGATGAGGGCGGGGATGACGCCCAAGACGGCGATGAGGATCAGGGGCCAGCCGCAGACGGCCTTGATGGCGTAGCCAAACTGGCGGGCGGCGGCGAGCCAATCGTGGGCACCGGGATAGGGTGCTTGTTTCTGAATGTCTTTGGCGGAGCCCACGCCGCGGTAGAACTCAAGCCAATCCGAGTAAAGAAATTGATTGTGGCCAAACCAGAAGAGGGGGCCGATGGCTGCGACTGTGCTGAAGGTGAAGCAGAGGCGGAGGCCGCAGGTGGCGAGGACGTACAAACCGGCTGCGGGGAGGAGGATCCAGCCCTCGTAACGCGTGAGACTGGCGGCGCAGCCGCAAAGGCCGGCGAGGATGGCATCGGTGCACGAGTTACTCGTTTTGAGGCGGACGGTGAACAGAAGCAGGCCAAGCGCAGAGGCGAAAAAGATCGACTCGGTCATGGGAGTCGATTGAAGGTAGAGGAGGTTGGGCTGTGTGGCAAAAACGGCTGTGCCGGCGAGCGCGCCGTGGTCGCCGAAGAGTCGGCGTAGGGTTGCGAAGAGGAAGGTTCCAGCGATGACCCATGCGATGGCGGCGGGGATGGCTCCGGCGAGGCCTGAATGCCAGAGTTGGTTATCGGTGGCAAAGGGCATCATCAGCAGGTGCGGCAAGGGGAGCCAGACGGTGCCGATTTGTTCATAGCCGGGGTTGCAGCCATCGAAGAGGCGACGGGCGATGTTGAGATGGGCGGCGGCGTCGCCGTAGTGAAGGGCGGTGCCGTCCCACTGGATGAAGGCAACTGCGGCGGCGCTGATCAGCGAGAGCAACGCCGCGCAGAGGAAGATGGGGCGTTTAGAACGCGGTGAACTTCCGGAAGTCTTCGAAGCGGGCATCGATCTCCTGACGGGTGAGAGTGCGGAAGCGGTCGACGCCGAACTTTTCGCAGCAGAAGCTGCCCATGACGCTGCCGTAGATGACGGCGCGGTGGAGTTCGTGGGGGTCGATTTCGCCCTTGAGGTCGAACCCGCGTTCAGCGAGATAGCCGACGAAGCCGCCGGCGAAACAATCGCCTGCACCGGTGGGGTCGAAAACGCTCTCGAGCAGGTAGCCGGGAACCATGAAGAGGCTGTCGGGACGGAAGAGCATGGCGCCGTATTCGCCACGCTTGATGACGAGGTTCTTCGGGCCCATGGCCATGATCCTGGCAGCGGCTTTGCGGAGGTTTGATTCTCCGGAGAGAAGCTTGGCTTCCGAGTCGTTGATGAGGAGGAAGTTCCAGTCGGCGATGGTGGCGAGGAGTTCCTGGCGGAAGTCGTTGATCCAGAAGTTCATGGTGTCACCGCCGCAGAAGCGGAGGTTGGCCATCTGGGCGAAGACCTGCTTCTGCAGAGCGGGCTGGATATTGCCGAGGAAGAGGTAAGGCTGCGACTTGTAGACTTCGGGCAGCTTGGGCGAGAAGGTGGCGAAAACGTTGAGATCGGTGCGCAGGGTGGTGCGGTCGTTCATGTCTTCGGAATAAACACCTTGCCAGAAGAAGGTTTTGCCGTCGGCGAGTTCGAGACCTTCGAGATCAATGCCGCGGGAAGCGAGAAGCTCGCGGTCGGCGGCATCGAAATCGTCGCCGACCACGGCGACAATTTTGGGCGAAGTGAAATAGCTGGCCGATAAGGCGATATAGGTGCAGGCGCCGCCGAGCATGCGCTCGACTTTACCGTGGGGAGTTTCGACTCCATCGTATGCAACGGAGCCCACAACGACTAATGACATCGTTTCATTGTAGCGGAGCGAGGCGAGTCGGCTGGATCGCGCAATACTGAAGAAAGAGAGAATCTCACTGCGACAGCTCATCCTCAGCGATATCCATGCCAACCTCCACGCGCTGTATGCCGTTTTGAGCGACGCCGAAGGCCTTTATGACGAGATCCTTTGTTGCGGAGATCTGGTGGGGTATGGGGCTTGCCCAAATGAAACGGCGGAGTGGGCGAGCCAGCACGTCAAATGTGTTGTGCGAGGAAACCATGACAAGGTAGCGGTTGGACTCGACAACACCGAGGGCTACAACTCCGTAGCGGTGGCGAGCCTTAGCTGGACCGCAGTCCAATTGAGCCCGGCGAGTCGAGCTTATTTGACGGCCATGCCACGTGGACCGATTGCATACGGCAATACCTGGCTGATGCATGGGAGCCCGGTGGATGAGGATTTGTATCTGGTGCAGGAATGCGATGCGAAGGGGATGGAGCAGTTTCTGCCGGGGCCGGTGAACTTCTTTGGCCATACGCACCGGCAGGGTGGGTTTGCGTACTTGCGCAAAACGGTTATGGTTTTGGAGCCAGTGCCCGAGTTGGAAAAGAAAGCGGAAATCGCTCTCGACCCGCACGGAATGTATTTGATCAATCCCGGAAGTGCGGGACAGCCGCGCGATGGTGACTGGCGGGCTGGCTACTGCATTTATGACAACGAGGAAGGGCTGGTGACGCTATATCGTTCACGATATGACGTCGAATCTGCGGCGAAGGTGATCCTGGCCGCCGGGATGCCAGAATTGCTGGCGCGGCGGCTGTACCTAGGGAAATAACCTTAGCCCTTACAGGTTCACAGTACGTTTTACGGCCAGACAGTAAAATTTTCTATACAATACAGGTAGCCCGTCATCCACGGAAGTGGAAACCTAGAACTCCGCTTTCTGAACAAGTTCCGAGGCCCAACAATCTTTATGGCAACCGCTGCTGCCCCAAATTCGAAGCTCCAGCAATCCCTGGCGCTCTATCAATCCACGATCGGAAAAAAATACGTTGTCGCTGTGACCGGCGCTGTATTGTTTCTCTTCACGATCGGCCATATGCTTGGCAATCTACAGATTTATCTCCCTAATGCGCAGGAGGCTTTGGCGAACTATGCGAAGCTGCTGCACGCCTCGGCTGAATTGCTGTGGGCCGTGCGCATCGCATTGTTGACCTGCTTTGTGCTGCATGTTGTGACGATTGCGCAGTTGTACAACCTGAACCGGGCGGCACGGCCGCAATCGTACGTGATGAAAACCCCGACGATGTCGACCTATGCATCCCGGACGATGTATTTGTCGGGCCCGATTTTGCTCTTCTTCGTGCTGTACCACTTGAGCCACCTGACGACGGGGGCGACGCACCCGAGTTTTGTCGAGATGGATCCGTATCACAACCTTGTGACCGGGTTCCGTCAGCCAATGGCATCGCTGTTCTACATCATCGCGATGAGCATGCTGGGACTGCACCTCACGCATGGAGTGTGGAGCATGTTTCAGTCGATGGGCTTCAATCACCCGCGGTACCGCAATGGACTGCGCAATTTTGCGACGGCGGCCGCAGCGATTATTTCGCTCGGAAACATCTCGATTCCGGTTTGCGTGCTGCTGGGAATTCTTGGAAAGGATTTGGTCTAGACGATGACACTCAACTCCCGTATCCCGACTGGCCCGATTGAAAAGGCGTGGGAATCGACCAAGTTCAATATGAAGCTGGTGAACCCGGCGAACAAGCGGAAATATCACGTAATTGTGGTGGGTACCGGGTTGGCCGGTGGCGCTTGCGCGGCTTCTCTCGGCGAGCTTGGCTATAACGTAACGGCATTCTGTTTTCAGGATTCGCCCCGGCGGGCGCATTCGATCGCAGCACAGGGCGGCATCAATGCTGCCAAGAACTACCGCAATGACGGCGACTCGATCTACCGGTTGTTCTACGACACGCTGAAGGGCGGAGATTTCAGAGCTCGCGAGCACAACGTCTACCGGCTGGCGCAGGTGTCGGTGAACATCATCGACCAGTGCGTGGCGCAGGGTGTGCCGTTTGCGCGCGAATACGGCGGGACCCTCGCCAACCGTTCGTTTGGCGGAGCGCAGGTTTCGCGTACGTTTTACGCGCGAGGGCAGACAGGGCAACAGTTGTTGATTGGCGCATACCAAGCGCTGGAGCGTCAGGTAGCGAGCGGTCAGGTGAAAATGCTGACGCGCAGCGAGATGGTCGATCTGATTGTGATCGATGGCAAGGCGCGCGGAATCGTGACCCGCAATCTGGTGACGGGCAAGATGGACATCCATATTGCCGATGCAGTGGTGATGGGCACGGGCGGGTACGGCAATGTGTTTTACCTGTCGACGAACGCGAAGGGATCGAATGTGACAGCGTCGTGGCGCGCTTATAAGCGAGGGGCGCTGTTTGCGAACCCCTGCTTTACGCAGATCCACCCGACCTGCATCCCCGTATCGGGCGAGTATCAATCGAAGCTGACGTTGATGTCGGAATCGTTGCGTAATGATGGCCGGATCTGGGCTCCGAAGCAGCTGGGCGACAAGCGGTCTGCCGATCAGATTCCTGAAGGGGATCGTGACTACTACCTCGAGCGGATGTATCCGAGCTTTGGCAACCTGGCGCCTCGTGATATTTCATCGCGCGCGGCCAAGCGGGTCTGCGATGAGGGTCGTGGCGTAGGCGAGACCGGACTGGGTGTGTATCTTGACTTCCGTGACTCGATCCAGCGTCTGGGTGAGAACACGATTCGCGAACGGTACGGCAACCTGTTCGAAATCTATGAGCGGATTACGGGCGAGAACCCGTACAAGTCGCCGATGCGGATCTTCCCGGCGGTTCACTACACCATGGGCGGGCTGTGGGTGGATTACCACCTGATGTCGACGATCCCTGGATTGTTCGTGCTGGGCGAGGCCAATTTCTCTGATCACGGAGCAAACCGGCTGGGCGCGAGCGCGCTGATGCAGGGCTTGGCCGATGGGTACTTTGTGGCGCCTTACACGATCACGAACTACCTGGCAGACACGAAGCTTGAAAAGGTTTCTGCAGATCACATTGAGGCTAAGGGTGCTCTTGAAAATGCTGAAGGCATCACCAAGCGACTTCTGAACGCCAAGGGCAAGAAAACTGTGACACAGTTCCACCGCGAACTGGGCAAGACGATCTGGGATTATTGCGGCATGTCGCGTGATGAAGCTGGCCTGAAGCATGCAATCGGCAAGGTGCAGGAGCTCAAAGAAGAATTCTGGAAGAACGTGACCGTGCCTGGCTCTGGTTCTGATTTGAACCAGCAGCTTGAAAATGCCGGACGCGTGGCGGACTTCCTTGAGTTGGGCGAACTGATGTGTATCGATGCGCTGGACCGGAATGAGAGCTGCGGCGGCCACTTCCGCGAAGAGTATCAGACATCGGATGGTGAAGCGCAGCGCGACGACGAGAAGTATTCTTACGTTGCGGCTTGGGAATACAAAGGTGAAGGCGCGGCCCCGGCATTGAACAAAGAGCCTCTGACGTTTGAATACGTTAAGCCGGCGCAGCGCAGCTATAAGTAATCGAGGAACCCTGAAAATGAAGCTAACTTTGAATGTGTGGCGTCAATCCGGGCCGAATACGCCTGGCAAGATGGTGAAGTACGACTTGCCCAACGTCAATGAGGACATGTCGTTTCTTGAGATGCTCGATGTGTTGAACGAGACGCTTATCGCCAAAAGCGAAGAGCCGGTTACGTTTGAGCATGATTGCCGCGAAGGGATCTGCGGCTCTTGCGGATTCATGATCAACGGGAAAGCGCATGGCGGCTTCCCGAAAACGACGGTGTGCCAGCTGCATATGCGGCACTACAAGGATGGCGACGAGATTTTCATTGAACCGTGGCGGGCGACGGCGTTCCCGATCGTGAAGGATCTGATGGTGAACCGCTCGGCGTTTGACCGGATCATTCAGGCAGGCGGTTTTATCTCGGTTCCGACAGGCTCGGCCGTGGACGGGAATGCGATTCCGATTCCGAAATCGAACGCGGATCGAGCGATGGATGCGGCGCAGTGCATTGGCTGCGGAGCTTGTGTTGCCAGTTGCACGAACGCATCGGCGAGCTTGTTTACTTCCGCAAAGATTGCTCACTTGAACCTGTTGCCGCAGGGCCAGCCGGAAAAACTGGATCGGGCGTTGAAAATGGTCACGGTGATGAACGAAGAGAAGTTCGGATCCTGCACGAATCTGCAGGAGTGCGAGGCGACTTGCCCGAAGGGAATCTCGATCGAAAACATCGCGATCATGAACCGGCACTTTGTTGAGGCGAGCTTTATGCAACGTCCTGCGATGAGCGAGGGCGGAGCGGGGTGAGCCTGGTCGATCACATCTCGCAGCATCTATACACGGCGGTGCTCTCAGACTCACTAGATAGTCTGGGACACCGCCGTCAGGTTATGCGGGAGTACATCCGGCCCGTGCATTCGCGTTATAAGGTGGTAGCGGGTTACGCGCATACGATCGCATTTGAGGACAGCGATGTTGTGCTCGAAAATCCCTTTGACGCCGAGATTGAAGCGGTGGATGCGATTGAGCGGGATGCGATGGTGGTGATCGCGACGGGACTTTCGATTCAGAATGCGCCGTGGGGAGAATTGCTGTCGACGGCAGCGGTGGCGCGAGGGTCGCGTGGGGCGGTGATGGATGGGTTTGTGCGGGATGTGAAGTTGATTGAAGAATTGGGGTACCCGGTGTTTGCAACCGGGATGAAGCCAGTAGATTCGAATGGGCGGGGCGTGCTAGTTTCGTGGGGTAAGCCGATCGTTTGCGGGGAGGTCGAGGTTTCGCCAGGAGACTTGATTGTGGCGGATTTCGATGGGGTTGTCGTTGTGCCCGCGCATCTGATTGAGGCGACGATCGAGAAGGCGAACTCTAAGGTGTTGGGCGAGAACCAATCGCGGGAAGAATTGCGGCGCGGGGCTTATCTGCGGGACGTGTACAAGAAATACGGCGTTCTGTAGAAATTAGCAGGATCTGCCGATAGTTCGGGCATGTATTGGGTGCCTTTGATTGCCTTACTTGCGCAGGATGCGACCACTTCATCGCCGGACCTGACTTTGCACTATCCAAGTGGATCGGTGTCGGCGAGCGTGGCCCGGGAGATGCTGGATGCGCTCGACGAAGAATATGCGCGGATTCGGCACGAACTGGGGTGTGTGATTGGGGCGAAGGTGACAGCTATCGTTGTTTCGCAGGATACCTGGCAGGCAATGGGGCATGCGCCCTGGTCTGGCGGGATGTTTGATGGGCAAATCAACGTACCGTTGGTCTATGAGCGGAGCCGGGTGGGGCCGCAGATGCGCAAAGTGTTTGCACACGAGATGGTGCATGCGTGTGTGGCGAGGTTTGGCAATTTCCCGACCTGGTTGCATGAAGGATTGGCGCAGAGGTTGAGCGGGGAGAGGTTGACAGAGGATCAGCGGCGGCAATTGCGACAGGCGGTGTCGGCGGGACGACTGCCAGGGCTGGAGCGCCTGGCAGGCTATTGGGGTGGCTTGTCGGCGGAACAGGCTTCTACTGCCTATGCTTATTCCTTGTGGGCGGCGGAAGTTTGGGCCGAGACGGATGGGGCAGAATCGATTCGTCAATTGCTGCGCAACCCGTCCCGGCTGAAGGACCTTACCGAGCGGTTGAATCAGACGCTGGCGCGTTAAGGGCGGCGAGGATCTGGCGCTCGAGAGCCCCGGCATCGATCTTGCCGTTGATGCGGGCGATCTGTTTGCCTTCACGATCCATCAGGACGGTAACGGGGAGAGCTTCGATGGGGCCGAAGAACTTGGCGAGTTCGCTCGACGGCTTCTCAAGCTTGAAACCCAGGCGCTGTTGGGATGCGAAGGCAAGAACGGAATCCCAATCTCCATCGTCGACAGAGACGCCAACCATGGCGAGGCCGGAAGACTCAAGGCGTTGCCGAATGGACTCGAGGGCTGGCAGTTCTTCACGGCAGGGTGCGCACCAGGTCGCCCAGAAGTTGACGGCAAGGACTTTGCCACGGTAGGGTGCGAGTGCACTGGCATCGGTTGATGCGGCGGTGTCGGACACTCCTACAGCGGCGCGGCAAGCCTCCAGGCAGCGGGCGGCAAATGCCTGAGTATCCGGCAGCACGGCGGCCAAGCCGACAAGGGTGAATGTCACGCCGAGAATCGAAGCCCGTGTGGCAAGACTCCTGGTGGGTGCCTTTCGTTGCCTCAAGATGCGGAGGGCGGAATCCATTCCCTGGTCAGCCGAATGGCCCGGTTGCAGCGCTTGCATTTTCGTGTCGACCCATTGCTGGGTGTCATTGCTGTTGGTCATGACCAAATCTCCTCAAGTATTCGTTTTTGAAGGCCTGTTGTGCCCTGGACAACATCGTGCCCACGGAGGTTTGTTTCAGCTGCAAGGCGTCGCCCAATTCGGAGTAACTGAATCCAACAGATCGCAGAACGAGAAGCTCGGCGTCTCGCTTGGGGATCGAGGCGAGAACCATGCGAACTCGATCCTTTTCGAGTTGCGAATCGAAGAGTTCATCGGGTGCCGGATGGTGGCCGAAGATCCTCATGAGGCCCGAGTACTTCTCAAAGTGCTGCTGACGTCTCAGCTCGTCGAGGCCGAGCCGCAGAGCAGTTCGACATAGCCACGAGTGCTCGATAGCTTGCCCCGCTAAGCCCGCGCGGGGAAAGCGTAGGATTGCTTCAACGGCGAGTTCTTCGGCGCGAGAGGGATTCTTGATGACTCACGAAACGACGCGAATCAGATTCGGATAGTGATCGAAAAAGATTCGCTCCAGGTCGCGGGAGTGAGCGGTTGCTACTTGTTGGTTGATTGCTTCGCTTTGCGCTTCCACAATGTAAGAGCGCTCAAGCGTTTCTATTTGTGACGAAGGTTAGTCACTAATGGTCATCGTCGGGCCGCTGTTCTTGTTGACTTCGGCGCAGCGGGCTTCGACCTGCTTGGCGACTTCATAGAAGCCTGAGGCCAGTTCGCTGGCGGGACCTTCGAGGGCAACCGGTTTGCCCGAGTCGCCGCCCTTGCGGATTTCGGGGATGAGAGCCAGTTCGCCGAGGAAGTTGATGTTCATCACCTCAGCGGTCTTTTTGCCTGCACCGTGGCCGAAGACGTCGATTCGCTCTTTGCTTTGCGGGGCGATGAGGTAGCTCATGTTCTCGACCATGCCGAGGACGGGAACTTTGACCTGATGAAACATATTGACAGCTTTACGGGCGTCCTCAAGGCTGACGTCGCTGGGCGTGGTAACCACGACAGCGCCGTTGAGTTTGGTGGATTGCATCAGGCTGAGCTGCACGTCGCCGGTGCCGGGAGGGAGATCGATGATGAGATAGTCGAGCTCGCCCCATTCGACTTGGCGGAGGAACTGCTGCATTACGTTGTGAAGCATGGGGCCACGCCAGACGAGCGGTTTGTCGCCGGGATTGAGAAAGCCCATCGACATGACACGGAGGCCTTCCTTAACGATGGGGCGGATGCGCTGGCCGTCGGTGAGTGGGGCTTCGCTGACGCCCATCATGAGGGGTACATTGGGGCCGTATACGTCGGCGTCCAAAAGGCCAACACGATTGCCGAGTCGGGAGAGTGCAATCGCGACGTTTACGCTAACTGTGGTTTTACCAACGCCGCCTTTACCTGAACCGATGGCGACGATGTTTTGGATACCCGGAATGTCCTGCATTACTTCGAGGATAACAACCAGTCCCAGGCCTGTCCGGCTCGGGCGACGACAGATTCGAGGTCACGTTCGAGGAGGAGGCGGGATTGGATCATTTCCTGTGCGTGGGCGCGGACTTTAGCCACGTAATCGGCTTTGGAGGAGTAGAGTTTTTCGACTTTTTCCTTCGGGAGAGGGAAGGTGGAGCCGACCATGTCGTTGATGTAATTCTTGGGTGCGTTGGGGTCGGCACGGTAGTTCCAGCCGCGGTAGAGAGCCAGTGGTGCAGACAGTTCGGGCAGGCGGATGCCGCCGAGTTCATTACCGTCGGGGCCGATTGCAGGAACGAAGAGGGGGAAGAGCTTGCCAAGAGTGGGCGGTTCGGTTTTGTAGTCGGCGCGCCAGGCTCGCATGGGCTGCTTCGGGGAGCCAGCGTCTCTGATGGATTCGAAAGGCACGAGTTCCTTGCGATCGATGCGGGGGTAGCGGCTTTCGGGCGGGGCGGTGTTGTCTTTGACCCAGGCGAACATGGCGGAGAGAAAAGCGCGATAGAGCGGGCGATAGTCGTTCATGTTCGCGAAGTTGACGGTGCCCGCCTTAGGAGGTGGAAGGCGACCGGGACCGTGTTGGCTGCCGGCGACGTAATAGATGCGTGTGTTGGGAGCGAGCTCGGCGTCCTGCTTGCCATCGGGGGTGATGTGAATCAGGGCGGCATTGCGGCCCCAATATTCGTAGCTGCCATTGGTGTAGAAGATCTTCGGGACATCCTTGACGTTTGCGAGGAGGCCACCTGAAAGGTTCGTTTCCGGATCGGTTTGCGGGAGGTCTGTATAGGGAAAGAGGTCGCTGGGGTAGAAGAAGTTGAAGGTAGGGTGACCGTCACGGCTTGGTTGAGCGCCGCGGATGTTAAAGCTGCCACGGCCGGCACCAGCGACGTTGGCCCAAACGCCATCGAAGACCTTGCGGCCCTTCTCGTCGGTATTGAAGCCGTCATAGAGATACTGGCGCAAGAAGCGGCCACTTTGGGAGGTGCCGAAGGCGATGGCACGCTTCATGTGGCGGAAGTGATCGCCGAGCAGAACGGTGCCTTTGTTTTCGTAGCGGAGGAAGCTGATGACATCACGGATGGCAGCGAGGCCAGTGCCGGCGACGACAGGATCTTTGGTGGTGTAGGTGGCCTCGTAGATCTGGTAGGGCTGGAAGCCGGTGGGCATCTGAATCGAGGTTTTGGCATCGTTCAGCAACCAGCCATCGCGAAGCTGCTGGCGCTTGCCGTCGCGCGTATCGCGGATTGTAAGCGTGACTGCGCCGGAAGCCGGATAGGCCTGCATGGTGCGGTCGCCGAGGCTCATGGTTGTGGTTTTTGCATGCGGGATGAACTCGCTGCGGATGAGAGCCTCGATGCCTTTGGCGATGGGAGGGTAGACGCGGAGGAGATCCGGCGAGACTGGGACGTCCCATTGCCAGCCGACCCAGACGAGCGTGTAGCCCTGCTCCATCAGGAAGGGCTCGCCGAACATGCCGGTGAGGCCTTTGCCGCCGCGGTTCGAGACCTCAAAGAGGATGGTGCCATTGCCCGTGGCTGGGTCGCGTGGCTTGAGAACGACGAGGTCTGCGGTGAAGCGCACAAGGCCATTTTCATCGACCGGTGCAAATTCGATGTCGCGGATGATCTTGTTGGCCTCGGCTTTGGGATCGATGACGAAGTAAGCTTTGGCGGCGATGCGCTCATAGCGTTCGCCGTGATCACCACGCTCGGTGAGATAGATCTTTTCAACCGCGGCGGGAAGAGACGCAGCGGCAAGGAATAGCGCGAGATATCGCATGGATGGCTAGCCTTTCAAACGGGAAGCGATAAAGGGAACGCCCTTGACGCCGTGGAAGACGTGGGCACCGGGGTGGACTTCCATGCCGAGGGACGAAGAAGCTCCGAAGACTTCGTAGATCTTGCTGGTGGCAGTGTAGGCTTCTTTGAAGCCAGGAAGGGGGAAGATACGATCCTGCTCGCCCGTCTCCACGAATAGAGGTCTGGGTGCGATGAGGCCGGCCACGTCACTCATCTCGGCCCAATTGAGAATGCCAGGGACGTAGTTGTCCATGCAGTGAGCGAGCGACAAGATGCAATCGCGGAAGGTGCATAGGTAGCCGGAGACCATCGCGGCCTGAATGCGGGTGTCGAGGGCGGTTGCGAACAGAGTGCAGGTGCCGCCACCGGAGATGCCGACGCAGCCGACTCGCTTGGCATCAAGATCCTTGCGGGTTTCGATGTAGTCAATGGCGCGCATCACATCGTAGGCACGCCAGCCAATCATGGTTTCGCCGAACAAAAGAGCAGCGCCAGCAGCGGGCTGGCAACTGTTGTTATTGGGGCCTTTGGCAGCATTGATCGGGTCGCGGCGATGGCCGAAAGCAAGGGGCTCGATGGCGAGCGCGGCGATGCCCTGTTCGACGAACTGGAGAGCGAAATCGGCCTGGTAGCCCGCTTTGTTGGTGCGATCAAGGCCCTTCTCATCAATGCCTACGATGTCGTCGACACCGCGACCGTGGCCGGGGACGCAAACCATGACGGGTTGCTTGCCAGCGGTGACCTTGGGCTTCAAGAGGTAGGCGAGAACCTCCATGCCTTCACGGCTGGTGAAGGTGAGCTTTTCGCGAGTGTAGGTGGGGAAGTCTTTGGTTTCGAGGAGGCGCGCGTTGAGAGAAGGCTTCGAGGTTGGGAAGCCGCCAACGAGTTCTTCGACTTTGGTGCGCAGCTTGCGTTGCCAGGCACGCGCGGCGGAGGGAGTGGTGGAATTGAAACGGTAGCGGAGAGGTGCCTGGTCGTGCCGGAGACGGGCGTAGACAACAGGGTCGAGGCGGGGTTCTGGCGTTGTATCGGCGTTGAGAGCCGCAGCCAAGCCGAGGGAAGTCACTTCACGCCGGGTCATTCCTGGTTTACCTCGACAATCTCGTCGAAGATATCGGATCGCAGGCTGATGCCAGCCATGCGAAGGCGATCAAGGATTTTCGGTTTGACACCGCTCCAGCGGAAGCGGCCCTGTACGCGGCCGTCGGCGGTCATACCGGTGCGCTCGAAAAAGAAGATGTCCTGAGTCATGACGCGACCGTCTTCTACACCAGTGACTTCTGCGATCGAGACGATCTTACGAGAGCCATCTTGCAGACGGGCCACCTGGCAGACCATCTTGATGGCGCTGGCGAGTTGCTGGATGAGGACCTTCGAAGGGATCTCGAGATCGGCCATGAGCATCATGGCTTCGAGGCGGGAGAAGGCATCGCGCGGGGTGTTGGCGTGGATGGTGGTCATGGAGCCTTCGACACCGGTGTTCATGGCCTGAAGCATGTCGAGCGCTTCGCCGCCGCGGCACTCACCGATGATGATGCGGTCGGGGCGCATACGGAGAGCGGTGCGGACCAATTGGCGCTGGTTGATGCCGCCTTCTTTGTTGAGATTCGGGGGGCGCGTTTCGAACTTGACGACGTGGCGCTGCTGGAGTTGGAGTTCGGCTGTGTCCTCGATGGTGACGATGCGTTCATCTTCGGGGATGAAGCGGGACATGGCGTTGAGCGTGGTCGTTTTGCCGCTACCGGTGCCGCCCGAGACAAGCACTGTGGATTTGGCGGCGACGCAGGCAGCCATGAACTCGAGCATGGAGCGGGTGATCGTCTTCTTTTCGATGAGCTCTTCGCTGGTGATGACGTGCTTGCCGAAACGGCGGATGGACATCGAAGGGCCATCGAGAGCCAGCGGCGGAATGATGGCGTTGACACGGCTGCCGTCTTGCAAACGGGCGTCGACGATTGGATTCGCTTCGTCGACGCGACGGCCGACCTTCGAGACGATTTTTTCAATGACGTGGAGCAGATGGGCATTGTCTTTGAAGCGAATGCCCGTGAGCGTGAGCTTGCCGAACCGTTCGACGTAAACCTTGTTCGGGCCGTTGATGAGGATATCGGAGATGGATGGTTCTTTGAGCAGCGGCTCGAGAGGGCCAAGACCAAAAACTTCATCGAGGACTTCTTCGATGATCTGGTTTTCTTCGGCCGTCGTCATGGGGACGCGCAGCTCCTGAAGAAGCTTTTCTACGACGCGGCCGATTTCCATGCGGACGCGGTCGCGCGGGAGCGAGTTGACCTTGTCGAGATTGAGGACGCTGATGAGCTTGCGGTGGATTTCACCCTTGAGCTCGAAGGTACGGCTGGTGGCGCGGAGATTTCCCGTCAGTGCTGGCGCGGCCGGTTTCTCCACGGAGGCCGCCTTCGTGGAGGCGGGCGGAGGTTTAATACCGGTACGGCGCGGAACTGGACGAAATGTACCCATGATCTAAGACACTAACACCTCAAACCAGCCCTGCGTCGCGCAAAAACTTTGCGGCTTCCTCGGGAGGCGTCGGATTTATGTAAAAACCGGTGCACCACTCGAAGCCAGCGATTTTGGTGAGGCGTGGAATGATCTCGATATGCCAGTGGAAATGGTCGAGGGGCCCGTCGTGCGCAGGGGCAGTATGAATGACGAAGTTGAAGCTGGGCCGCTCGAGGACTTTGTCGATGCGGCGCAATAAGGTGCGCATGACCCAGGCGAGGTTGTGGATGAGCTGAGGCGAAGAATCCTCAAAGTGGCTGCTGTGGTGACGTGGAAGCACCCAGGTTTCGAAGGGAAAGCGGGGGGCGTATGGTGAAAATGCGACGAACTGATCGGTTTCGAGGATGAGGCGAGAGCCGTCTTCCACCTCTTGGCGGACCATGTCGCACCAGATGCAGCGCTCGCGAAAATCGAAATAGCGGCGGGAGCCATCGAGTTCTTCCTGGACGCGCTTCGGCACAATCGGGAGGCCAATGATTTGCGAGTGCGTGTGTTCGAGTGTGGCACCAGCCAAGTCTCCGTGATTTTTGAAGCAAACGATATAGCGCATGCGCGTATCGCGTTTGAGGTCCCGGATACGCTCGCGAAAGGCCCAAAACAGGTTCTCAACGGTTTTCTCAGAGCAATCGGATAGGAAGAGCTCGTGATTGGGGGTTTCGATAATGACTTCGTGAGCACCGACACCGTTCATACGGTCGTAGATGCCGTCGCCGATGCGATCGAGATTGCCTTCAACGCGGAGAGCAGGAAACTTGTTGGGGACGACGCGGAGCGTCCAATTCGGACCATTCGGCTCACCGCCGTCGGGCCGGAAGGCCATGATCTCAGGCGGAGTTTTCGATTCGTTACCTTCGCAGAATGGGCAGAACCGGTTTGTTGCTCCGGCTACGGGGACCCGGACGAAATCGCTGGGACGGCGGGCGCGTTCCACCGAAATGATCACCCAGCGGCCAGTAATGGGGTCTCGTCGGAGTTCAGGCATAAGGAAACCATCGATTCTCGCACAGCCGGGAGATTCAGCGTGTAGTAGGCTTGAAGTTTACCCCAAATTATGTCGAAAACCTCTATCACAGTCGCACATGGCGACGGCATTGGCCCTGAAATTATGGGCGCTACCCTGCACATCCTTGAGTCGGCAGGGGCTCAATTGGACATCGAGACGATCGAGATCGGCGAAAAAGTTTATCTGAGCGGTAACTCTGCGGGCATCTCGCAGGATTCGCTGGACAGCCTGCTGCGCACAAAAATATTTTTGAAGGCTCCGATCACGACACCCCAGGGCGGAGGCTTTAAGAGCCTAAACGTGACCACGCGCAAGATGCTGGGTCTTTATGCCAACGTGCGGCCTTGCGTCGCCTATCACCCGTTCGTGCAGACCAAGCACCAGGGTATGGACGTTGTGATTGTTCGCGAGAACGAAGAGGATTTGTACGCCGGTATCGAATACCAGTTGTCGGCTGACGTTCACCAATCGCTGAAGATCATCACTCGCCGCGGCTCGGAGCGTATCGTTCGTTACGCGTTCGAATACGCGAAGGCGAATGGCCGCAAGAAGGTGACCTGCTTTACCAAAGACAACATCATGAAGATCTCGGACGGCTTGTTCCACAAGGTGTTCGATGAGATCGGCGCGCAGTATCCGGAAATCGAGAAGGAACACTGGATCGTCGACATCGGCGCTGCAAAGCTGGCCGATACGCCTGGCGCATTTGATGTGATCGTGATGCCGAATCTGTATGGCGACATTTTGTCGGACGTGGCCGCGCAGATTGCGGGCTCGGTAGGTCTGGCGGGATCTTCGAACATCGGCATGAAGTATGCGATGTTCGAGGCGATCCATGGTTCGGCACCGCGTCGCGCGGGACAAAACCTGGCGAATCCTTCGGGGCTGTTGCTGGGTGGCGTGATGATGCTGGCGCACATTGGTCAAGCCGAAGTCGCGCAGCGTGTTCATAACGCTTGGCTGAAGACGCTTGAAGATGGCACGCATACCTACGACATCTTCAAGGAAGGCACCTCAAAGAACAAAGTTGGCACCAAGGAATTCGCGCAAGCCGTTGTGGCGAACCTCGGCAAGATGCCCGAGCAGTTGAAGAGCGTGCAGTATAAGACTCTGCCGCCGCTGCCCGAGCCGCCAATGCCGACCTACAACAAGATCGATCAAGTAGGCGTCGACATCTTTGTGAACTGGTCAAAGGGCGATGCTAACGAACTCGGCAGCCAAATCGAAAAGCTCGGCACCGACAAACTGAAGCTCGTGTTTATCTCAAACCGCGGAACCAAAGTGTATCCAGGCGGACTTGCCGATACGGTGAAGGCCGACCAGTGGCGCTGCCGCTTTGAAGGCAAGCTGGGCGAAATCGACCAGCGAGACCTTCTCGCGCTTTATACCAGCTTTGTGAACGGCGGCTTCTCGATCATCAAGTCGGAAGGCCTGTTCTTCTACGACGGCCAGCGCGGATACTCGCTCGGCCAGGGCCAGTAAGCCGGTATGTCCACTGCTCCGCCGCGAGTCGCGGTCGTGATGGGTTCAAAGTCTGACTGGGAGACGATGCGTCATGCCGACGACATGCTCACGTTTTTTGGCGTGGCGCATGAGTGTCGTGTAGTGAGTGCGCATCGGACCCCAGAGTACATGAACGCCTATGCACGCGAAGCGGAAGAGCGTGGAATTGAAGTGATTATTGCCGGGGCAGGTGGGGCGGCTCACCTGCCCGGCATGATTGCGGCTCAGACGTTGGTGCCCGTGTTGGGGGTGCCGGTTGAATCGCATGCATTGAAGGGCCTTGATTCTCTTTATTCGATCGTGCAGATGCCGGGTGGCGTGCCGGTTGGAACACTGGCGATCGGTAGAGCTGGGGCAATTAACGCAGCATTGCTCGCGGTCGCGATTCTGGCCAATCATGAGCCTGAGTTGAGATCCAAGCTGCGGGCGTTTCGAGAGGAACAGACGGCCAAGGTTCGGCGCGAAACATTGCCATGAAGCCCGTGTTGCCCGGAGCGGCTATTGGGATTTTGGGAAGTGGTCAATTGGGTCGCATGCTGGCGATATCGGCGCGGCAATTGGGTTATCGAGTGCATGTGTACTCGCCGGATGCGAATTCTCCCGCGGGGCAGATTGCAGATCGCGAAATGGTTGGCGAGTACGAGGATTTGGATCAGATTGCAACGTTCGCCAAGTCTGTCGATGCAATCACGCTGGAGTTCGAAAACATTCCCTTTGCGGCGGCATCCGCTGCTGAGAAACTGGCTCCGTTACATCCAGGGCCGGAGGTGTTACACACCACGCAGCACCGGTTGCGGGAAAAAACATTTCTTCGCAATAACGACTTCCCGGTGACGCACTTCATCGCGATCGAAGATCATCTGCCGACGGAAGCGCACTTTCCCGCGATCTTGAAGACGGCGGGTTTTGGGTACGACGGCAAGGGGCAGATCAAAGTGAATTCGATGGCCGAGCTTGAGGCGGCCTGGGACAAGCTGGCAAAACAAGCCTGCGTGCTTGAGGCGTTTGTGCCATTTGAACGAGAGTTGTCTGTGGTGGCGGCGAGAGGTCAGGATGGCGCGTTTGTTCACTATGGGGTGTTTGTGAATTCGCACGCAAACCATATCCTCGACGTGACAACAGCACCGGCATTGCTCCCGGCGAAAACGTTTCAGGAAGCGATTGCAATTACAGAGGGGATATTCGAGGCGCTTCGAGTTGTGGGCACAACTTGTGTTGAGTTCTTTTTGCGGCACGATGGATCTCTGCTTGTGAACGAGATTGCGCCGCGGCCCCATAATTCTGGTCATTTGACCATCGATGCGGCAAGGACGAGCCAGTTTGAACAACAATTGCGGGCGGTTTGCGGCTTACCCCTTGGGGACACTCATTTTCATGCACCAGCGGCGATGGCGAACCTGCTTGGGGATTTGTGGAGCGAAGGAACCCCGAATTGGAGTGCATTGTTGAAATTCCCCGAGGCGCGGCTGCACCTGTATGGCAAAGACGACCCACGGCCAGGACGCAAGATGGGCCACGTGACGGCGCTGGGCAAGTCTGGCGTACACGCCGCTGAAATTGTCAAGGCGGCTCGTCACGCTCTTTTAACTTCAGTCTGACAAGATCGGCAGTGATGCTGCTGCTAGCCTCCGCTCTCTTGACTGCATATCTGGGCGACTTCGTCCTGGAATCGGGCAAAGTACTCAAGGACCTGACAATCGGCTACCGCACTTACGGAACGCTCAATGCCGATGGGTCGAACGTGATCCTCTTTCCAACATGGTTCAACGGCAAGACGGATGGCGTCAAATCCTATGTCTTCAACAAACACCCATTGGTGGACCAGACGAAATACTTCGTGATTGCAGTTGATGCGATCGGGAACGGCGTATCGACCTCGCCTTCGAACTCGGCGACCCAAAAGGGCAAGAACTTTCCGCGCATCACAATTGCGGACATGGTTCGGAGCCAGCATTTGTTACTAACCAAGCACTTGAATGTGAATCAGTTGCACGCGGTGGTGGGAATCTCGATGGGCGGGATGCAGACGTTTGAATGGATGGGCCAATATCGAACGTTTATGAAGAAGGGAATTTCAATTGTTGGCACGCCTCATATGACTGGCGCTGATATGGCGCTTTGGATGGAGATGGCGACAAGCAAAGTGGGCGGTGGGGGAAAGAGATCAAGCGGCGGTATGTAGCAGACCATTCTGAATGGGATTCTCGGAGCCCTCGGTGCCAGAGGCGGAGGAGGAGGATCTTCCATTCCCGCGCCAGACAACGCGTTCTATCAGTTCAATGCCATGGCAACGCACAACTTGACGCGCTTGCTTGGAAACTCACTTGAGGCAACCGCGAAGGGCATTCGTGCCGAGACGATGATTTTTGTGGCGGACGCCGACAAGGCTGTGTCGAACGACATCCCACTGCGGTTTGCGCAGTTGAAGGGTTCGCGAGTCGTGAGATTGAAGAGCGCGGAAGGTCACAATGCATTCAAGCTGGAACGGGAATTGATTTCGAGCGAAGCACTGCCGTTCCTCGATGGCGTGAAGCCCAACTCAGTCTTCAAATAGCTGCCAGGGCGGGGGCGTCTGGTAGGTCTGCCCAAGCAGGGAGAGCTGGTGAGCATGGAGGAACATACGGCTCCCCGGTGTACCGTAGAGGCGGTCGCCAAGGATGGGGTGGCCGATGTGAGCGCAGTGGATGCGCAATTGATTGGTGCGCCCTGTAATGGGTTCCAGTTGAACGTGGGTCATGTTGCTGTGTCTCGATGTGACGCGCAGACGGGACTGCGCGGGCTTGCCGCTCGCTCGAACGCCCCAAGCAGGCTTGGCCTCGGGGTCGCGGCCGATGGGCGCATCGATCAGCAGCTCATCCGGCTCGACGGTACCTTCAAGAACGGCCAGGTAGAGCTTGGCGACTTGACCGCTTTCCCAGGCACGCGTGATGCTCCGGAGTTCAATCTCGGTTTTCGCCACAACCAGGACACCACTGGTTTCCTGGTCGAGGCGATGCGGGAACCAGAAGCGAGCGCCTTTGAGATGAGAAGCGAGAGCGTTGGCGAGGGTGCCGGTCTTAACGTGCATCGTGGGATGCACCAACATCCCGCCAGGCTTGGCGACGACGATTCGATGCTCATCCTCGAAAAGAATCTCGAGAGGGATTGCTTCAGGCTTACGAGATGTGGCGGCCTCAAGGTCGACTTCGATCGAGACGATTTGTCCCGGCTTTAGCTTGCGCCCCCAGTTCTCTACAAGTTCGCCATCGAGGAAACAGTGGCCCTGATAAACGCGAGCGCGGAGATACATCTGGCTCAAGCCAGAAAAACGGCGGGTGAGGAAGGTCTTCACACTGAGCCGATCTTCTTCTCGCGCGACAATCAGATCCATGAATCGAGTATCCGATGCGCGAGAGCTTTTGTTGAGTGCGAATCGAGTGATTGCGTTGACTGGGGCGGGAATGTCGGCCGAATCAGGCGTGCCGACGTTTCGGGGATTAGACGGGCTGTGGCGTAATTACAACCCGCAGGAATTGGCTACGCCGGAAGCGTTTGCGGCGAACCCAACCCTGGTGTGGGAGTGGTACGACTGGCGGCGGGGACTGATCGCGCAAGCACAACCGAACGCGGGGCATTTCGCGCTGGCCCAACTGGAAGAGAAGGGGCCTTTCGTCACAGTGGTGACCCAGAATGTGGATGGCCTGCATCAGCGCGGTGGCTCAAGCCATGTGATCGAGCTGCATGGGTCGATCTGGAAACTCCGCTGCATGGGTTGCCAGAGGCTGCATAGCGATCTGAGAGCACACCTGCGAACTTTACCGCCGCTGTGCGAAGAATGCGGGCAGATGCTGAGGCCGGGCGTGGTCTGGTTTGGGGAGAACTTGCCACCCATGGCCTGGGAGGCGAGTGTTGAGGCTGTATCGAGCACCGACGTACTGCTGGTGATTGGGACCAGCGGGCAAGTTTATCCAGCGGCGCAGTTGGTTCCGATTGCGAAAGAGGCAGGGGCGAAAGTGATTCTGGTGAATCTGGAAGAAATTGAGTTGGGTGGCGCAGCCGACATCGTAATTCAAGGCGCGAGCGGAGAAATCCTTCCAAAACTGGTTCAATAGAAGTAGAGATCTATTGATGCGAGTTGCATATTTTGACGCCTTCTCCGGCGTAAGCGGAGACATGACTGTTGGCGCCCTGATCGACGCTGGAGCGGACGCCCACAAACTAATTCACGGCCTTGAACATTTGGGCCTGGGTGCGAAGTACCGGGCCGAAAAAACGGTTCGCTATGGGATCACTGCTACGAAGTTCCATGTGATGATCGGCGATCAACCGGCCGATCACCACCACCATCATCATCACGGCCATCACCACGACCATGATCACGACCACGATCATGGGCACACGCATGAGCAAACGCACGACCACAGCCATCGGGGCTTGACACAGATTCTTGAGTTGATCGATAAGGCCAAGATTCCCGCGCCAGTGAAGGCTTCCTCAAGCCGCGTGTTTACCTTGCTGGGTGAGGCGGAGGCGGCGGTGCACGGCATCCCACTCGAACAGGTTCACTTTCATGAAGTGGGCGCGGTAGATGCGATCGCCGATATTGTCGGCGCCTGCTATGGCCTGCACCTGTTGAAAGTAGATGCTGTTTACAGCTCACCGATTAACGTGGGGTCTGGAACTGCGAAGATGGCTCACGGCGTACTGCCTGTGCCGGCACCAGCAACCGCGTTGCTACTAAAGAACAAGCCGGTGTACGTGGATGGGCCCGCATTCGAACTGACTACGCCGACCGGGGCGGCGATTGTTTCCGCGCTGGCCAAGGGCTTCGGCCCGATGCCCTCATTGAGTATTCAATCGCTGGGGTACGGAGCGGGGACCAAGGATTTTCCCTCGCGAGCGAATGTGTTGCGCATCACGATCGGAGACCAGCTTGAGTCGACCGAGGCTCAAACGGTGCTGTTGATCGAGGCGAACATTGACGATTCCACACCGCAGGTTTTGGGTTACACGATGGATCAACTGTTTCTGGCCGGAGCACTGGATGTGACTCTGACGCCAGTGTTGATGAAGAAGAACCGTTCGGGTCATGTATTGACCGTTGTGGCCAAGCCGGAAGACAAAGATGCTCTGACGAGCCTGATCCTGCGCGAGACAACTACGCTGGGTTTGCGGATCTCGAGTGCTGAGCGTTGCACGCTGCCGCGTGAATTTGTTGAAGTGAAGACAACCTATGGCCCGGTGCGCATTAAAGTAACCGGGAATGGATTCGCTCCTGAATTCGATGATTGCCAGGCTCTGGCGCGAGACAAGAAAGTGCCGCTCAAAGAAGTGCTCGCCGCCGCCAATTTCGCGTATCTCAAAACAAAAGCTTAAATGAACAAGTACTACCTCACCACGCCCATTTATTACGTCAATGCCGCGCCGCATATTGGGCATACCTACACGACGCTGGTCGCCGACACCATCAAACGCCTGAAGGCGATGCAGGGAACCGAAGCGTATCTCGTGACCGGCTCAGACGAGCATGGGCAGAAGATCGAGCGCGCTGCCACCAAGATCGGCAAGACTCCGCAGGAGTACACCGATCTGATTTCGGCCGAGTTTGAAAATACCTGGAAGCAGTTAGGACTTGGAATCGATAAATTTCAACGGACGACTTCTCCGCAACACGCCGCTGCGGTGGCGAAGCTGTTTTCTGATTGCGAGAAGAACGGCTACATCTATAAGGGGAGCTACACAGGCTATTACTCGGTGACGAGCGAAGCCTTTGTCGCAGATGCCAAAGAGGGCGATGTCGATCCCGATAGCGGACAGCCACTCGAGTTGGTGACAGAAGAGAATCTGTTCTTCAAGTTGTCGGCGTTTCAGGACAAGCTGATTGAGTTGCATGAGACGAACCCGGAGTTTTTGCAACCGGATGCGCGGCGCAATGAAGTTTTGAGCTTCCTGAAGAGCGAGAAGTTGCAAGACCTGTCGATTAGCCGGACGACGATCCAGTGGGGCATTCCGGTGCCGAATCATCCGGGGCATGTGTTCTACGTGTGGTTTGACGCGCTGATGACGTACTGGTCGGCGGTTGAGGGTAAAGATCTCTGGCCGGCGGATCTGCATTTGATGTCGAAAGAGATCGTGCGTTTTCATGCGATCTACTGGCCGTCGTTTTTGATGGCAGCGGGCTGGCCATTGCCCAAGAGGATTTATTCGCACGGATGGCTGCTGTTTGAAGACAACAAGATGTCGAAGAGCCGCGGCAATATCGTGCGGGCGACACCGATTCAACAAGTGATGGGTATCGACGCCTTGCGCTACTTCCTGCTGCGGGAAATCCCGTTCGGGTCTGACGGCAGCTTCAGCTTTGATGCTTTGGTGGCGAGATACAACTCGGACCTGGCTAACGGCCTGGGCAATTTATTGAGCCGGACGCTGTCGATGATTCTGCAGTATCGCGGCGGCAAAGTGCCGGCGCCGGTAGAGGCGGATTCAAGCGCGATTGGTGTGGCGATGGCGCATTATGAGAACTTCGAGTTTCATAAGGCGCTTGAGGCCATCTGGCGATGGATCGGTGAGCTCGATAAGTACATCGTTGAGAATGCACCGTGGAAGTTGGCGAAGGACGCTTTGCCCGAAGCTCAGGCGAGGCTCGATGCGGTGCTCTACCGTTGTTTCGAGAGCTTGCGGCTGATCACAGTGCTGGCCGCGCCGGTGATCCCGGAATCGGCGGCGCGGATTCGTGAGCAACTGAATGTTGGCGGGCCGCTGGAATGGGGTCATACGCCTGCCGGCCATGCGATTGGCGAGATCTCACCGATTTACCCGAGGCTTGATCCGAAGGTTGCTATCGAACAGATGAAGGCGCTTGAAGCCGCCGAACTGGATCGCCAGAATGCGTTGCTCGGCAAGGTGGCTGAAGAGGCGCCGGCCCCTTCGAACTTTACACCGATCGCGGAAACGATCACGATCGATGACTTTGTGAAGGTGGATTTGCGAGTGGGCCTGGTATTAAGCGCCGAACCCGTGAAGGGAGCCGATAAATTGCTTCACCTGAAGGTGAACATCGGTGAACCAACCGGGCCGAGAACAATTGTGGCTGGCATTGCCCAGGCCTATCAACCGGAGCAATTGGTGAATCGCAAGGTTGTGATCGTTGCCAACCTGGCACCACGCAAGCTGAAGGGGATCGAGAGCCAAGGAATGATTGTGGCGGCGAGCCTTGAAGGTGGATCGCCTGCGCTGGCGGCGTTTCTCGAAGAGGTGCCCATCGGAGCCCGGTTGAAGTGATCGATAGTCATTGTCATGTCGACAGCGATCAGTTCGATGCAGATCGCGAAGCCGTTATTGCTCGGGCTGTTGCAGCTGGGGTGACGACGATACTTGCGATCGGCACGGGAGAGGGGCCGCCTCATCTTGATGCTGGAATTGCGTTGGCAGAGGCACATCCATGCTTTCTGGCAACCGTTGGCGTCCATCCGCACAATGCGGAACGGGTTCAGCCTGAAACTTATTCGCAGCTAGAAGCACTTGCCGCTCATCCAAAATGTGTGGGAATTGGTGAAATTGGTCTCGACTATCACTACAACTTCTCCCCTCGTGAGGTGCAGCAGGAGGTATTCCAGCGGCAGCTTGAGTTGGCCAAGAAGTTGCGGCTGCCGATCGTACTGCATACGCGCGAGGCATGGGCAGACACAATTAAAATTCTGAAGCAGCATTGGGATTTCACGCTTGGCGGAATTGTTCACTGTTTTAGCGAAGGGCTAGAGGAAGCGAAGGAAGCCGTCGAGTTGAACTTTCATTTGGGCCTTGCGGGTGTTTTGACTTATCCCAAGGCAGACCGGCTCAGAGAGGCAGCGAGTTTTGTACCGCTGGATCGCATTCTCGTCGAGACCGATGCGCCGTACCTTGCGCCCGCACCTTTTCGAGGCAAGCGCAACGAACCCGCCCATGTCATCGAAACCGCCAAGCGGCTTGGGGCCTTGCGTGGCGTGACGCTGGAAGAAATCGATGAGCTGACGACCGCAAATTTCCGCCGGGTCTTCCCGGCTAAACTGGAGCAATTGGCATGACAAAGTCTGTGAATCAGGCTGTCTCGATGAAGCAGATCCTGGATCTGGTGCGCGACGACCTGGCGCGTGTGGAGAAAGTAATTGGACTGGAAACGATTGGGTCCGTGGCGGCGGTCAACACGATTTCACACCATATGCAATCCGCTGGGGGAAAGCGTTTAAGGCCAATCCTGTTACTGCTTTCCAGCCGGGTAGTTTCCTCAAGCACTGAAACGACTTCAGAGGCCATTGAATTGGCTGCCGTTGTGGAGTTGGTGCATACCTCGACGCTGGTGCATGACGATGTGATCGATGAAGCGAAAGTCCGCCGCGGGAGGCCCAGTGCGAATGCGCTGTGGGGCAACCAGATGAGCATCCTGGCTGGCGACTGGTTGTACATGCAGGCGTTTCAGATCGCGATGCGGCAGCGAAACTTCACGGTGCTGGATATTCTGATCGGACTGACGCAGGTGATGGTGGAAGGCGAGCTGATGCAGCTCGACCGGCTGGGCAGAATTGACCTGACCGAAGCAGATTACATGGAACTGGTGGACCGCAAAACCGCCTGCTTGTTTAATGCTTGCTGCCGATTGGGCGCGATGGCCGGTGGCGCGGACGACTCGGATTCAGCACGGCTGGGTGAGTTTGCCTGGAACCTGGGTATGGCGTTTCAATTAATCGATGACGTCCTCGATTTTACATCGAAGGAAAACATCCTGGGTAAGCCGGTTGGGAATGACCTGGCTGAAGGCAAGGTAACGCTTCCGCTTCTCTACGCACTGGCTGAAACCACCCGCGAAGAGACACGTATGATCGAAACGATTCTGAAGGATCGCAGCTATGAGCGTGTGCCCTTCTCAACCGTTCTTGAAATCATCGAGAAGTACAAAGGTGTGGAGCGCGCACAAGAAAGAGCGCAACAGTTCACAGCCCGATCGAGGGAAGTGATCGAGACTTTCCCGGATTCGCCGTATCGCAAAGCGGTCCTTACCATCGCGGATATCATTACTGAACGAGACCGTTGAGACGCTTGCTCCAGTTCGCCGCGCTGATTGCCATCCCATTGGTGGCGAGCGTAGGCGGGTTCGCGGAGAAGGCTGAGTTTTACTTCTTGCGGATGGAGTACACGGATGCGCCGTTCGTGCGTCGCCCCTGGGGCCGGGGCTGGTGGATGCAGGATATGCCTGAAGCGGAGATTCACTTTACGAAGGGGATCCAGCGGCTGACTCGCATCGATATTGGCGAGATTCGGCATACGGGGCTAACCGACGATCGAATCTATGACTACCCCTGGATCTACGCGACGCAGGTAGCCTGGTGGGATCTTTCTGAGCCTGAAGTGAAGCGGCTGCGGAGCTATCTCGAGCGTGGCGGCTTTCTGGTTGTGGATGACTTTCACGGGGATCGGGATTGGGAGTTATTTGCGGCCTCAATGCAGCAAGTTTTACCGGGTAAGCCGATTGTCGATATCGAGGATGGGGATGCTGTGATGAACGTGGTGTTCGATATCAAGGAACGCACGTTTATCCCGGGGTTGCGGCATTTGCGCCGTGGGCCGAGTGGTGCTACAACAGTGCAACCAACAGCGATTCCGCCGCGCTGGCGGGCCATGTACGACGATCAGGGTCGGATGGTTGTGGCGATTAACTTCAATATGGATATCGGGGATGCCTGGGAGCACGCCGATATGCCCGAATATCCCGAACAGATGACGAGCCTGAGTTATCGTTTTGGGATCAACTACATTCTCTATGCGTTCACGCATTGAGGCGTTCACAGGAGCCACTTGCAAAAATCGACTGAGCGCAAGTGTCAGGGAACAAGGCAGATAGCGAACAAAGTGATTGAGAAAGAGGCCAACAGGGTCTAAGATTAAGTCGCCAAACCAAACCAGCAGACGCGAGGTGACCTCAGATGCAGCATACTCCGCGAGCAGTGCTTATGCAATTCGCGCAGCTATTTCAAGCTGAGTTGTTCCCGGCCTTGGAGCAGACGACGGGTGAGTTGAGCGGCCAGGCAAAGCTGCTTGCCGAAGCGATGACGCTGACACAACTGCATCGCTTTGTGCACAAGCAATGGCGTGGTCGTCCCCAGGATGATCGGCGAGCTTTGATTGCGGCCTTTCTCGCCAAGTCCATCTACAATTTGGCGACGACCCGGCAGTTGATCAGCCGCTTGAAGGTCGACGCCCAGTTGCGCTCATTGTGTGGATGGACCAACGCGGCTGCGCTGCCGAGCGAGAGCACCTTTTCACGCAGCTTTGCTGATTTTGCCAGACGCAAGCTGCCCGAACAGATCCACGAGAGTTTGGTTCGGCTCACTCAGCAAGGCCGAATCATTGGGCACATTGCCCGAGACTCGACTGCGATTGAGGCACGGGAAACGTTTCCTGAAACCCGCCGACAGAAACAGCAACGCAAGCACGAGAAGGCCGGTAAACCTCCGGCTGAAAGGCGTTGGGGCAAACACTACGGCATTACAGCCAAACAACGCACCATGAAGTTGAGCGAGATGCTAAGGGGCCTTTCGCGTGATTGTGGCATTGGCACCAAGACCAGCAGCAAAGGTCATCAATATTACTGGAAAGGATCTAAGCTGCACCTGGACGTTGCCGACGGCCAGATCCCGATCACGGCAATGCTGACCAGCGCTCAGGTTCACGACTCCAAGGCGGCGATTCCGCTGATGACAATCACCAGCCAGCGCGTCTGCTACCTGTACGATTTGATGGACTCAGCCTATGACGCAAACGCGATCCTCGAACACTCCCGGGAACTCGGCCATGTGCCGGTGGTGGAACCCAACGGCAGGCGGGGCAGACTGAAGCCGCACAAGGGCAAACCAATTCGGCCCAAGCCGGAGTTATGTCCAGCCAAGTCGGAACGCTATCGGAACAGGACCATGGTGGAGCGGGTCAACGCGCGGCTGAAGGACGAGTTTGGTGGGCGTACAGTGCGTGTGCGGGGAGCAGCCAAGGTCATGGCGCACCTGATGTTCGGCATTATTGCGCTAACAGTAGACCAAATTCTTAAGCTGATTACGTAATACAGTAAGACAGAAAAAACACACAAAACAAGGCACCCCAAGGCAGGGCTGCGCCCAGACATGGCCAAACAAGGGCAGAAACCGCTCTTCTGTGCCACGAAACGGGCAAAAAACAGAAAACCTCTCGCCAAGCCAAGCTCAATCGAAGGCGCAGGCTGCCTACTTGCCGCAGCGGGGAAAGTCAACCGCAAATCAAAAACATTTTGCAAGTCGTTCACAGACATT
>Ga0194133_10001399_pt1 | contig 42204 bp, 41 predicted proteins | sample TA2KigOf40mmetaG_FD_155448 | JGI IMG/M metagenome (GOLD analysis project Ga0194133, IMG submission 155448) | Freshwater microbial communities from Lake Tanganyika, Tanzania - TA2015055 Kigoma Offshore 40m | ecosystem: Environmental > Aquatic > Freshwater > Lake | place: Tanzania: Lake...
GGATATAGCCGCCCCAACTTCGCTGTCTTCCACACCCACGATGAGTCGGAGCTGAGCAGCGTGGAGGCTATGCTGAACGAAGCAGGGATACCAAACCGCAGGCACGAGACAGACACTGCAGGTCGGTGGCTGCCCAACTACTTCATCGTAGTGCTGCCTAAAGACCTTGAGCAATCATCTAATTTAATCACCCAAACAGAAGCGCTATGATTAGAATCATCAGAGAGGCACGTACTGAGCATTGCACTGAGTACTCTCTCAACTTCGACACAGACAGAAGCGGAGGCTATTGCTTCCCCTGTGACCACAAAGGCGAGGTCCTTGCATTATCACCCGAAGGCAAGCGCAACTATGAGCGCTGCCTCAGTGGTGAGGTCAAAACTATTCGCCCTGCATACGTCAGGGAGCACAACTACGCAAACTACACGTATGCGGTGGGAGAGTGCTACTGCGGTGCGCCTGTAGAGCTACAGCCTGACAGCGAAGGGCTGTGCTATTGCCACTGCGGACAGGGCTATAACGCAGCAGGACAGAGCATCCGCCCACGCTCAGAGTGGGAGGAGAATTATTAATCACTTAAATCAAAAGTTATGAAATACAGAATCGCAAATCAGACCGACATCGACACGGACTTTGACATCATCACTGAGGACGGAGGCATTGTCTCCGTTCACCACAACGGGGAGACCCTCGTCTCGACATACTATGAAAACAGACTGACTTACGTAACAGGCTATCATCTTTGGGATGAGCTCGCAGAGGGGTCGTCATACGTAAAAGAGTGGGACGAGGACACAGAGAAGGACGAAATCGTGAAGGATGCACTTGATTGGTTGGTGTTCCCTGCTCCTGCTATATGGGTGCACGATGAGAAATTATTTAATCACTTAATAAAGTAATCTTATGGAGCGTGAATTTTTGTACAAAGTTTTCTATGGTAAGGTGCTCGTCAAAACTGTAGTCGCCCACACAAGGTGGGAGGCTATTGAGTTAGTCTACAGCAGACTGATTGGCGAGTACCCTCACCTTATTCGGAGTCAATTTAAGGCAAAAAGAATTTGATATGTTCAGAAATTGTCGTATCTTTGTCTATCTTTAGTTCATTAATCGGGTTCTGTGTCTTCAAAGACACTGCCCACAAACCTAAACACTATGTGTGTAATTATTATCAAGCAACAGGGTCAGCGCCTGCCGAAAGAGGTCGCAAAGACATCAGGGAGGGTCAATCCTCACGGACTCGGAGTTATTTGGATGGACACTTTTGAAATCACTTATCACAATTCTAAGGACTACAAGGTGCTCGACACAGAGCGCCCTTTCATTGCGCACTTCAGGTACGCTACAGTCGGTGCTATCGGCATCGAGAACACACACCCCTTCCCCTGCGGAGCAAATAAGAACGAGTGGTTGATGATGAATGGGACAATCTATGGTAAGGGTAACAAGACTGAGTGCGACACCAAGGTGCTCGCTCGTGAGCTCGGCAACAAACCACGCCACACGTGGAAAAAAGAGCTCGAGCAATACCCCTGCAGGTTCGTCTCTGTCAACGTGCGCAATCGCAGCTATCAAATCTACAACAAAGAGCTATGGGTGCAGCGTGACGGCATTTGGTACAGCAGAACCAACGTCCTCGAAGAGCATCTCGTGGCTGTCTACGGCACGCTCAAGAAGGGTCACGGCAACTACTATCATCACCTGACTGAGAGCAAGTTCATCAGCAAGGGAGTGACAAAGGACAAGTACCCCCTTGTCGTAGATGGACTGCCCTACCTAATCGAAGAGAAGGGTAAGGGGCACAACGTGGAGGTCGAGGTATTCAAGGTTGACGATGACACGTTCAAAGACATTGATGCGCTTGAGGGTCACCCCAATTGGTATGAGCGCAAGCAAATACCAATCAAGCTCAAGGATGGTAGAGTTCTCACCTGTTGGATATACTTCAACAAGGGTCAGAGCAGCGTGGGTAAGAAGCTGCACAAGTCCTACACAGGACACAGCCATAAGCATCAGCCTGCGAAATCGTGGCAGCCTGCGTTCACATTTTGGGAGCCTCAGCGTACAATTGACGAGCCTTTAATTGACGACCCGAAACTACCTGATGACCAAGAGTTCACCGTAGCTGAGGAGTGCCCTGTTTGTATCAATTGTTTCAACGACCTTGAGCACGACTTCTATGGCAACTACTACTGCAAAGCCTGCGGTGAGTGGTTCAGTGAAAATGAAATCATTAAATTCGGTTGCGCAAATTAAATACTATGGCACATATAATTATTCAAGAACAAGAAAACAGAAAGGTAAAGATTGACATCGAAGGAGAGCAGAAGGTGCTCGCAGCTATTTTAGCATCAGCTATAATGAAAGACCCAAACTTCTGCATCCTTGTGCTGTCAGCCATCGCTGCAATTACTGAAGAGCAGCAAATCAAATTACCTGACATAAACCTAAATTAAAAGTTATGACATTAATCGAAACATTTGAGTACATACTCGAGAGCAAACGCAATGGCAACCACACGCAGGCAAGAGAGTTGTTCTTTTCTTTGAGCGCAGGGATGCAGGGTAACAAGGCTGAGTTCTTCCGGTATATGGAGGAGAACTACTATGCAGATGAGATGGCAGCCTATGACCGAAGCCCTCATTGGATACCCAATCCTATTGACAGACTAAAAGCCTATCTATATTTTCAAACCAAATAAACTAAAACTATGACAGAGCCAATGGACGAACAAGAAAGATTGATGCTCATTCAGCATCTTATCGACAGACTGCTTTACCTTGACGAAACCAAGCGTAAAGAGTTCCTGTCTTATCTCGATGCGCTTTACTGCGTGTATCCTGTACCACGAGAAATCAAATATGGTAAGGACGCTTTTATTGGTGCAGATAATTGTAACGAAAACTTTTAAGCTATGGAAAGACAATTCCTCGAAGACATCTTTGTTACTGCCCTCGAAGGGGGTAGTAACTATTGGTATCACATCACTGCTGAGACCAATCAGAAAATCAGAAAGCTCGTGCCTCGCAGCGAAGACCCTTACTTCGCAACAGCTATGCTCACCGCAATTCTTGATCACGGAGCGAAAGTTGAGGTGCACGATGCTGAGAATCCTGACGAAATCCTCGGCATCCTCAGCTATGAGGATATGAAGAAGCGACTCGAAGACCTTGACAACAGTCTCGACTACAGGTGGGCGCTTGAGGCACATCAAGAAGAGGTCGGAGACGCAGAGAGTGCCGACATCGTATTTCAATACCTTGTAATGGGAGAAGCGTGGTTCTCGTAAAAGCAAAGTGGATACGCTGCATAGCGTGCAGGCGTATGTTCACGCAGACCATCTACAAAAAAAAGAAAAGTAAACCCGAGTGCCCACATTGTAAAAAGATTAACTATGATAGTTCAGACCATACACGAAATCTTAAATCCGTTTGATGTAGAGACCCCTATCGGGACAGGCACAGCCCTGTTCCTGATAGCAGGGTCAATTCACTCAAACCCTCAGTTTATCGTCCGGCTGTACAATGGAGGAGCTGTACGGACTATTGACCAAAACGACATCACCATCTATGGCAATCCAATGGACGGGCGTGGGTGGGATATTAAACCACCGCATTTATGAAAGAAAGATTCAATTTACTTGGCGAGTTTATGTACTTCATATTTGTCGCCATCCCTGTGTTCGTACTGACAATCTCAGCGGTGTACATAGGCTTTTTTTTCTACGACATTTATCACCTAATAAAAAAGATTAGGAAATAGTAAATCTTTATACTAATTTTGTACTAAATCTAATCAAATTAACAATGAAAAAAGAAACATTTATCAACAGCGGTCGCATCACCGACCTCAAGACATTCCTGAATTTAAGACCCAATGAAAACCTGCAGTTCGACTGCACAGACGTTGTTTTGTATGAGGGCGGACACTACATTCAAGTGCTCAAGACAGGTCACTTCTTTTATGATGGGTTCGGAGACAAGAAATTGGATAATGTAGAAGAATTTATGTGGAAAAAAATTGACATTAATTAAACAAATTAACTTATCTTAGCAGACCTAAATCGAATCAAATGAAAAGTGACATCTTCTATCAGTACGTGGAGAGAATCACAGAGCTGTTCAGAATCCCCAAGGAAGAGCTCTTCTCCAAATCAAAACGCAGAGACCTTGTCGATGCAAGATACTTGCTTTACTACCTATGCTACAAACGTCCGATGAGCCTGATCTATATTCAAAAGTATATGAGCGAGAATGGCTACTTCATCCGACACTCATCAATTATATATGGCATCAACACCGTCATTGAAAAAGTCAAGGAGGACAGCGACTATATGCAAGTCGTTAAGGACATCGAAAAAGCAGTCTTTATTTAATCACTTCATATACCTAAAACTATGGCAAACGAAAACAAATCCGTTTACGGTACGCTGTCGTCCATAAGCGTCAAGGACAAGATCGAAAGGAAGGGAAACCTCGACTACCTGTCGTGGGCAAATGCTTGGTCAATGCTCAAGTCAAACTACCCTGATGCGCAGCGCATCGTGTACGAGAACACTGATGGGATGAACTACTTTACTGATGGCACGAGCTGTTGGGTGAAGGTGGGCATCGTGGTGGGAGGCATCGAGCACATCGACTACCTGCCTATTATGGACTTCAAGAACAATTCAATTCCTCTCGCAAAGCTCACGTCTACTGACGTGACCAAAGCAATTCAGCGAAGCACAGCCAAAGCAATTGCAATGCACGGACTCGGTCTTTCTTTGTGGACAGGCGAAGACCTGCCTGAGATGGTGACTGAATCACCAAAGAAAGCTGCTGCTGAGAAATCCTCAGCTCCTGCCGTAGGCGGTGAGTTGATCGAGCTCAAGAAGGGCACAGCTAATTGGGATGCGGTAGTGAAATATGTTCAGGCGAACAAGAAGCTCGGCATCGAGGCAATTGGGAAGCAGCTCATCCGTAAGTACAAAATCTCTCCTGCACTTAAAAAAGAAATCGCTGAGCTATGCAAGTAATCAACCAACTAAGAGACGACCACGAGTACTATCGTGGCGTGGGTAAAAACTACTTATCCAATTCAGACATCGAGTCACTACTCACCAACCCTAAAGCTTTCCGTCAAGACAGAGGGGACAACAAGAGCTTTGCCGAAGGCAGGCTCTTTCATCAACTCTTACTTGAGCCTGAGAAGGTAGACAAGGTGACGAGCGTAGACGTGAGCAGTCGCAACACCAAAGAGTATAAGAAATTCGTGGAAGAAAGTGGGCTTGACTTCGCACTACTGACCAAGGAGGTGGAGGAAATCCATAACCTTGTGGCTGTAATCAAATCGAACATTGCTTTCTACGATGACATCTACTCAGATGGCAACACCTACGAAGAGCCTGCAATCGGAACCATCAAAGGAATTGAGTGGAAGGGTAAGGCTGACATCATTACAACTGACACCATCATCGACTTAAAGACAACGTCCGACATCAACAAGTTCAAGTGGAGCGCCAAGGCATACCACTACGACTCTCAGTGCTACATCTATCAGCAGCTTTTCGGGAAGCCTCTTGTCTTTTACGTAATCGACAAGGAGACAGCGCAGCTCGGCATCTTCAGACCTACTGAGAACTTCATCAGGGGTGGAGAATTGAAAGTTGATCGGGCTATCGAGGTCTACCACAAGTACTTTGGACCCAATGCGACCGAGGATATTGACAACCATTATATTGACGAAACATTAGATTAAAACCTACAATTATGGCAGAAAATCAAGAAAGAATCTTTGCGGATGGCTTTATCATCAAGCGCAGAGACAATGCACCCGAGTTTGTAATCGCTAACATCAGCGTAAAAGTTGACGAGGCTATTTCTTTCCTACGCAAGTACGAGAAGAACGGGTGGGTAAACCTAAACGCTAAGACCGGCAGGTCCGGCAATCCCTACATCGAGCTCGATACGTTTGAGCCAAAAGGTAAGGGTGGTAGTAAACCAAAAGCAGCGGAGCCCGAAGAAGACGGGAACTTGCCCTTCTAAACCAAACTAAAGAGGGGGTTCAGCCCCCTCTTTTTTTCTCTAAGCTGTGTCAATTTAAGTCTTCCCCTATTCTCTATATATATATCTATATATTATTATTATTCTATAGAATACAGGTTAAAAAAAATATTAACATAATCGACATCACGCTTTGAGTCAATGAGTTACACGACATATTATCGACACAACCTAAACATTTATGACATCACAAGTAACCATATTCCAAAACATTAAGGAGACGAGCACACCCTTTCACAGGGAGGTGAGCATAATCCTTGAGCGTATCAAAGATGGAGCAACCAAGGAGCTTGTCAAGAAGATTCGTGCAGAGAAGCGTAAGGCTGAGCGCAACGAGCTGAAGAAGCAACTGCCTGCCATCTGTTTCAGCGGTACGTTTAACAAGCGTGCAGACACTGCACTGATTGAGCACAGCGGTCTCATCTGCCTTGACTTCGATGGGTACGATAAGCAGAAACTATTATTGAACGACAAGGAGACCTTGAGTAAGAATAAGTACGTCTATTCTGTGTTCATTTCCCCGTCAGGGAGCGGACTAAAGGTGCTCGTTAAGATACCTGCAGATGCAGAGAACCATCAGAATTACTTTAATAGCTTAGAAAAGCACTTTAATTCGCCTTATTTCGATAAAACGAGTAAGAACATTAGTCGAGTGTGTTACGAGTCCTATGACCCTCTAATACACGTTAACGAGAACTCTTCGATATGGGACACCATCGAAGAGCCTGAGTACACAGAGGTGAATAAGCTAAGAGACCAAGCAACCATCCCGATCACGGACGAAAACAAGATAGTGGAGATACTTGTCAAGTGGTGGCAGAAGAAATACCCGATGACCGAGGGGCAGCGTAATCAGAACTGCTACGTCCTTGCGATGGCGTTCAATGACTTCGGGATAAATAAGAGTCTTGCCGGCTACGTCCTAAATCAATACGCAACGGCTGATTTTAGCCTGAAGGAGATTCAAAGGACCATCGACTCAGCTTATCAGAACACAGCTAACTTCGGGACTAAGTACTACGAGGACGAGGAGAGAGTAAACCAAATCAAAGCAAAGCTGAGACGTGGTGTCTCAAAAAAAGAGGTGCGCCTCCAACTGCAGGACTCCAATTTGGATGGCGACACGATCGAAGCGGTACTTGCAAAGGTCGAGGAGGAGAACTCAAAGCAGACCTTTTGGACCAAGAACGACAAAGGGGTCATCAAGATAGTACACATTCTCTTTAAGCAATTCCTCGAGGACTCAGGATTCTACAAGTACTGTCCCGAGGGTGGGAAGAACTACGTGTTCGTGAAGGTAACCAACAACCTTATCGACCATACCTCAGAGAAAGAGATAAAAGACTTTATCCTAAACCACTTGCTTGAGCTTGACGACATAATGGTGTATAACTATTTTGCCGACAACACACGCTTCTTTAAGGAAGAGTTCCTATCAATGCTATCTACTATTGACATCTACTTTATTGAGGATACCAAAGAGGCAGCCTATCTGTACTACAAGAACTGCGCAGTGAAGATAACAAGCGAAGGCATAACATCAATTGACTACCTTGACTTAGGTGGGTATGTATGGAAGGACCACGTTATTGATCGCAACTTCAGTATGTGTAAGGTAACATCAAGGTGTGACTACCGTCAGTTTATCCGCAACATCTGCGGTAATGATAACAGCAGGGTGTCATCAATGGAGAGCACAATTGGATTCCTACTGCACGGATACAAGAACCTTAGCTTTTGTCCTGCAGCCATCCTGAATGACGAGGTCATCAGCGACAACCCTGAAGGGGGTACAGGTAAAGGATTATTTATGAACGCCCTCAGCAATATGAAAAAGGTGGTAACAATTGACGGTAAGAGCTTCACCTTTGAGCGGAGTTTCGCTTATCAATTGGTGAGTGCCGATACGCAGATACTCGTGTTTGATGATGTGAAAAAACACTTTGACTTCGAGAGACTCTTCAGTGTAGTAACCGAAGGGTTAACCCTTGAGAAAAAGAATAAGGATGCGATTAAGATTCCGTTCAGTAAATCACCGAAGATTGCTATCACTACCAACTACGCCATCAAGGGCTCCGGTAATAGCTTTGCCCGTAGGAAATGGGAGCTTGAGTTGCATCAATACTATTCCAAGGCATACACTCCACTCGATGAGTTTGGTAAATTAATGTTCGGGGATTGGAACGATGATGATTGGTGTGAGTTTGACAACTATATGATTGGGTGTCTAAAGAGTTACCTCGACACAGGACTTGTGAAGAGTAGGTTTGTAAACCTTAAGATTCGTCAGCTATCAGCAGAGACAGCACACGACTTTATTGAATGGTGTGGATTAGTGGATGGGCAGCAGCGTAACACCTCACTCGAAACTGATGTAAGGCTGTATAAGAATGACCTATACCACGACTTCATTAACGAGTATCCTGACTACGGACCAAAGGCAAAGATGACTATCAGTAGAACAAGGTTCTATAAATGGCTTGTGTCTTATGCTTTGTATAAGGAGGGAGTAACGCCTGAAGAGGGTCGTGATCTAAATGGAAGATGGATTATTATTCACAAGAAAAAAGAAAAAGATGGAGATAGTTGAGCGTACACCTGCATATTCAGATTACAGTATGTGGAAATACTGCGAACTATTATGCAAGGTAATGGGACAAATGAAAGAGGTGAAGACGGGGCGTGGTAAGACTATTAAGACGACATTCGTGTATAAGTACAAGGATGCTCCGGATATTCTGCCACGCCTCCAACGTAGCCGAGACTATTACAAAAACCTACACGAAAAAGGAGGTAGCCAAGTGGAGTTTAGACAATATCAGAAAGACATTATCGCTTCGGGGTTTACCATACTGCAGGAGCACCGCTTCTTATACCTCGCAATGGAGGTGAGAACAGGCAAGACATTAACAAGTCTCGGCATTGCCAATGAGATGAGAGTTAAGCACGTTCTGTTCATCACCAAGAAGAAAGCAATGAGTAGTATTGAGGAAGATTATGCAATGTTCAACCCATCATTTAAGATGACGGTCATCAACTACGAGAGCTTGCATCACGTAATGGATGATGAGATGTGGGACTTGATCATCCTTGATGAGGCGCACGGATTGGGAGCTTTTGCTAAACCAAGCGAGAGAGCTATAATAGTAAAGGACTTAATTGATAAATGTAGACCAATGGTGATACTGCTGAGCGGTACGCCAACGCCTGAGAGCTACTCACAGATGTATCATCAGGTCTATGGTATACCAAATAACCCGTTCAAGCATTACAAAAACTTCTACCGATTTGCTGACGACCACGTCAAGATTAAGCAGAAAAAGATTAATGGATTGTTTGTAAAGGATTACAGTCACGGAAAGGATAGTATCATTGATGCAATGAAACCATACACCGTCAACTACTCTCAAGAGGAAGCAGGGTTTGTTACTCAGGTAACAGAAGAAATACTTTATGTTACTTTGAAGGACTCAACCTACAATATGATTCAGAAGCTGCAAAAAGATAAGGTGATTGAAGGAAAGACTGAGGTGATACTTGCTGACACACCCGTAAAACTAATGATGAAGGTCCACCAACTATGCAGTGGAACTATTAAGTTTGAGAGTGGAAATAGTATGGTGCTTGATACCACCAAGGCAGAATACATCAAGGAATATTTTGCCGGCTGCAAGATTGGAATCTTCTACAAGTTTAAGGAAGAGTTGTCTGCCCTGCAGTCAGTATTCAAGGATGACTTGACAACTGAGCTCAGTGTCTTTGAAGACACCGATAAGAACATCGCACTGCAGATTGTGAGTGGGAGAGAGGGCATCAGCCTACGCCAAGCTGACTATCTTGTATACTACAACATTGACTTCAGTGCTACAAGTTATTGGCAAAGCAAAGACAGAATGACCACAAAGGAACGTGCGTTCAACCACGTCTATTGGGTATTCAGCAAGAATGGTATTGAGGATGACATCTACAAAGCGGTAACTAAAAAGAAGGACTACACAGTAAATCATTTTAGGAAAGACTTTTATGACGGAACAGCAGATACAGAGCAAGCTGATTAAAGAGCTTGAGGATAAGGGATACTACGTGATCAAGTTGGTAAAGACCAACAAGAATGGCATCCCCGACCTCATAGCTATCCCTAAAAATTCTGACGTAGAGTTCTTCGAGGTGAAGCAAGCCGATGGTAAGGTATCTAAATTACAAGAGTATCGAATTAAAGAATTAAAAAAATATGGAATCAAGGCAACAGTATTTTATGGTCTCAAAAAAACCAAATGAACAAGAGCACACTCAGCGTGTAGTAGAGATGGTGATGGGGGTAAGAGTTGGTGACAAGAACCGGAAGAGGCAGGTTGTAGAAGCAAGAATGATGTTCTCGTCAATGCTTAGAGAGATGGGATATTCTCTCAAGCAAATAGGAGGCGTGTTGAAGAAAGATCACACCACCATTATACACTATTTACGAAAGCTTAAAGAGTTAACCGAGGTGGATAGGTCTCTGTTCAAAAAGTATTTAAGGTGCAGGGAATTATTGATGATAAAGGAAGACCCTGTAAATTTAGAGGACGAAAATGAACGCTTACGCAAACAGGTTGAGTTGCTAAAGATGGAGAACTACCTTTTATCAGAAGAGAAAGCCGAGTTGATCAAGCAGCTATCAAGTGATGATAAGCGTCTACAAAAAATTTTCAAATTGATTGAAGAGAATACACAGCACGGATATGAGGGTGTTGTTGAGCGCAAAATAAAAAAGATGTTTGATGATTGAGCAGGAGAACAAGCGTGCTCAACGCATAGCATATATGACGGAGGGCTTTCACGACATTGTGGCTTCCATCTACGAAAAATTGGTGGACAGGGAATACGACTCTGCTACTCAAGACATCAAGGAACTAATGCGTGACCTACGTGCGACAATAAAACTTATAGAAGATGAAGACTTTTGAAACAGAACAAGACAGACAACGAGAGCAAAAAGCCATCGAGACATTTGTTAAAATGTTTGGTGGCTCATTTCAAAAGCTCGGGCAACAAGATGTTGACTATAGAATATTTGATAAAGAAAAGAACCTTATAGCTTACGCTGAGGTAAAGGGTAGGATACGCCCACTTAGAGACGCTTACCCTTTGCCGGTAGCTGTTTCTAAACTAAGCAAGCTAATTGAAAAGAGGCATAACCCCGTTCTAATATGGGCGTGCGAAGACGGAATTATTTATGGTAAAGTATTATCTCTTGTGGGAGAGGTAAAGTTAGGAGGTCGCCCATCAAGGGAAGGCGCAGCCAATGACGTAGAGATGATGGTCTATTATGAAAAGCAAAAAGGACTAAAGTACGTAAGGTTTACTTAGACTTTTTTTCTTTTCCATAAACAGTGTTACCACCTGACTGCTTCGGTACGTAATTGTATAAGTCATCTTTAATCTCACGCCTGATTCTCTCCTTCTCTTTGCGAAGTTCTTTCTTCATTTCTTCTATGTCGTAGAGGGAGCCATTCGGACCGTACAAATCTTCATACATATCAGGGAAATAACGCTTCATATCCTCTTTACCAATCTTATTCATTGGCTTTTTTACCTCAGCGTTCTCTAAATCTTTGTATAGCTCAGCATTAACAATCTTGCGCACGTCTTTATATAAAGGAATCATACCAAGGTTGCCAAGAATTTCAAGAGGCAAACGGATTTGCTTTTCTTTATCCACGAGCTTACGGGCTGCCGATTCTTTTTTCTCAGGCTCTGTAGCCTTTCTAATTGCAAAGTCAAGAGTTTTAAAAGAAGGTCCAAATGGTCCCATCATATTCATAATCATTTCTTCCGTAACAGACCTCGACCCCTTTCTTTCAGATGGAATAATAGTGTACTGTATTGCGTCTTTGTATGGGTCGTAATCACCATTACGTAAGAAATCAAGATACTTTTGGTTCATATATTCAACCCCTTGATTAACCACAGATTTTGTTGCATTGCCAAAGTTTCGCCCAAGAAACAATGAGGTTGCAGAAGAAGATATAGCTTGTCCTATTTTCTGCATCAAAGTTTTCTCATCGTCTTCTTCTTCGTCATCAACAAACAAGTTTACAAATCCCTGAGATAGCAACTGCATAAGCAATGTATACAAAGTCATCCTTGTAGCAACACCGGCAAGTATAGCAGCGCCTTGCTTCTTTGATATGGAGCTGTTTCCAATAGCAGCCATTATTCCGGTACGTGCAGCAGAGTATTCGTACATCAAAAAGTGAGTCATAAAGTTGTTGAACAGATTGAAGGCTCTAATGAAACCGCTTTGGTTTGCTTTAGGCGTGCCCTTGAGTATGCCCATATAAGCATTGTCTGATGCACCAATAAGAACAGCCTTTTCGTCAGCGTATATACGAGCTTTTTCAATAGATTCTTCATTTGCGGACATATACTTTTCGTCATTCGATCCTATTTTTTCAAGGTCTATTTCTTTCCCTGACACTTTTTTAAATTCGTTTGCAAAAGCGCCAAACCAAATTGGTTGCATTACCATTTTATCGGGGCTTGACATTATTGAATCAGCCGTAAGTTCTACAACATTCTGATATTTCTTAAAGGACATATTGTAGATTTGGTTAATCTTATTTGCGACATCACTCTTGGCTCTACTTCCCCTTAAACCACTTGCTTGACTTAAGACAGACGGGTCAATCATTCTACCGCTCATAGTATTATGAGGATAAATTCTTTTTGTAAGCTTGCTTTTCACATTAAACATTATGTTTGGAGCGTCAGCAGAAAGAATAATATCCCTATATGAAGCACCCTTTTTAAAATCTTGAGGAGCAGCAATAACAGCCATCCCAACATTTGATGAAAGCTCGGCAGCAAACCTTGGAAGACTTGCAAGCACGGTGCGGTATCCTTGCTTTGCTATAAAGTTTATAGCATCTTCTGTAATAGAGGTAGACACAAAGTTATTTGTAAGCATATTTTTTGTAGCTTCCTCAAATGCGTTGTCAATAGAGTTTAATATATCACGCTGTTTTTTGGTAGCCTTTTCTTTTTTCAAAACCTTCCTTGCTTCTGCTAAAGCTTTACGAGATGTGCGTATTGGCTCAGTTAAATAGTAATCCATATAAATATACCTTGCACCACGACTTGCAGATGAGAACACATCGAAGTTAAGAGCAGACAATTCTCCGGTACGAGATATTAAAGACTTTGCTCTTGTAGATGGTTTAAGAGATGCGCTATATTCATCAACAAACGCAGGTCCTGATGCTGTCTCCTCGGGTCTAAACTCGTGCAATACGTTGTGATGGACATAATTTGCAAGAGGACTGATTTTATCTCCACGAATTGTAGAGGCTGTATAAATAGCCTTGTCTCTTATGTCTTCATTTATTCCTTGAACAACTTTGATTGCGTTTTTCTCAGCACTATTAAAAGACCTATAAAGCTTCTCGTTGTTTATTTCGATAATTTCTTTGCCATCTTTATCTTTTCCTACAGTTTCCCCGAACTTGTCAAGTATTTCTTGTAAGAACTCGGCATCTCTTTCACCGAAACTTGTCTTGGCTGAATTAATATGGTCAATAGTTTTTTCAAGAAACTTTGCAGCAGAATTTACTTTAGGGTTCCCGGGGTTTGAATTATACTCAAGCTGAAGCAAGTATGTCATCATTCTAAACTTAGACTTCTGCGTCTCGTTCCCGTTGTATTTAAAAGATTTAAACACCTTTTCTTCCGCTTCATCAAGCTTGCTTTTAAGGTCGCTTATCTCTTTGTCGTATCGAGACACCGCATCTGCAGGAGCTTCAAATATGTTATTGAATATCTGCTTTGTTTTAAAGTCACCATAGACTTGGTCGATATAAAACAATGGTTCCCTTCTAACCAACTCTGTCATTCCATCTTTTTTGGTCAGCTTTGCTTTAATCTTTGAGTATATCAAAGATGCGGGGAATGGCTTAGCAGACTGCATTGTTTCTGCTGTGGCTTTCCCCCTGTTTATGCCATTGATTTTTTCTACCATCAACTGTGCATAGTGAGGGAAGTACCCGTTGTTTATGTTGTCGATAACACGAAGCAGGTTGTTTAGCTGAGCATTATCAAGACCTTTTATACCATCGGTCTTGACAAGTTTATTTAATTCACGTGATTTATCTCTTTGGTCCTTTAATGGAAGCCCATCAAAATCAATGCTTGAATCTCTAATAGCTTTAATCAGCACTTTCTTTTCTTCAGCAAGTTCCTCATTTGTTTTTTTAACAGGAGCTTCTTTAGGAATGATTGCGCTTTTATACTTGCGCATAATATCAGAATCTTCCTGACTAATCTTATTAGACTCAACCATTCTCTTAATCGTTTCGGCAAAGTTTATTTTGCCTTCATCGTCTACGACCTTGTTGTCATACTCGTTAAATATTTCCGCAAGGGTCTCAACCTTAAGAGACTCTTCAGCAACGGCATCAAGTATTTCCTCTGTAGTTTCTAATATCTTCCCGTATTCTTTAAGCTCAATCACAGCCTTACGCTGTCCCATCATTTCAACTAAGCCAACATACTTATCGAAGACTGCGTCAGGAATAAGTGTTGGGTTGATTGCGAATAGTTGGTTTAACATTGGCACAAGAGACTCGGATACGCCAAGCTTTTTACCTACGTTTTTCTTTGCGCTTGGTAGCATTGAGCGAATCTTTCCAATTTGTTCTACATAATTAGCGTTCTTAAACACCTTAGCCATATAGTCTACAAACCTGCTGATTGAGTTGGGGTCAAACATATTGACACCGCTGAACTTACTTACAATGGCTGCTGTTTGCTTAGCGGTGATAAATCCTTTATCAGCCATTGTTTTCAAATACTTGACAAGCTCTGCGCTTGTTTGTACCCATAACTTGATGGCATCTTTAGCCCCCTTTGCTTTGTCGGCAAGCTGCTTTTTCAACAGCTCGTACTCAGACATTGTAATCTCATTCACATCTTTAGTCTCACCAAATAGTTTCTGAGGTTTAGGGGCAGCCTTCTCACGCTTGCCAAATCGTTTACGTATATCACGGACCATCTTCTCACGCTGCGTATCTGAGGCTGTCTCATACACTCGTGAGCCTTGCAAATAAGCAATGGCGTTCTGCATTGCCTCCTCATTTGTATTGCCACGCTGCAGAGACTTTCTTACCACGCCCTCAAGCTCAGTCATCATCCTATTAAATCCGGGCAGCTCCATCTCCGTTGTACCCTCCGGCTGAGCTTGCATTGCACGTTGATTAGCAATAGCGTTAATAGAATCAATCACGTCTTGCTCACTGACATTGTTCTGAGCGGCTGCTCTTGAAATCGCTTCTTGTAATGTAATACCCGTAGAAACAAGAGCCTTTACAGTTTTGATTATAGCTTTCATAACCGGTATGGCTATGTTTATACCGGCAGTCTCACGACCAAACTTAGTGAGGTCGTTGTCAAGCTTATCTAAGAAATCTTTTACTTTCTCAAGGGTCGTAGCATCTTTTGTATCTGCGGTCATCAGGTCTTCCTCAACAGCAGGAGCCATATCACCTGTATCTGTCTCGTCAATTTCGTAGAACTCTGCCGGCAATAGACCAATCTTTTGATCGGCAAACTTAAACTTCTCGTATATCTGCTCCTCAATCTTGCGAGCCTGTGAGTATAGTCCTTCTTCACGAAGGTCACGAGCTTGCTGACGCAGCTCTTTTATTGCGTCATTTTCTCCTGAGAAGTTAACGTATGAGTTTTGACCACGTGTCTCTGTGGTCATAGCTGCACGTGCAAGTGGTGAGTACATACGGGCGTGGACATTCCAAGCGTTCTCCTCACCTTTTGGACCAAATGAGTTGCCGAGTTCAGCGTGTCCAAAGAAATCGTGGATGGCACGGAACACATCATTAACGAGCATTGTCTGCCCGTTCACATCTTTGAATCCTGAATCTCTTAATAGTGGGTTTTCTGCACGCTGCTCTTCGGTAATGGCAGCATCACCAAATCCTGACTCGGTAGAAAAGATTTTCATACGTTGATTATTTCTCAGGTCGTCAATCATCTCCTGAGAATTAGCGTATGGTTCTTCGTTATTTATTTCAACAACATAACCGGCATCAAGGAAATCCTGATACTGATCAAGGGTTTCCTCAGCCATCGCTTCGTATGCAGCTCTGACCTGTGGGTCAGTTGGATTGTGCTGCATAGCAGCAAACGCATTGGCTATCCGCTTTGCTCTTGCTTCGTCTAAGCTTTGCGACCCTTTATACCTCGGTCTTTTTTTGCCGAAAACTCTTTGATAATATCTATCCGCAATTTGCGCAACTCTCTCGAGGGGCTTATTGAAAAGTCGGTTGCCGGGACTTGGCTTGAAATACTCTCCGCTATCAATGCCTTGGAACTCGGCATCCCTCCTGACTGCATCTTCGACTGTCTGAAGAATGTTTTGCCCACTCGGTCCAAGTTCGGACCCTTTAGCCTTAATTCTTCCAAGAATTTTTTTCCTGCTTGCAATGCCAACTCTTCGGGAATCGACCGGACGGAAGTCTTGTTGTTCATAATTTATTCCTTTTGATTTAAGTAGTTCTACAAATGTACCAATATTTTTCTGTAATTGTGGGTCAGCAAAGTCTAACACATCAATAAAAGATACCTCACCTGTTTTCTCGTTGATACTAAAGTCAGTAATGCCTGCTTCTTTGAGTGCATCAATTGCGCCATCTACGTCAGATACTTTAACGCTATACTCGTTGGCGTTGTGGTTCTTACCATCCTGCTCAGTGTACTGCACAGCAATGGCTGCCTCTTGTACTTGTGGAGCAAAGGCGCTTACGAGAGCTGCGTATTCCTCAGCTTGCTCAATAGTTGCACCTTCAAGCTCTACAGCGTTTGATATTTCTACAATCCTATCTCCCTTCTTGTTCTCGTACCCACCGATAAACTCAAAGACGTTTGTCTTTATACCAAGAAGATTGCCAATATCTGCAAGCGTTTGTAAATATGATTTGTAAGCAGGAGATTCTCTTAGTGCTGCAGCTTCAACAGTTGAGCCAATCTGCGTGTCAAAGAACGGAGCAATATTAACCCGTGTCTTTGAAGACACTTGTGGCTCACGATACATCGTGTCCTTTATGGTAAAGTCTTTGTTATCCCCTTTGTTTTCTACGAAGCCAAATCTTTTATAGAAGTCAGTCAGTCTTTCAACCGACTCACCGCCAAAGTCTATTGATGGAGTGAGAGTTACTTTTACTTTATTCTCATCAGCGTAGTTGACAATGTCCTCCATCACCTGCGTTCCAATTCCTGTACCACGCTGCCCTTCAGGTATTACAATTCTTGAAAGACTAAGGTTGCCCTTATCCAAACTACCTAACAGGTCCACTTGAACACCATATTTCTGCTCGAGCTGAGTAGAAAAATCAACAGGCTTTACTTTTTCTTGCGGGACACCCTCTTCGGTAACGCCTTGAGGTTCTGCTTGTTCTAATGCCTTTAGTTCAGCATCATATTTAGCGTTGATTGTATTTAAAAACTCACCATTAACCTTATTGTCTATTTCTCCTGACAATCTTGCTTTTAAAAACTCTCTAAATGCAGTAGGGGAATTACTTACTGATTGAACAAATCCATTAGTTTGTAATAATTTTTGAGTTCTATCTACATCTAATCCACGTTCTTTAGCCGAATTGATAATCATTTCTGCTTCTTCAATTTCAGATTCTGTTAGTTCTGTATTTTCCCCATCACGATTGTACTTTACAAGAGAGTTGGCTCTTCTTCCTTCATATCTATCTAACTCCTCTTGTCTTCTTCTCTCTATATCATTTATTTTTTCTTGACCTTCTTCGGTAGTGACTTGAGGTTCTGTTTGGGGTTTTCCTTCCTCCACTTTTTCGCTAACTCCGGGTGTTGGCTGTACAGGTACTTCACCTGCTGCTTGCTTTTGAACGGCATCTTGTTGTATGGTTTTAATTTGTGAACGGATAGCTGCAGCCCTGTCTTTGCCGGACTGTGTCTTATTTTCTTCAAACTTCTTTAATTCTTTTTCAAGTTCTACTAATTGATTAATAGTAGTTTCATCCGCATTTGGATTAGCTTGCTGAACTTCTTTTTTTATTTGTCCTGTAACAATTTTGTCTTGTATTTTAAGCTTACGACCTTCAAAGTCATTAGTAATATCAATCTTTGTCTTAACCAATTGATCAGGAGTCATAGTATTAATAAGCTCATCAACTTGATTAGCGTCTACTTTTTCTCCATTCACTTTGAATGTTGGCTTAGCAAGTCTTGATTGAATGGTAGACCTTATACCACCGGGTAATTCTGCAATACCTTCAAGAGTAATTTCAGACACGTCCATCTCTTGACCTATTGCTAATCTTGCAGTAGCTTCACCAACGGAACCTCCAACCGCCTCCACTGCTGCACCTGCGCCCGTAGCTTTTGTGAGAGTGCTTTTTGTTACAGCACCGGTTGTAGTTTTGGCAACACCTTTTTCAATAACCTTAGCGCCAACACCGGAAGCAAGCTTAGCTGTTAGAGCATCAACAGTACCAATAATAAGACCTCTTGCTATAGCCTTATTTCTTATTGAGCTTAGTTTATTTGGGTCTTCAAGTATTTGCCTTACATTTTCTTTTGTCATTTCTTTTCCACCCAACTCCTCCTCCAATAGCTCACCAAATGTAGAACCTGCCTCAACAACACTGCTTGCTAATCCAAATGCGTAAGGCAGAGATGCGACTGCTCCCGTGTAAGCACCTGCTGCTCCACCAACTACAGTACCAAGCCCGGGTACAACTGCAGTACCACCCCCTGCTCCTGTAGCTGCTCCTATTGATGCACCTGTGCCTATTGCCGTAGCACCTGCTAATAGGGCATCGCTATTGGTAGCCATTGCAGTAAGAGAACTCGTAATCAATTCAGCAAATACAGTGGGATTGGTGGCTAATCCTTTTACTACTCCCCAAAAACCTTTTCCTTCTTGCTCATATATCTTTTGGTAATCTCGCATCTCTTTTGATGGTGCGAGAGCTGCAAGGTCTTTTCTTGCATTAATAAATTTTTGTATTTGCTCAGGAGTTGCTTTGGTCCCTTTTAATAATAACTTATCAGCTTCTTCGGCTGCTGTTCCTTGACGATAACCTTGGGCAACACTGCGTGCCATATCATCAATAAAGTCTCCAATTCCTATCGGAGAGTATTCATCAATTTTTCTTAATACATCACCAAATCCTCCTTGAAAATAATCAACTTCATCTTTTCCTTCAATTACAGGAGCCTGTTTTTTTACTACAGGCATAGGCATTAATTGCTTTGTAGCAGTAGATTCAGCGACAGCTCTTTGTGGTTCAATTTTTGACAAGTCCGATAAACCACCTGCCGAAGGTAATACCGTAGTGACTTTTTTTTTAGAAGGCTCTTGTTCTGCTACTACTGCTTGAGGAGCGATAGATGCAGCGGACAAATATTGTTTAGTGAAATCAGTCTTAGGTTTTGTGTATAAACGGTCACGAGTTAATACTCCGTATACTTTATCTTGATAAGTGGGGTCTTTAATCTTTTCCTTGAATACTTCATACCCTTGAGTAAAGTATCCTTTTTCATAAAGTAAGTCGTATAGTTTCTGTAACTCGTCCATTTCGTTATTTTTGTTCTGTTAATCCAATTCACCCTTTAAGATACCTTTACCCTGAAGATTTTTTAAGAATATAATTTGATCTTCAGGAGTAGCCCCCGAAACATTTGATAGCATAAATCGTTTTATATTTTCGGCTGCTTTTGCAGGATTGCTTAGGTATATTGGAGAAGATGATTTACCTTCTGCATTTGTTATGACAATTGCATCGGAACCAATTACAGCTTCTCTAACGCTAAACCCAAGCTCATTAAACTTAGTTTCATTGGCAGATATGAAATATTTTTCGTTTGTGGGTTGGTCTGCACCTGCCGCATCTTTGCCTGTAAATGTAGTGTTTAAGTGGTCTGCGTATGCTTTGTTTGGGTCTCCCGATTTCTTAGGACCTGTTGAAGTTGCCTTTGCTTCACCTGCTTGGAATGTAGTTGTCTTAGTTTGAAGCGCACCTTTAACTACTTCGTTTACGTCAACTGTTCCTCCAAGAAGCAGAGGAGCTCCTGAACGTACAAAGTCTTGCTGAGTCATCATCTCTCCGGTGTTAGCGTTCTTGAATGGTATAGACTTGGTTGACCCGTCATTAAAGGTAATGCTAACGCCATCATTATTTCTGCTGATGTCTTTAACATTTGGCATACCATAGAAGTGGTTGATAGCTGCTTGTTGTTCTGCAGGTGTACCACTATACAATTTAGCCAACATATTTCCTGACGTTTGAGCGTTCTTCTTTTGGTCACCTCTTTCGTAAACGTATTGAGGAGCATACTCTTTACGTGGCTGACTGAATGGTTGCACCTCAGTCTTCTGCTCAAGCATACTACGAAACTTGTTCTTAGTATATTCTTCAGCAGTTTTATATTGTTCTTTCCCGTTTGGCGTACTTTCAAAGTCGGGCTGAAATACCCCGTTTGTTTGAGACCATAAAATATAATGAGAGCTTGACTTGGCTACATTAACATCTGTTGTAACCTGATACGCTTTCCCTGATGTAGGGTCAATGCCGCCCGTCCAATCAAAAAGAATTGAAGATACGTGCAATGGATTGGAAAGCTGTGCGTCTATGATTAACTTCTCTGTTTCTATGTATTTATCAGCAGCTTGTTGTCCTGCTTGACTAAGTCCTTTTCTTTTAGTAGGGTCAGTTACTTTGGTAAGAAACCCTGTTTGGGTGGAACTACCTGTAGAGGTTATGACTTCATTTACAACGTCTCCCAATAATTTTGATTCCGCTTCAAGGGCTTCATTAAGTTTATACTTATCAATCTTTTCTTTTATACGATTACGCAGTTGGTTAACCGTCATATAATTATCGGGACCTTCGGCAAGAGTTCTCACACCGTTTTTATCCACCATCTTGCCAATGCTGATAGCACCGGTAGTCGGATTTATTAAAGCTTTGGTTTGACTAAGATTTGCAAACCCCTCAACCATTGCCATAAACTGCGTTTCAGCCTCAGAGCTTTGGTCTTTTTGTCTACGCTCTGTCTTTACTGAAAACTCTTCTTGATATTCTTTAGCAAGATCAAACATTCTCTTAGTACCATCTTTGCTATTTTGACGAATAAGGGCATAGTCTTTTGGCTTAAGCTGACCCGACTTCAGAAGTCTATCGGTAAGAAGTCTATACTGCTGCATATCACCCGAATAGTCTGTGATGTATTGATTAACTTCATCAGACATTCCCTGTGGTGCGTTCTCAAGTTCCTCACCAAATTGACGAGACGCATCATCGAGCGCTTTCTTTTTTGCCTCACGAAGTAAAGCCTCTTGCTTTAAGGTGTTTGTCAATTGACTACCAACCTCTGACCAATCTATTTGATTCTTGGCTTCCCGTTCAGCGTATTTGTAATATGTTGCCATTCTTATTTATCTTTTATTCTACAGGACCAATAGCTCCTACCCCCGGTATAGATTGAGTATATATCCCTGTTGGGTTAAATGATTTCATCAAACTTTTCAAATAGTCAGGACTAAGACCTCCCATAAAAGCTTGAAACTCTAATGGATTCATTACACCAACTCCTGCTAATTGACCGAAGGTTGGAGTTTTAGCACCAAATGCAGCGAGCTGTTCTTGAAATTTTTGTTGAGTAAGACCTGCTTTCTCTGCGGCTTTTGCTATTTTACCAAATTGTTTTGCTCCTGCAGACTTAGAATATAAAGGAGCCATACCTGCTACTTGACCTGCTGCACTTACCACTCCCTCCATTGCTTGTTTTGTTGCAGCCTGAGACCTTGTTTCAGCTTCTCTTGCTCTTAACTGAGCCCCTTCAACTTCTGCAAGATCAAGACCCATTCCTACATCACGAAGTCTACTTTCTTCTGCTGCTACAAGTTTGTCAAGAGCTTGCATCTCACCACCCATTTGAGTAGCAATATCACGCTGTGCTCTTTCAGCACCTAAGAACACACGTCCTGCAGTAGCTGCTGCTCCACGCTCACTTTCTTTAGCTGCCTCAATTGCTTGCGCTGCGGTAGATGTTACTGCTTCACGTGCAAGCTCATAGGGTTCCCTCTGAATACCCAACTGCTCGTAAAAGTTTACGTCAAGTTTTTTACGAGCATCAGCCATAAATTTTTTTGCATCTGCTTCAGCTTTTTTCTGAATCTTACGTTGTTTTGATGCCTGAGAAAAAGAAGCTGCGGTTGTACCTGCTGTAGCCGCTAATCCTATTCCTGCTGCAATTGCTGTAAATCCTGCCATATTACAATACTTTAATTAGTTCACCTATGTACCCGTCTCCTAAGATATACCCTAATTCTTTATAGGTATCCTTAAGCCCCGGGTGTTTAATCAGAGCGTAGCAATATCTATGCCCTGTATTTCTACAAATATTAGTCAATGTTTCGACTAACAATTTTATTGCTTCACTTCTCTCAGGCTTTTTCTTGTACTCCTTATTGGAAATAATCCAATCAACCCACGCCACCTTTGAGTTAGTGGTATATATAAACCCTGCACATATCGGCTCCTCACCATCAAGAACCATTATACCACCCTTGCCATCGTCCGGCAAAAAATCTCGTTGAGCAGGCTCCCATCCCCAATCTTTCCACCACCCTACTAACGTAGAATCATAATCATTTTCGTTCAATGGTCGTATAATTAATGCCATCTATACAAAGATATTGAAAAATTAAGGATAACTTTTCATCACTTCTGACTCTACGGCAAAGAGTTCTACCTGACTAACACTATTGTTTTCAAGGTTGAAAACGCAGTAGTGTCCGAGGACCCCGTGCGATTCTGCCACAGCGTTTTTAATGAACATTATATACGGGTTCTGTATAGCCGGGATTGTTGCCCCGGGTATAGTCGTGTCTACGGTAATCCTGTTAAGGTTTGATGGGTAGTTGACCTGAATATTGGTTACTTTCCCAAACAACAAAGGAGTATTATAGGTAGGGGGTAGACTGTAGTACAGCATATCCCCAACGCTTATGATACTGCCAATGGATATAGGGTTTGCTCCAATCGCAAAGTTGACCTGAACAGCAGCTCCTGTTCCGGTGATGGTAGCACTCCTGCCGATACCATTGGTAAGCCTTAAAGCGTACTCTGATGGCTGTGCCGGTGTAGTACCTGCGTTGCGGACAAAGGCAAAGAAAGAAGCTTCCTTCTTCTCAAAATAATTGCTTTCTACAAAACCATCGTCCATTAAATCAGTTACCATTGTAACCGCCCAAGGTGCATCTCCTTCCAAGTTAATAGTCTTAAAAAGCTTGTTTTCAAGCGGAGCCTCATTAAACACACTCTGAATTGTAGAAGCATATTGAACCCCATAGAAGTTATTACGTATGTTGTTTACGTTGTGTCGGTACAGGTTTCCCCCCTTAAACGTATAGAAATAGTTGTTCATCCCAATCATCCAATCAGGATGAAAGGAATAGAAGGACGCCCATCCTTCTACCCCTTCGCTATATGTTAGTGTATAGTTAGGCATTTATTAACATTGAATTGCTGAAGAAGAAACAATAACACCATTTCCATCCAAATCCCAATTCTGTGTAGGAACAAACGCATATATCTCTGTGACAGGAGACTGCAATGCTGCATCCCAACAAAGAACACAACCCGGAGCCAAGGTTGAGCAGTCAGAATAAAAAGTTTTTGGATTATTATCTGCGTCACCGCACGCAGCACCTTCGTTTATGTTGCTAACTCCACTGCTTCCGAATGAATAAGATGGTGTACAAGTCTCGCATATACCTGTAACAGTAGCTACAGGGTTTCCTAATGTAACACTAACCTCAAGGTAATATCCTCCATAGGAAACAAAGTATGTGCCGGTAGAAGCTGCAGAGAATATAGCTCCTGATAAAGTAGTACAGTTGCAGAACGTAGGGTCATCACCCGTTACAGTTCCCGAAACTAAAAAGTCACAGGCATCTTCTTCTGACGCATCAAAGCCTACCAAAAATTCGTTGTTACAAGATGGACACGAGACTTGAGGAAGCAGTGCTCCTGAAGATTGTTCACGTGAGATTACTCCGTCAGAGTAAAATCCATCAGCCGCAACCGTTGTAAGGTTGGCATCGTCATAAATCACCGAAGCTGCGCTGAGCGATGGTCCGTCTAAATAATAAGTTCCTTGTGTTGCCATTTTATTTTATTTTATAGTAGTAAGCATCCGCAACAAGAGTCAAATGCACTTGTATCGGAATAACAAAGTGATACTTCAGTTCCGCATCCCGGACAAGATTGTTGCGCTTGCAATACTCCTGAGATTTGCTCACGAACAATACCACCCTGAGAGTAGTACCCGTTAGGAGCCTGTGTCGTAAGCGCTGCATCTATATAAATACTTACCGCAGAAGCAAGCGTGCTGCCACCACCTAAGTAGTAACCCTGAGAGGTTGGGCAGTCACAACAAGAATCTGATTCGTTTGTAGCTGCATAGCAGAGTACCGCATAGGCAGGTAAGCATCCGCAACAAGAGTCATTTCCGTCAATTCCTGAATAACACAATTCAAGAGGCAATGAGCTTCTGTAATCCCATATTAAATATAGGTATTGTCCGCTACTTGGTACAGTAAAACTTCCTGTATAATATCCTGCTGCTCCTGTAGGTGCAACAACTGTAGCTGCAGCAAGTAAGTTATTCATACCTACTTGTGTATTAGGATATAGCGTGTTGCTTCTTAAGTACCTGAATTTGTTTGTAGCCGGATTGAAATTAAATGTATCAAACCCTTCTTTGTTTGAAATCAATTGCATTGTTGCTCCCGAAGGTGGAAATCCTCCCGTTCCTTGTGGTCCAATAATAATATTATACTGAGAGACAACAGGACTTTGAGCTGAAGAATCAAATGTAACAAGTGAAGATTGAAGAGGAGATATAAAAGCACCGCTCGTATATCTATATTCATTATGTATGAACTTTCCTGCATCAGGGTTACTTGTCAAACATACGTTTACAATCCCAATCTCATTAATATCCACACAATTAACTACAACATTCACATTAACTGTATCTGTTGCAATAATTTGAACATTTAATTCATTAATACTATTACTGTTTTTATTTATTGTAAGTGTCCCCGAAGTGGTTACAGGTCCTGAAGAAACCACTACGATACCGTATGTTACAATAATCTCAAACTCTGCCGTAGACGATGGGTCTACTGTATATACAATCAAGCAATCACCTACTGCCGTACTCTCAAACTCAACATCATAATCTCTGTTTGTTCCGGCTTCAATAGCAAAGTCTTGTTCAATACCACAACTGTAAATGATGGGAGGAATAGGGACAGTTCTGTCGTTTGTTGTAAGAACATACTCATTCATATACGGATCAAAACCTCCAAGCTTTTGAGTATTGAACGATTCTATAAAGTTATCTCTAAACCAAGTCCGCATCCCTTGCTCAGATACCACTCTTAGTTGGTCTGTGCTATACGAGTTTCCGATAAGCTGAAGCACAGCTCCACGTTTTACGTCAGTGAAGAATCTATAGTATCCCCATTGTACATAGCTTTCAGGATGGAAGCTGATGCCATACTTCTCTACACGTGCAATCTGAGTACCCAATACTTCAGGCACAGAGGTTATAGCACCACCGGCAGCGGCATCTGAGAGTAAGTTCTTACCTGCAAGTACGTATGAAATCTTGTCCTCTTGAAGAGTAAGCACATCAGTCTCACGTCCGTCTAATTTATAGATTGGACCAAAGGATACCTCTAAGTATTTATAGTTAAGAAGCCCTAAGTTAAACTCATTAAGTTTATTAACATTTGACTCAAAGTTATACACACCGCTATAGGTGATGTCTGCAAAGCGTCTTACCTGTCTGTAATCCTGAGCCGATACTGACGTTACACGATTACCAAGGTTAAAGGTTTTACCGATAATTGAGTCACGAATCTTATAGCTCTCTGCACCATTACCAAAACAGAAACAGTTAAAGAACTCTGTATCTACTATGGCAGGTACAGAAGATGTTTGGTTTTGTACGTTACCTAAGTGTCTTCCATTAGCATCAATACCAAAAGACAAATGATTTTCAAAGAACACGTCAGGAAGTGAATCAAGTGGCTGCGTCTCAAATATCAAAGTGGTCTCTGCCCTAAAAACTTCAATGTTTACAGTAACTGATGACCTACGCTTCTCTCTTGACAAGACACCACCACAACGGAGAGTACCGCTTACAATTAAAATAAGTTTATTGCTGTTGGGGTCTCCTGAAACAGTAGGGTATCTATAGAATCTGTAATAGTTTGTGCATAGTGCAGTTGAGATGTCCGTATTGTTTGATGCAAGCGTTGGTATAAATTCATTTTCAATAGGACATTCATTGCCACCCACCTCCTGATCTCCATCATCGAGTATCTGCTCTACGTTATCTCCAACCCACCAATCTTGCATATTATCATAATTGGCAGAAGCGACAAGCGTTTTTTCTAAAGTATAAATACGTCTTTCACAAGCACCATTACCTTGACCAACCCCAAGACGCTGAAACTTAAAACTCATCTTGATACGACTGCCTGCAGGAACGGTATAGTCCACCCACGCATTTGTTGCAGTATCAAACCTGTTCATTGGGTAGTTCAAGATGGGATATTCTCCTGCATCATTTTGATCTACCTGCTGAGTGCCGGGAGCAATAATTGCAAGTTCGTCCTGAACAACTGCAAAACTGTTTGGATTAATCTTCATATATACCCCTGATGGCACAGGTATATTTACAGCAGGGTCAAGCTCACTTGGTATCTCAATAAATCCTGCCTGCTTGGCTTCTTTCTCAAGCACTGTTGCGTATACACAACTATTAGTTGGTCCACTCGTGTCAGCTTTAACAATAAGCCTATCTCCTTGCTGAACCTTGCGTGCGTTCTCTCCCTCAAGCAAAAAGTATGCGTTATTACTTTCAGGGTCATCAAAGAAGATACTGCTATATATGGTATCATAGCTTTCCTCGTCAGGCTTAATAACAAACTTATATCTTTTTGCCCAAGCAGGAGCTATCTGTGTTGTAGGTATCGTAACCCTTATAGAGTTCTTGGTATCAGATGCAGAGCAAGGGACATTCACTGTATTATTTGGACTTACCAAAGCTGTAGTTGAACGATTAAAATCATCCATATACACAATACCAATCTCATATCCTCTATTGCTATGCAAGCTTCGAGGAGAGTTTATTTTCTGATAAAAAGCTTCAGCAAAGTTTACAGACAAATACTCATATACGTTAAACGTAGGCGTAGTTGTGTTGTCAACATACCGCATAGCAGGAAACTGAAAACCAATTATCTGACTTGCAGGAGTTGTAATAATTTGAATTGGTTGACCTGCAGAAGCGATACCACTTTGAAACTTTATTAGCGCATCTAAGTTATTGGGTAACGCACAGTTAAACTGATCTGTAAATGTTATGCCATTACAAGAGTTTGCTACAGATTGAATATTTGCAACAGTTCCTATGACATCTTGAAAAGCTACACTTGTAGCCATTTGATACACGGAGGTATAATTAGTTGGCAGCGTAAATGTTAAAGTGAGGTTGATGTTTTCACTCGTCTCTGTAGGGAATGGTGTACTCCCTGCAAATGTATTGTGAGTTAGTCTTACGTCTAAGGTAATTGAAGAGCCTGCAATTAAATCAACACCTGTAAGATTAATGTTTACAGTAGCATTTGGTATTACTTGAGCGCTTCCAAAATTATATATACCAACAACTGTAGTGTCGGGTAAAGAAGTAGTGCCAACTAATTCAGATATAAGATTAGTCGTATATTCAAACTTTGTAAAGTTTCCGTTTTTATCAATCAAGTCATACCCCTCGACATAGTTTCCGTACATCAAACGATTGCCCATAATAGTTTGAGCTCTTGAAAGAAGCGGCACATTATCGTAAAGTCTAAGAAGTTCAGACTCGGGAAGAACTGTAAATATCTTACTGTTGCTAAAAGTGTATGTATAATTAGTATTGTTTGCGAGACCAAGCTCAGCTTTGTCAAGCTTCTCAATAACCTTAACAATACTCGTACCTGCCTCCTTAAATAAAAGGTCAATCCCTTTGACAAGTGAACCACCTGTATTGTATGTGAGTATGGCTGTATTGTTTATGTTAACCATACCCTCATTGAGGTAGCTATTAATACTAAACTCAAATGGGTTTGGTGTAAATGCAGGAGCAGACCACTGAGAGGTTGCTGAATACTCGCCATCCTCGTACCTATAGCGATATGCAAAACAGATGAACCTCGTCTCCATAAAATTCTCTTGCTGACCGGTTCTTATTTCACGAACAGCAGGAGCTAATACAGGCGGTTTTTTAATTACAAGCAGAGACTCTGCAGTAAATTGGTCTATGTTGGCTACGGGATTAGGATAGTTCCTTCTTATGTTAAAAAAACGTGGAGGATTGTAGTTGTCAGTAAAGAATATCAACTGATCAATTAAATCTACACCCGTAATTAAGTACTCAGGGTTAAAGTTTAATGTAGTATTTATATTACCACCATCATTAATGCTTATTACGTGGTAAGTAAGAGCATTTTGAGTTGTGTTGTATGACACAATCATATCAAGTTTTCCGGTAGCTCCAACCGGGAAATTTGGGTCGTGAACAAACCAAAATATTCTTTCGTTTGCACTATCATCAATTGCGCCAATACATTTTGCGTTTGCACTAAGAGGAGTATTATTGATATACTTTAATTGAGTAAGTAATACGTTCCCTTTTGCGTTTTCAATTACACCAATCTCAGCCTGTTCCGTAGAACCCATACGGACGTTGAGTGCATCAATATACTCTCCGTTTGGAACAAGTCGCTCGTCTACGACCTTGTTCATTCTGCCTGATATGAAGTTCCTTGTTATGTTTGGCATATTATTTCAACCACTTGTCCATACCACGCAGATTCATAAGAAGTCTGCCCGGATGAATGTTACTCATTCTAATTTTTGCATTGCGAAGTAAAGCTGCCTTTTCTTTACGAGCACGAGCAACGATGTACTCTTGCACACCAAGTTTAGAATTTAGTATCTCGTATTGAATATATGCGTAGATATACTTCTCAAATAATTTGTTTACACTTACGATTGAATCATCGCCATTCTCCATACCATCAGAGATGTACTCGAGAATAACAGACTGATTATACATATCAGAATTAAAGTTTATTACACCCATCCTCTGATCAATAGCAAATGTTGGGTTGAAGTTTGCGGTCTCGGTATTCAAGCCATAGCGCTCACCGAGGCTATAATCAAAATACCAAACCCCATCAATATTCCAACCAAGCTGCCCATTATACCTGCTTTGTGGATTTAAGTAAATGCTTTTCTTTATACCATCCAATCTCTGCAAATCAATCTGAGAGAATTGAGGAGATATTGCGTTGCCATCTTGGTCAAATAATATCGTACCTGTTTGATCCTGCAGATATGCAAGAGAAGAGAGTATCTGAATATTCTCTGTAAGTGGTCTTAAGTAACCATCTTTGTACAGGTTTACTCTCACCCAATTTACGTAGTCTGATGGAAAAATGTAGCGAAGCGTATCGTCAACTGTAAGTTGTAATACTTTTATTTGTTTGAACGCATCGTAGTTGAGCTCCTGTATCGCACGTTTTGCGTGAAATAAAATCTTGAACCGCTCTTCATTATTTACAAGAGAGTGATTACCGGCATACATCAACATAAAATTGTTGACAATATCAAACAGACTTACATACTGATACGAACCCCAATTAACATCTGTTGGTGGTACACCGTTATTCTCGTAATATTTATATTGAGTAATGTATGCCATAATTATTGCGATTGTTTTTGTTCTTCAGCAGCACCAAATTGAACAGCCATTATCTCACGAATAGACATACCTGCATATTGAAGAATCTTTGTTACAAGCTTGAACTCATCTTCTGCAGGAACTTCAAAGTCTTGATAGTCGGGCTGCGATTGGTCAAACACCGGCTCTCCACCGGTTAAAGAAACGAATGTCCATTTAGGGGTTTTTGGATACCTAAAATAATTTGCATCAACTTCGTTTGGAAGATTAATAGTGGAAGGGAACACAGTAACTATACTCCCCTCTTGTGTATAAGCAGGATATTGTTCAGTTGGTGATGTAAGATTTGATGTGGTAAGCATTGTGATTTTATTATGCGTTACCTTCTCTGCTTCTCCCTTAAATATACGTGGAACTACCGATGCGTCATAACACATTATTTTATTGATCATAAAATAATCAAACCCTGTAGTAGTAATAGACGGAAGAAAGAATCTGTTGGTAGCAGGTGCAACCTGAGATAGGGTTGACGTTACCGCAAAGACCTCCATAGCTTCTTCAATAGCCTTTTTTTGGTCAGCATAATCTGCCCCGGACCTTCGTAAATTCTCTAAATTTACAGTATTATTATACTGAGAGAAATACTCGTCAAAGACCTCAAGCTGCGCTTGTTTGGCAAACAGGTTAAAGTCTGCCGGTGATATGTACCCGTAGTTATTTTTATTAAGCACGGATAGTACAGTATTTCTAACCGAATTTATCATTATAGTCTTTTTACAAATATAAACAAAAAAAGAGGGTATAGAAATACCCCCTTTACCTAAACACTATGAAACCATTGCCTATGCCAAATTGCTTTCAAGCATCTTGAGGGCATCAATCCCTTCGTCCGTCTTCAGAAACTCAGCAACAGTAGAGTAAGGGTCTTGAGCATACGGCACATTCAACATTTTCTTCTTGTTAGAGCCCGTATTAAACCATACCTCCTTTTGCCCGTTCCTGAACGTCAACAATTTATTATCAAAGAACACGTGTACGTTTGATTGTAGCTTTAGCGTTGGGTCCCCGAGTACATTTAAGAACCCTTGGGGGTCTCGCTTGGCAAAAATCAGTACATCTCTCTTAAGCTCGGGTGTTGTGAATCTCGATGGGTCTTTGCCAAAGAGCACCCTTGATACGCTTTCAAGCTGCTCCAAGGAGAGCTGTCGAGCTTGAATCAAGGCATCTACCTCTGCACTAAGACTTTCTACCTCTTTTGCAGCGTCTTTCTCATTGTCTACCTCAACAAATGTTCTACCATTTAACGGGTGATAATACAAGAACTCCTGTAAAACAGGGTTATTCTTAGGAACGCTAAGAAAGCCGTTATCGAATATAACAGGTTCGACAATGGCATTACCGTCTTGATCGTCCTCAAAAGGAGTCTTTTGATTGACAGCGTATCGCAAAGGTCTGTTAATGTTGTTTTCTTCATCGAACCACAATAATGGATAACGTCTTGTATTTCTTGATGGTAGCGTATATGAGAGGGGGGCTACTTCCCCTTTAAGCTTGTAAATCCTGTCAGCAGGAACCAATTTCTTTTTCATTAGATTTTAATTTGATTAGATTAAAAATAAGGGGGAGTGTCTTTGAAGACACCCCACCCTATATATTTTTCTTCGATTAAGAACCGTAACGGAACAATACGAAGTTGTTAGCACCCAAGGTACAAACGCAACGCTCAGAGAGGAAGTTTACCTCCATTGCATCGAGATCGCTTGTTTGAGCACCACCGGCAGAACCTGTAATCCAAGTCTTGTATCTGCGGTCTTCTGTTTCAGAAGCACGATAGCGGACGTGGAGGAAAGGACGCTTAGCGTTCTTGCCAAGGATTTGATCGTACACCGAAGTAGAACCGGCAGGAACCAACAGACCTGTTACAGTGCCTACAGCAGCAGCACCTGTAGGAAGACCGCCACGAAGAGTAGGGTCGTTCAGGTACTTCCAATCAGACTTGTAGAAGTCATAACCTCTGCGGAAACCGCTGAAGCCAAGATTCAAAGCCATATCCTTGTCGTTGTCAAACAAACCGTATGAAGTACCGTTTGCTCCGTAGCTGTTCTGAGCAGCGAGCATATCGTCAATGTCAAAACTAAAGGCACGGTTAACGAAGATTACGTTCTCTTCGATAGAGCCTTGCTTGTCAAGACGAGAGATAATGCTGTCAAAGTCAGCAAGTGTGGTTGGGTTTCCACCGCCCCATACGTTACCACGAGAGTTTACTACGTAGAAGATACCTTCTGAACCTTTGTTACCGTAGGTTGGGTTCAAAGCTGCGTTAGCAACACCTGAACCTGACTCAGCAGGAACAGCCTCGATCATTGCAGTCTCAAGGTAGTCCTCAAAACGCAGACGAGTTTCGTGCTCGCTCTTCAAATACCAAAGGTATCCGGTAGCACCATTCTCAGTAGTTACTTCAACCCATCCAATCTGAGCCATATCAGAACCGCTTACAGCGTATTTGTCCTTGATGATGATTGGTGAGTTGTCGAAGATTTCGTCTTCTGCTTCCAAAGAACCGATCATTCCAACAGTTCCTTTCTTGAACTCAGAACCGTAAATCCATACAGAAAGAACAGCACTGCCTGAGAAAGTTTGACCACCTGCTTCGTAATAAGCAACATCAAAAGTAGCTGCAGTGGTATTCACAGCAGTAACGATGCCCTTGTTAGAAAGACCGGTAGCGTTGTCAGAAATGAATACAGTCTGACCGGCACGGATAGCGATACCGCTTACGTTAGCATCGCTTACAGTGATGGTAGCAGAATCTGCCGCAGCAGCAGCAGAAGAGTCGCAGTTTACATACTTAGTATGCAAACGACCTTGTTCAGCCCACTTAATCATATCTGAATTAGAGGGCATTTCAGCGCCTACCAAACGAAGGAAGGACGCTACTGTACGATTACCATAACGCTCAAACTCTTTCTCATAAGTATCAGGGAGATACTGATTTAGGAAGTTGAAGTTGGTAATGTAGTTTGTTGAGAGGGGGACTTGCTCCGCACTTGGCTGAAGCTGAAACCCCGGAGATGCTAAAACTGCCATTGTTGTAAATTTTTAATTTTATATTTTTTTAATGCTGCGGATTTTAAGACTCCTTCCGGAATCCGGTGCTACCGCCTTCACCTGCATCCCCCCTTTACTTACAACTTCAGGCGCTCTACGCTCTGACATATTAATGTTTTTAGTCTTACGCATTACGTCTTCTGTTGCGTCTGCCTGTCCTTGTTCATAAAAGTACTTGGCAAACTTATCAGGGTTCATTGCTATGGCTAATGCCTTATGGTATCCTGCAGCGTCCTTGATCAGCCCACTCTCATCCAAATACTTGTTGATAAAGTTTAATGGAGTTGATTGAACCTTTTTTAACTCTGCAGCAGACCCGGGAGAAAATACAACCTTCTTGTCATCAATGGAGAACTCAAAACCTTTGAAGTCTTTACTAAAGACTTCTTCGGACTTTTGGTCAAACCAATTGCGCTTACGCTCGTTTTCCTCCTGCAAGGTTTTCGCCTGTTGTATATACTGACGGTACGCCTCAAACTCTTCATTGTCATCGGGAGATAAGCCATTTGCTCTTGACTCAAGAGGCAGCTTGTATTTCTCCTTTTGTTCATTGAAGAAGCCCTTGGCTTCCGCAACAGCCTTTTTACGTGCTATCCTTACCTTCTTAATCTTGGACTCATCATCAATGTCCTCATCGTATTTGTAGTCCTCCATTAACACATCAATGTCTTCTTTGTCAAGACCCTTCTGTGTGGTGGCAAGGTATTCACGAAGAATTTGATCAGGGTCCATATCATCGTAGTTCTTGTTGACTTTAAGGAAGTCCTCAAAACCACGCCCTGTCTCCTTCTTAAATTTCATATAAGCAGCAACATCTTCAGGAAGTGGCTCAGACTCTTTACGTTCTGACACCAACTCATCAAAAGAGTTGATTTGCTTATTATAGCGTTTTCCGATATATGAAAGAACTTGCTCTTCTGTCAGCTCTGCCTCTTTCTGCTCCGTTTCGTTTGTTTCGTTTGTGGCAGGTTCAAGCTTAGATGTGTCTATTTTAACCTCATCTGTTGCCTCTCCGCTCATCTGTTTTTCGTGCTTCTCAAGAAGTTCTTTTTCAACTTCCTGTATACTTTTACCCTCCACCGTGTCAAGAGCTCTTACTTTAATTTCCATTAGATTAGATTTAATTTGTTACAAATTTATACAAAAATTACGAAATTTTTAGCGAGGTTCAAATTCAGCTAAGTCAAACCCATCAAGGCTATCCTCATTAGACTCAAAGTCCATAGGGGGTAGGTTGTTCTTTCTTTGATTGATTAGCTTTGACTGCTCACTATTTTGTTGGCTAATACGCCTTGCCTTCTCCTTTTCCTTCATATCCTCTCTGCTCATTAAAGCTGACTCTTTTAGACCACCCAACTGCATTTGATATTGGAACTCTTCGTTCATTAGCATCCGCTTCATCTCAGCCTCAGCTTTAAGTTTCTCAATATCAAAAGCCACCTCAGCCTGCTTAATTTGCATCTTAGCCTGAGCCTCGAGCTGTATCTTTTGCATAGCTGTCTGAGCAGCAATCTGTTGCGATTGCAATTGTTGCTGCGCCATCATAGCCTGCTTCTGCATTGCCATTTTCTCCTCACGCTCCTGTTTCTTCATTCGCTTTACCTTAAGAAGTTGGTTGGCGAGCTTGATATTTTTGAGCTCACGTATGTCAATGGCATCCTCAAGATTGATGTCTCCTTTAGAAAGAGCCATCTGTATGTTTGCCTCGAGTTGAGCTTTCTGTTCTTCGTCAGGAGATACTTCCACAAATATGCCAAAGTCATATATGTACAAGTCGCTAATCTCATTTAAGATAGACACGTTATACTTACCAATCTTATTGGCAAAGTCGTCCTTGAAATCAGCATACTCTAAAATGTCTGCAATCCGGTAGGTAAGGGCTTCAGCAAGCGACCTGTAGATGAATAAGCCTCCCTCAAGAATGTGGCGTGTAGCCGTATTGGAGTTAAGTGCAGCGAGCTTTTGGACCCCTACCAATGCGTTAGGATCAGGCGTAGACCCATCCCTTGCCTCGTTAAGTCCGGTCACAGACCTAATCATATCAAGGTAATGGTTGTAGTTCGCTATCAGCATCTGCGTCTTAGAAGCCCCCGAGTTGGAGGTGAGCTGAGTAATAGGAACTCTTGCATTGTTGAAGTCACCCTCTTGGGTATAACTACGTCCGATAACACTACCTGTTTGGAAGTATAGCCTCAAGGCATCTTCCGGGTTATAGGCTTGCCCTGTTCCAAGGTCAACCTCATTGAGACCATCGGCATCAATGAACACGCCATCAGGCACAGTGCGTGCAATAACCTGCTGTAGCTTTAAGTGAGTGAGCTGAATCAAATCTGCGAATGGAACCATTCTGCGAACAAGAGACTCAATCACACCCTTATACATACGAGGCGCTACTGCCACGTAATTTGGTAATGCGTGCTGAGAAGTTGATTTAGGACGAACCATATTCTCTGCCATCTGCCACTTAAGCAAGATGTTGGTTCCCATAACCATCACACCATCGTACCACACATCAATAGTCTTTTCCATTTTTTCAAAGTTCCCCTCCTCCATCATTTCTACAGGAGGATTAAACCTGTCATCTTTTTCAATTACACGAGAACCACCTGTCTCAAGAATTTTTTTCTTGTAAACAATTTTCTTTGTGGTCTTATAGTTGAAGTATAAAAGAGTTGCAGTGTCACGATAGAACAAACTGTTCTCATAAAAACGTGCTACGTTATAGTAGTCATACCAACTTTGAGAGTACATTGAAATTTCTTGCAACTGCTCACGAGTAAGTGTTGGGTCAATCTTAAGCAGTTCAGTTATTGGAAGAGTTTTTATTTCTCCCCAATAAAAACAATCTTGAAAGAATGGGTCTTCAGTATAACTGTATACTACATTCGCAGGGTCAACGTATGAAACTTGCACTCCTGCACCGGGAAGAAACTCGTGCTTCGCTACACCAATACCAATGACAGTTAAATCGTAATCTATTCGTTTACGTGTATCTTGATAATGGTTTTCATCGAGTATAGTATTTATGGCTTCCTCTTCTGCAATTTCAATAGCAGGCTTATAGTTAAGCTGCATATACAACGAAAGTTCTTCGTCTGTTTCCGGAAGCTCCTCGGGGTCCATAATAAAAGGGTCAACACCTGTTGACTCTTGTATTTGTGTAAGTACATCTTTAGCTGCCATCTGTCCCTCGATCATATCTTGATACCTACTTCGCTTTGCTTGCGACATCGCATCTTGTGCATACGTCTTTACTTTGAATAATCGGTCAGACATACCATTCACAACAATGTCGACAAACTTTGGAAGAATAGGAACAGGTGTCCAATCTAAGTTCAAATAAGAAAGATCACCATCTATAGCAAGTTCATTCTTGTATTTTTGCACAGACTGCTCTCCACGAGCATACAAACGAAGTCTATTAAAGTCACGCCATTGGTTATAGTACCTACATTGATTACCATCTTTGCGGAACCACTCGTATTGGATGGCTTGACCTACCTGTAGACCAAACGCATCAGAGGCTTTCTCTGCGTCAGATACAAACTGACCCGGAAAACCTGTTGCGGATATATTAACTACTACATCTTTCATTTAATAAGTTCACTTAGCGTTCCACTATTAGTGTACCTTGCGAAATTAATACTAATTTTCGACTCTTTTTTGTCAGGTAAATATACATTTTTTTGGTTTGCCATTATCGCTAACCCCGAACTAATTGTTGCGTCAAACTTAGTTCTGTCACTTATATCAAACTTCGCCCAATCCTCGAGTGTTCTCGTAAATGGCATTGTGCCTATCTCATCAGCCGGTCTATAAGTACTCGTCATATCGAAGCCTATGTATTTTTCAATGTACGTCTCGATGGCTGAGGCGTGCGCCTGCTTCACTTCTTCAGAAGAGTTAGGAATACCACCAAGTTCACGCTCGGTTTTGCTCAGCTTATTGAGCGTACGATCAGGGCGGTTCATACAGAAGTGTCGATACCCCCTATTCTTGAAGTGGTATAGTAGCCTTGGTTTGTTATTCTCCGCAAGCATCGGCATCCCGTAGAATACACACGCCATTAGCACTTCTTCAAAAAATATTTCTGCCGTCTGAGGACGGGCAATGTACTCTAAGAAGAACTGATTGGTAGGAGCATCGTCCAAGTGGTACTTAGTCATTCCGTGCAGAGACCCGTTTGACCCCCTACCCCCAACTACCGCTGAGATGTCGTATGGGTCACAGCCAAAAGACCCAAGGTGTTCATTGCCGGGGTACTTGGCTCCGTGCCTGTTAATGACGTTGTTTTGCATATTAGTAGGTGGAACCCAACTGATTAGAAACCTGCCACGGGGGTCAGGACTCCATATTACCCTGCTGTCTTTCTCACCATCCTTCCAATGGAATGTTCCACGTGAAACATTATGCGCCTGAATCTGTGCGTCATTGTAGTCAATCTGCTGATATATCTTGGTCAGATTGAATAGCGCCTGCTTACTCTCATCCCTGAAAGCGTGGCTTTCAGTGCGAGGAAACTGACGGTAAAACTCGTTGAGGGCATCAGCGTCACCCTTAAGTGAATCAACCTCAGCCTCCCAATATTCAACGGCTCCATTGGTTATCTTCTGCCCATCTACACCCATTATAGGGTCCGTAGGCTTACGCAACACAGGCATACCATACCTATCAATGAACCCTTCCATATTCGATTCCATAGGAATGAATAAAGAATATAGCCCACTTTTAGTCTGTCCGTTTGCGTTTCGACTATCCAATGACGAATCCTCGTACAATTTCTTATAGTTGTCACCACCCTTGCTTAGTGCATTGGAGGTAGACCCCATCATACACTTGCCGATAATCTTACTACCGACACGAAGACAGGTCTTTGTTACCCTCCAATTGTTCAGGATATTGTTTGGCTTAACCCACTTAGCGCTCTCATCGTGCGCAAGAAACAAAAGCTTTTCACCATCATAGCTATTTTCTTCTGTGTTCTTCCAATCTATCGTGGTATCGAGACCATCTACGCTGCTGTCAGCAGCAGTGACCATATTCCTCTTTGTAATCTTAGAGGCAGGAACACGGTAAGCAAGCTCAGTCTTCGGCTTGTCCATACCATCCATTACCGGACGAAAGAAGAATGGCAGCCTGCTGTTGATAGGCACGACCTTGTCTGTAAACATCTTCTTGGCATCAGCACCCGTCTTAGACAGGATACCAACCCTTGAGTCACGGGCAAGCGAGGCTATGTTCACACATTCTGAGGATGCCATAAACGAGAACCCCGAGCGCCTGATCTTGAGGTATATCATCCCAAAGCACCGGCTATCAGCTTTGCAAGCCTCCCAAAAGATAAAGAAGATGCGGTTGGCTTCCCTGTAATCAGGATAGCCTACGTCAATGCTTGACCACTGTAAGTACATATAGTGAGCTCCGGTAATGTAGGTGGGGGACCCATTGTTCATAAACCACAACCCCCCTTCCCTGTGATCAAACTCCTGCTCAATGTAATCAACCCACCGGTTCTTAAACTCGGTAGGCATATCGTTCCATTGGAAGATAGACTGAATCTTGTCGAGCTCTTTTGGTAGGTCCCTGCGCTCCCAATACTGCTCAGCCTTGGAGCTGTGTCTTTGAAGACACTCTTTAGGTGTTGCCGGTAGGGCAATAACTAATCCTGCGATATTGATAATCTCCCCAATCTGTCCTGTCTTGGAGATGACCACCATATCGTACTGCTCATTGTAGCCATACTTCCAAGAACGAATAGTATTCTTTTTGGAGATAGCGTTCTGAGGCACATAGTCCTTAACGACCCGATATAGACCTTCGTTCTGCAAATCCTTGTTTTGTGTCTGTTCTGTTTGGACCGTTCTCAAGCATCTCAAGTGCTTCCTTTTCAGCCTCAATTCTGTTTAGAATCTCAAAGGCATCAAAGATGGCAAGCTTCTTGGTAGCGGCTGCGTTCTTTAGCCTGTCTGCCGCAAGCTCATCATCAGGGTCAGGCTTAATAATCTCTTCCTTAGCCACCTTGATGAGCTGCTCTACCGCTTGATGACCGGCTTCAATAATTTTTAATTTAATGTCTTTCATTTCTTCTCTCTTAAAAATGCAACCTGAACGAGGCGAGAGCTATCGTCTTGTCCAAAGTTTTCAAATATGTTTCTGCTGTGTGGAATCTTAGACTCAAATATAACCATACGGTTAAATCGTGAGTACATCACACAAGCCTTGCGTCCGTCATTGTCATAGATTGTTGTGCCGTCATCATCAGGATGCGTATGGCTTAAATAGAGAATAGCCGTGATGTCCCCCATCATCTCATCCGTATGAATGTAGTTAGGCTCCTCCTGCCCTTCGGGAGACTTTCGTACAAAGTTCCACGCTACCTCATAATGCGGTCCAATAAAGTCCATTACAGTTTGCGCAAATTCATCATCGTGGTCACGAGGTTGAATGTTTTGAAATGTATTGACACCATCGTAAATATCTACAAACTCGTTGTCGAGTATGTCAGACACATAGCTAATAGGTTCGTGGATGACATTATCCATTATGATCAGGTTCATAGTACTACAGTTATTTGATGATCATACATTCGATACAATTTCTCTCCATCAATATCAAACTCATATTCGCTGTCAGGCTTGAAGCAGACCTTGTCACCCGAACGCACTCCCTGACTAATGAGATAGGCGTTTGGGTAGACCATTTCTCCCATAAGTGGCTCGTGCGTAAAAGGTTTATGGATATAAGACTCGGTAGCCGGGATTGGTTTTACAAAGCAATACCTGTCGTAAGTATGCCACTTGCCTTCTTGCTTATACAAAAAGAACTGATCGGGGTCAATCAAAAACACGTCATCACGAAAGAATGAGCGACCGCTTTTCTGTCGACCCCTCATATCATTATAGTACTTGAACACGTTATGGTGCACAAGGAGTGTGTCACCCTTTTTGATTGGACCCTCATATTTATACGGGACCTCTTCCACTACCGCATAACGGTTGGAAAACTTATGGTCTTCCTCTGAGGTATTAACAATCAGGTCAATGCCACCTACTTGCTTGGTGTTGTTGTATCGTGTTCCTGCTTGTGGTTTTACAATGAAGTTGAATAGAGATTGCATTAGTAGTGAATATTATACTCAATGGATACAGGAATTGTATGGCTAAATTCTTTCCATAACATCACCTCGTCCTTATCATTAATGATATAGATTTTTATTGAACCTGTTTGAGGATCAAACTTAATGAGGTGAATCTTGTGCGTATTATCAAGTATGTCTTGTCCTATAAGATAGTGCATTGCACCTCCCTTGTAGTCGGGACCAATTGATATTTTCCTTATATCCATATTTAATTAAATTTAATTTCATTTTGTAAATACTAATGTACTACCCCGAGATAGTCTGTACCCGTTATGCGGTAGACGTTTCCGGCTACCAACCCTGCAGCTATAGCGGCAGCGTTATTCGCATACACGGGGACACTCGGCAGTGGGAGAGATAAGATGTCCCCCACTGTAAAATTCTTTGTCTTGTTTTGATCTTCAGCATCAGTACCGATGAGCTTGTCATTGTACGTTACGTTGTTGTCTGTTGCGTAAGAATTAATTGTTCCCATTTTATTTTAACATTGAGTTGATGAATAAGCTGTAATTACTCCGTATCCGTCCATATCCCAACTCGCATCAGCAAACGCAAACGATTCGGTAACGGGATTTGTTAAATTCGAGTTATTAAATAAAGAACACCCTGCAGATAGCACCGAACACTCGGAGTAGAATGTTCTATTATTTGATGCAGCATCACTACAAGCAGCAGAAATAGAGCTACCCTTTCCGCAGCCTCCAAACGAGTAAGCTGTCTGACCTGCACATAGAGTGTAGTCTTGAATTTGCCATTCATCGTTTAACGTAAAATACCTAAATGAATAAGTATCTACTTTGAAGTATCCCGGAGTATCACATACTTCATCACTATACCAACTATTTGTAAGAGCACTATTAGTATAAAGTGTAGACCCATTACCAAGCGCAAAATCAGCGCTGTATAGCGTTATTGAATACGCATTTGATGTACAAGCAGTAGACGCAGATGATGCACCTTGCTCTATATAAAACCCATCGTAATAACAGGTATCATAGTAGTAAATCGTGTGAGCATAAGAAGTAATAACAGCCTCCAAATCAGATTTAACAACCAACTGATTAGATGACTTCGCTGCATACGGACTGTATGATGTGTTAATATTTACATACGTGTCAGCATCAGCTTTTGTAATCTGCTCATTACTATCAGGGATACCCGTCTTCTGCGTAAATACACCATTATCCACTGCGTTCTGCAGGTTTTCAAACGAAACCGTCTGATTATTTGCTATACTCGCCCAAGACATATATTACTCAGTTGGTGGTACAGGTTGAGGAGGTTGAGGAAGCCAAGGCAATGGAAGTGATACAACCGGTGGGTTAATCAAATTCTCAATTTGTACCGCTAATCCTGCGTCAATTGCAGGGGTGTCAAGACCTGCTTCAAGCCATCCACAAACCTGATCAAAAGTTAGGTCAGGGTATGGAGTAAAGTCTTCAGGAGATGGGGCAGGCACTGCGAGAGAGCCGTATACGTCTGCAAAATAAGTCTTGTCGCCAACTACATCAGTAGCATTTCTTCTCCAATGCACATTGAATACTACATCGCTAAGATTGTCGGGTGTTGTAGGGTATTCATCCATTGCTGAAATAACCCAATTGTAAATGATTGCCATTTTATTTGTTTTTTAATTGTGATTCTAATTCTTTTATTCTTGCTTCAAGTTGCGCTATTTTCCAAGTATGTGCCTCGTTATAGTTCACCGTCATCATGCCATCGTTATTGGTCTCAATAGCATCAGGTATGAATCTCATCACATCTTGTGCTGCATATCCCCAATGTTTTTTATCATCTCTCTTATCTTTCCACATAAACTCAATCGCACTAAATGTATTGCTATATGTGCTACTAATAACATCTTTGAGACGGATGTCGGAAGATTCAAAATAAGCAGTAGCATATACATTGCCATTCACTTGTAGCTTATAGTCCCCTGCATCAGAAGTCGTATTTATCAAGAGTTCTCCACCTGCTGTGATACGCATTCTTTCATTAGCACCTGTAAAAAATGCAAGATTTACAGCAACATCAGCGTTGTTAACGTAAGAAGATTGGATATAATTATAAGCACCTGATTCA
>Ga0194133_10001403_pt1 | contig 42132 bp, 42 predicted proteins | sample TA2KigOf40mmetaG_FD_155448 | JGI IMG/M metagenome (GOLD analysis project Ga0194133, IMG submission 155448) | Freshwater microbial communities from Lake Tanganyika, Tanzania - TA2015055 Kigoma Offshore 40m | ecosystem: Environmental > Aquatic > Freshwater > Lake | place: Tanzania: Lake...
AGCTCAGGGATGAGTTCTTGGACGGGGAGATCTTCTACAGCTTGAGGGAGGCGCGAGTTCTGACAGAGAAATGGCGATGCAACTACAACCAGATCAGGCCGCACTCATCATTGAACTATCGACCGCCCGCACCAGTGACACTAACAACAAGGCACATCGCACCGAGTCAACCTGGACTCATCCAATAAACTTAACAACCAGCCTCACTACTTGTGGTACTAAATACCGGGCAGGTCAGTGACAGCTTCGCCGACCCCTTGTGCCTTCAAATGGCGCAGTGGCTTGAAACCGCGTGGTGCGGCTTCACCCCACCCCCAGACTTTTCCTGACCTGCAGATGAGCACAACCATCACCGACTGGACCGCCAGCGAACTGTCTGAAAAAATCCATGCCCGTCAAGTCTCCTGCACGGAGGTGATGCAGGCGTACCTGCAGCGCATTGGCAGCCTTAACCCGGTTTACAAAGCCATCGTCAACCTGGCCCCTGCCGAGGTACTGATGGCCCAAGCGGGTCAATGCGATGAGGAGCTGGCGCGTGGTCAATCGCGTGGTTGGCTGCACGGCATCCCGCAGGCGATCAAGGACACTGCCCACGCCTTGGGATTTCCCAGTACCCTGGGCAGCACATTGTTGGCCCATCACATGCCTCGCAGCGACAGCATCATGACCGAGCGCATGAAGGCCGCCGGCTGCATCGTGATCGGCAAGTCCAACATGCCCGAACTCGGCCTGGGCTCCCACACCTTTAACGCCCTGTTCGGCACCACGCCCAACGCCTGGGACACGGCGGTCAGCGCTGGAGGATCTAGTGGCGGTGCGGCAGTGGCACTCGCCCACCGACTTCTGCCGGTGGCCGATGGTTCGGACTTCATGGGCAGTCTGCGCAACCCGGCGGGCTGGAACCACATCTTCGGCATGCGCCCCTCGCAGGGCCGAGTGCCCTTCGGACCGGGTGCCGATGTCTGGGTGGACCAACTGGGCACCGAGGGTCCGATGGCCCGCAGCGTGCGCGACCTGGCCCGACTGCTGGCCACCCAGTCAGGACATGACCCCCGCCAGCCTCTGTCTATCCAGGCAAGGGTCGACGTCTCCGGCTTGCAATACACGCCCGATGCACTGCAGGATTTGCGGGTAGGCTGGCTGGGCGATCTGGGCGGCCATCTGGCCATGGAGGATGGCATCCTGAATGTCTGTGAGGATGCGCTGCGCACCATGCAAAACGCAGGCGCGATCGTCGAACCGATGGCACTGGGCTACGACACCCAAACCCTGTGGGACACCTGGCTGGTGTGGCGGCGCGCCTTGGTGGGGCCCAAAGTGGCGGCTCTGCTGCAACTGCCCGGTGCCCGCGAACAGCTCAAGCCGGAAGCGCTGTGGGAACACGAGCATTCAATGGCGCTGTCTTGCATCGATTTCAATAAAGCCAGCCAGCGACGCAGCAGCTTCTACCACCACCTGCTCACGGTGTTCGAGAAGGTGGACGTGCTGGCGCTGCCAGTGGCACAGGTTTGGCCCTTCTCCAAAGAACAGCGCTGGCCGCAGCAGATTGGCGAGCGGACCATGGACACTTACCACCGCTGGATGGAATGCACCCTGTACGCCACGCTGGCGGGTCTGCCCGCCATCAGCCTGCCGGCAGGCTTTCACCCACGCAAGCCCTGGCCCATGGGCATCCAGCTCATTGGCAAGCCGCAGGGCGATGTGGCCTTGCTGCAGGTGGCAGCCAGCTACGAGGCCGTTCGCCACGAGTGGCTACAGCGCCGACCCATCTGAAACCGGCCTGCCTCAGGCCTGACCTCACCAGCCGCGGACTTGAGGTTGACTAGGGATTGAAATTTGCGAATGAGCGTCTCTAGAACACTGCTCTAGAAAACCCAAGACCCGTGCGAAGCAAACCCTACATGGCGTTGAAGTGAAGCGGCGCTAAAGAGGACCTCAAGAACCACTCGGGACAAGTGCAAGCGCTGAAGAAGACTCGACGTGGGCAACGCACACAAAAATTCAAGCGTGGGATTTGACTTGATTGCTACGAACAATTTCTGAGCGCGCCAAACTGCAACTGATCCACCTTGACCCAGCCGATGATCTGGTTGAGATCTGCATCATCACCGGCGAGCTTGAGTTTGACGAACTGACCTCGTTTTTCAACGCCGAAGTAAGGGCGGCGGTCATTGACCAAAGAAGTAGTTAACTCCTTGCCGCGGTGGTCCGCATACACATCAAGGGTCACCGTCGGCGCTCCCTTGCCAGGGACGAACCGGCCGCCAGGTGTATCTTTAGCCCAGACTCCAAAATCACACCCATGTCAGTGGAACTGTTTTCGTCAGCAGTGGGGGCAGCGCGGTTCAACGTGTCCAAAAAGACAACAGCGCCCGCAGGAACCACAGCAGCCAAATCGCGCACATCCTCACGTGTAGTGATTTTGAAGGGTTGCAGCATCAGGCGCAGGCCATCGGGTAACTTACGACCATGACGTGCCTCCCATGCCAGAACACGGGTTCTGAAGCCAGCTTCACCCTCGAGTGCCACATAAACCACGGGTGCAGTTATTACCCGGCATTCAAACCAGCGACTGCCCTCAGCAATTGCGGCGGCCAAATCAAGTGCCAGGAATGACTTACCCGAGGCGCTGGGACCATAAAGTGCAGCAACCCCCTTCGCAGGCAGTACGCCACGGACCAGCCAGCGCAATGGCGGCAGTTCTACTAGGTCCGCGCCACTAAGCAGTCTGAAACGATTTGCAGGCGAGTGGGGATTAATCAGCAGCGATTCCAGGGCGTCGAACCCGTCGCGCAATGCAAGGTCGCAGACGTCTGAATTGATAGGCTTTCATCACCCCAATGTGTCGTTATACTTACCCACATCGCTACATAGCGGCACATAGCTAAGCCCTTGACATGGTGGGGGTCGTTGGTTCGAGTCCAGTCGCGCCTACCAATTTCGTTTTGATCTGCGCCACCTCCGGGTGGCGTTTTGCCTTCGTCCCCGGCCGATCTGCTGTCTGCAGGTATTGCGGACCGTCGGGCTCGCGTGCGAAGCGGCCGTCTCCGTGTGGCCCTCAGGGCTGTAAGACCCTTCGCTTATCTTGGATTTTCTCAAGGGAAAACCCCTGCGCGATCGCTTCACGCGGTTCATAAAATCGGGTTTCGTAGAACCGTCGAGGCTGCCTGCCCTATCCGGGCGGGCCGCCTCAAAACTTAACTCACAGGAGTGTTTCATGGATCGCAGATCAATTATCAAAAACGCTGGCATTGCCGGGGTGCTGGCCGCTGGCGTGTCGCCGGCTGTACATGCGCAGCCTACGATTCGTTGGCGCCTGACATCGAGCTTCCCCAAAGTCCTCGACACCCTGTTCGGTGTGAACGATATTTTTGCCGCCAAGATGCGAGAGCTCTCCGGCGGTCGCTTTCAGATCACCACGCATGCGCCGGGCGAGTTGGTGCCCCCCTTCGGCACGGTGGATGCCATCGAAAAAGGCACGGTGGAGATGGCCAACACGGCGCCCTACTACTATTTCGGCAAGGACGAGACCTTTGCGCTGGCTTGCGCGATCCCCTTCGGTATGAACAGCCGTCAGCAAAACGCTTGGTACTACGAGGGCAATGGCTTGAAGCTGATGCGCGACTTCTATCGCCAGTTCAATATTGTCAACTTCGCCATGGGTAACACCGGCGCTCAGATGGGGGGCTGGTTCCGTCGCGAAATCAAGTCGCTGGCCGACTTCCGTGGCACTAAATTCCGCGTGGGGGGTTTTGGAGGCCGCATCGTCGAGCGGATTGGAGGCGTGCCGCAGAACATTCCCGGTGGGGAAATCTACCAGGCTCTTGAGAAAGGCACGATCGATGCCGCCGAGTGGGTTGGGCCTTACGATGATCTCAAGCTCGGCTTCGTCAAGGTCGCCCCGAACTATGCTTACCCCGGATGGTGGGAAGGTGGTGCGATGCTCGAATTGCATGTCAACACCAAGGCCTACGATTCGCTCACACCTGAGTACAAGGCCATGATTGAGATGGCTGTAGCCTACTGCAACTCGGACATGCAAGCCAAGTACGACGGCAAGAATGCGGCGGCCCTCAAGACCCTCGTCTCGCAGGGCGCCAGGCTGTTCGCCTTCCCCAACGACCTGATGGAAGCTGCCTTCAAAGCTTCGCGCGATCACTACGCTGAGCTCAGCGCGCGCAACCCGAACTGGAAGCGCATCTACGACGACTACCTGGCTTTCCAGCGCGATGCCAACTTGTGGTTCCGCTTCACTGAGGCGACCTTCGACAACTTCATGCAGCGCCAGCGTCTGTAAGGACCCCCTGGCGACTCTGGCGGCCATTTGTCGCTGGAGCATCATCCAAAAAAATCCCCGCTGCTGCGGGGATTTTTTATGGGCCGATTCCGCAGCAGCGCTTGGGTGGGCCTCGGCCCATCGGCTTTATTTCTTCTTCTGCACGTCTTCCTTGACGGCCTCGAGCAAGGCCTTCATGGGGTCTTCCTGCGCAGCAGGCGCGGCCGTGGGGGCGGGCAGACCGGGGCTCGGCAAGGGCGGCGGGGCCCCTGCGGCGCTGGCCGCGCCCGCAGGCTCAGGTGCGCCAGGCAGGGGGGGTGTGGCCGGCGTTTGTTGCATCAGGGACTCCAGGGCTTTGTCCACATCGACCTTGACGCCTTGGTCGATGCCGTCGATTACCAGCTTGGGGTAGGCGATCACCGCGGCCACCATGATCAACTGCAGGATGATGAAGGCGATAGAGCCCTTGTAGATCTGCGCCGTGGTCACCGCCGCAATACTGCGGCCCGTGATGCGGTCCTTGTAGTCTTTTTTGGCCGCCACGCTGCGCAAGTAAAACAGGGCAAAGCCGAAGGGCGGGGTGAGGAAGGAGGTCTGAAGGTTCATCGCAATGACAACGCCAAACCAGATCATGATGCCCTCCACCGGGGTGCCCGGCGGGAAGAGCTCCGGCAGGATCTTTTCGGCCACCGGTGCCAGGATCGGTATCACGATGAAGGCAATCTCGAAGAAGTCGATAAAGCAGCCGAGTATGAAGACCAGGATATTCACGACGATCAGAAAGCCCAGCGCACCACCGGGCATGTCGTCAAAGAGGTGTTCCACCCAGATATGCCCGTCGGCTGCATTGAAGGTAAAGCTAAAGACGGTCGATCCAATCAGGATGAACAGCACAAAGGTGGACAGGCGAGCGGTGTTGTCCAGCGCCTGCTTAAGCAAGTCCATGCCCAAGCGGCGCCTGGCGATGGCCATGATCAGCGCGCCAAGCGCGCCCATGGCGCCGCCCTCGGTGGGTGTGGCCACGCCCAGGAAAATTGTGCCCAACACAAGGAAAATCAGCACCAGGGGCGGGATGAGCACAAAGGTCACTTGTTGCGCCAGCCGCGAGAGCAGTCCCAGCCCCGAAAACTTGTTGATCAGGGCCAGCAGCAGCGCCAGCAGCGAGGCCACTGTCATTGACATGATGACGACCTCGTCCCCATGGGCTGCTGTGGTGCGACCCGTCCAACTCTTCATCAGCCCATCGTGAACTTGCGCCCAGGCCCATCCGGCCAATGCACACACGACCATCAGCACGATCAGCGATGCGTAGCCGCTGGCGCCGGTGCTTTCGCGGTAGATGCGGGCTTCCGGTGGCAGTGCGGGTACCCAGGCAGGCTTTACGATCGCCACGGCCACCACAAACAGCAGATAAAGGCCGACCAGCAGCAGACCCGGGACCAGCGCGCCCGCGTACATGTCGCCCACGGAGCGGCCCAGTTGGTCTGCCAGCACAATCAGAACCAGGGAGGGAGGAATGGCCTGCGCCAGCGTACCCGACGCGGTGATGGTCCCGGTGGCAATCGTCCGGTTGTAGCCGTAGCGCAGCATGATGGGCAGTGAGATCAAACCCATGGAGATGACAGCTGCAGCCACCACGCCGGTCGTGGCGGCCAGCAGCGCACCCACCAGGATCACTGCCACCGCCAAACCCCCACGCATGGGGCCAAATACCTGACCCACCGTCTCGAGCAAGTCCTCGGCCATGCCCGATCGCTCCAGGATGATGCCCATGAAGGTAAAGAAGGGGATGGCCAGCAGGGTCTCGTTTTGCATGATGCCAAACACCCGCAGGGGCAGCGCCTGGAACAGGTTGCTACTGAAGAGACCCGCCTCCATGCCGATGAAACCGAAAAGCAGGCCGGTAGCGGCCAGACCGAAGGCCACCGGAATACCGGAAAGCAAAAAAACAAACAGCCCCAGGAACATCATGGGGACAAAATTTTGGGCGATGAAACCGGCTTCCATTTATTGCGCTCCATTGGTATTCTTCTTTTCGGCTTCAGCGGCCAGCTGCTCAGCGAGCAGCTCCTCGTCGGATTTGCCGCTTTCCACGCTGAAGGGCTCGGGGATCAGGCCCTTGAGAAAGGCAAAGCGTTTGATCAATTCCGAGCAGGCTTGCAGCAGCAGCAAGCTAAAGCCCAAGGGCACCAGAAGGAACACAGGCCAGCGGATCAGGCCGCCTGCGTTGCTGGAGGTCTCGCCGCTCTTCCAGGCGCCGTAAAACAGAGGCCAGCTCAAGTTGATCAGGATCAGGCACAGGGGAATCAAGAAGATGACGATGCCCAGAATGTCGATGATGGTATTGGTGCGTTTGGACAACTTGCTGGATATGAAGTCGATCCGCACATGCACATTGCGCAGAAATGCATAACCGGCGCCGAGCATGAAGACGGCTGCAAAGAGGTACCACTGGATTTCCAGGAAGCTGTTCGAGCCTATCGAAAAAGCTTTGCGCACGATGGCGTTACCGGCGCTGATGAGAACGGCGGCCAGAACCAGCCAGCCTATGAGTTTGCCGATGCTGTTGTTGAAGCGATCGATCAGATGGGAAATGGCCAGGAGAGGGGTCATGCGCGATCCTCGGGGATTCGGCGGCTGAACCTTCGTGGGTGTCCGGAGATCGCCGTCCTTTGCTTGAAACCTGATGGAGTGTTAGCTCCGCGAAAGCCCCGCATTCTAGTTTCGCTGGAGCCGTCTTCGCGGTTAAACCCCTGTATTTCGCAGCTTTCCGGTCTGTTGTGAGCTTGCGGAGGGCCCCGCTCTAAGGGATCCTACTTAGAGCAAGGCGCCGTCCGCACCGCTCGTGAGCCCGGCCGACCGGATCCGGGTGCGCGTTTTGGCGACCTATCTTCAGCAGCCCAGGCGCGCCCAGTAATAGGTGCTGATCGTGGGGTTGTAGCCCGGGTTAGCGTAACTTGCTTTGTAAGTGGCGCCGCCGTATGTCACCACGCTGCCCGCCGCATAGGCCTTGCCCTGCACCCAGGTACTGACCGGGGCCCAGTAGTAGGTGCTGATGGTGGGGTTGTAGCCCGGATTGGCGTACTTGGCTACATACTGCAGCCCGTTGTAGATCACCACCGCGCCAGCCGCATAGTTGCTGCCCTGGACCCATTGGGTGATTGGATGGGTGCAACTGGCTGTGCCCGACCCTCCATTGCAGGCGTAGGCGGCCCAGTAGTAGGTGCTGATTGTGGGGTTGTAGCCCGGGTTGGTATACTTGGCCAGGTGGAGCAGGCCGTTGTAGGCAACAACGCTGCCCGCCGGATAGGTTTGTCCGTTGACCCAGCTGGCCGCCCCAGCAATGCACGAGGGGGCAGGGGCAGGGGCAGGGGCGCCTTCCGCCGTCTTGAAAATTTGATGGAACTGCTGCGCCGTTTGCACGACACCACTGTAGGTATTGATCGGGGTTAGCCCGCTGCTCGATTGGGCGATATCGCGGTTGTAGGACCAGTAAGACAGCAGGCCAATCCCGTTGGCTTTAACAAAGTCAGCGACGGTTTGCGCGTCGGCCAGGGTGAAGACGGTCCAGTCATCGTTCCAGCCGATCATGGGCTTGATACCCATCATGGCGTGAATTTGCGCGCGTCTTGCTGGGGAAAATGGCCTGGATTTGATCGGCAGTGGCCTTGAAGAAACCATGGAGGCCTGGGCCAGCGTCGGCGGGGTGATCATGGTCCCGACATTGTCGGCGCCAAAGCTCATGGTCATGGCGTTGATCCTTTGTAGTCTCACTCCGGCGGCCACCGCACTTTTAATCACGGCCAGGCTGTTGTCATTGAGTCCGCGAAACCAGGCGGGCAGGGTCAGAGAGGTGTAGAGATCGGGGTACTTGGCCTGCAGCCTGACGAGCACCCGGTTGCGCCGGGCGGTTGCGTCCAGGTTGTTCAACTGGGTGCCTTCGATGTCCCAGTCAATCCGGCGCGTGCCCGAGTCGGTGATCAGCGTGTCGAGCAAGGCCAGCAGTTGGTCGTCCGAGCACGATACCTCTGCATAGATGCCGTCAGCCCCGCCCATTGAGATGATGAGTTTGCCGCCCTGGGCCACATAGTTGCGCGCATCAGGCAGGCTACTGGTCAGATTTGAATCGAGGGCACAACTGCCGCGGGTGATGCCAAAGGCCAGGGTCGCGCTGCTCAGCCCGTTTTTCTGGGCGGCGCTTAAGGTGCCCGGCCCCCAGCTCTGAAAGTAGGGGGCGATTTCGGCAGCTTGGCTCAAGCCGCCGAGGCAGAGTGCGGCTGCCGCCGCCAGCCGCGTGATCTTGCGGCGCCGTGAGGTTTGCGGTGAGGTGTGTGTCATGGCTTGCTCAAAGAGGTGGATCGGGGGGTGGATCGCTCGGATCCGAATCAGCTTGTCGCCGCGCATGCTAGAGGCCACGGCCGAGCTCTGGGGCTCTGCCGTGGCAGGTTTGCAAGCAGTTGTCAGGACAAGCCGCCCTCGCTCACATTTGGCAAGCTTTGTTGCATTCAGAAGCCCTGCTTGAGGGCGGGGGCCCGCTCGAAGACCTAAGCCCCGGCATGGGGGCTTTAGCCCGCCGGGTGGGCCGGTGTCTTCATGGCCTCGCGGTTTGCCAGATGGCGGGCCAGTTCCAGCTTGGCCAGGGAGGCGCGGTGTACTTCGTCTGGTCCGTCGGCAAAGCGCAAGGCGCGCTGCCAGACATAGGCATAGGCCAGCGGAAAATCATCGCTCATGCCACCACCACCGTGCGCTTGTATGGCCCAGTCGATAATTTTGGCGGCCATGTTTGGGGCCACCACCTTGATCATGGCGATCTCGGCTTTGGCCACCTTGTTGCCCACCGTGTCCATCATGTAGGCAGCCTTGAGCGTGAGCAGGCGGGCTTGCTCAATCAGGCAGCGCGACTCGGCGATGCGTTCGTGCCAGACCGATTGAGAGGAGACCGGTTTGCCGAAGGCCACGCGTTCGTTCAGACGCTTGCACATCAGCTCCAGCGCCCGCTCGGCGGCGCCGATGCTACGCATGCAATGATGGATTCGACCCGGCCCGAGCCGTCCCTGGGCAATCTCGAAGCCACGGCCTTCGCCGAGCAGCAGATGGTCAGCCGGCACACGGACATTGCGCAGTTCAACCTCCATGTGGCCGTGCGGCGCATCGTCATAGCCAAAGATGGGCAGGTGCCGCAGGATTTTGATGCCCGGCGTGTCAGCGGGCACCAGGATCATCGACTGCTGCGAATGGCGTGGCGCCTCGGGGTCGGTCTTGCCCATGACGATGAAGATGGCGCAGCGCGGATCACCCACGCCGGACGACCACCACTTGCGACCGTTGATCAGGTAGTGGTCGCCGTCCTTCTCAATACGGCACTGGATATTGGTGGCGTCCGATGAGGCCACCGCTGGCTCGGTCATGAGGAAAGCCGAGCGAATGTCTCCGCGCAGCAAGGGCTCGAGCCAGCGTTGCTTGTGGGCCTCGCTGCCATAGCGCTCCAGCGTTTCCATGTTGCCGGTGTCTGGCGCATTGCAGTTGAAGACCTCTGGCGCCCAATGCACCCGCCCCATGATTTCACACAAGGGGGCGTATTCGAGGTTGGACAGGCCCTCCGGCGCTCGAGGCGAATGCGGTAAAAACAAATTCCACAGTCCCGCTGCATGTGCTTTGGGCTTGAGGTCCTCGATCAGCTTAAGGGGCACCCAGGCATTGCCTTTGTCGCGGTTGCTCGCAATCTCTTCGTGGAACCGTCCTTCGTTGGGATAGATGAACTCGTCCATGAAGGCAGTCAGCCGTTCTTGCATCTGCTGGACTTTGGGCGTGTATTGAAAATCCATGAACGCGCTCCTTTATTTCAATTGGATTCGGATCGGTGGGCAAATTGCCAGGCCAGTTCGGCCAGCGGCCGGGCGCCTGCGCCCGATTCGCGGGCTTTCTCGCTGGCTGCGGTCCCGTCTTCCGCGCGCTTGGCTATGCCCTGAAGAATGGCTGCGATGCGAAACAGGTTGTAGGCCAGGTAAAAGTTCCAGTCTGCGTAAGAGGGGATCGGTATCCCGGTTCTCTCACAGTAAACGCGCAAATACTGGGCCTCCTGCGGAATGCCCAGACTGGTCAGGTCGAAGCCTGCCAAGCCCCGGAACACGCCCGGCGCGATATGCCAGGACATGCAGTGGTAGGCAAAGTCGGCCAGCGGGTGGCCCAGAGTCGACAGCTCCCAGTCAAGCACCGCGGTGATGCGGGCCTCCGTGGGATGGAACATCAGGTTGTCAAGGCGGTAGTCGCCGTGCACGATGCAGACCCGACTCTCATCGCGGGCAGCCTGCGGGATGTGTCCAGGCAGCCATTCAATCAGCGCGTCCATCGCCGTAATCGGCTGCGTGACTGAGGCCGCATACTGCTTGCTCCAGCGCCCGATCTGCCTTTCAAAGTAATTGCCTGGCCGTCCAAAATCGCTCAGTCCCAGTGCGGCAAAGTCCACTCGGTGCAGCGCCGCAATGATGCGGTTCATCTCATCGTACATGGCCGCCCGTTGAGCCCGATCCAGATCAGGCAGGGCTTGCTCCCAGAGGACCCGGCCTTCCATGAAGTCCATGACATAGAAGGCTCGACCGATGACGGATTCGTCTTGGCAGAGGCAGAGCATCTTGGCCACCGGAATGTGACCTTCGAGCGCCCGCATGATGCGAAATTCGCGTTCGATGGCATGGGCCGAAGGCAGCAGTTTGGCCACCGGCCCGGGTTTGGCGCGCATGACATATGCGCGCTGTGGCGTGACTATCTTGTAGGTGGGGTTCGATTGCCCGCCCTTGAACAGCTCAAGCTCCATCGGCCCCGAGAAGCCGGGCAATTGCCGACTGAGGTAGGCCTGCAGGGCGTCGATGTCGACACGATGCTGATCGGTCATCGGTCGAAGGGGGTCTGAACCAGGGGTCGAAGTCATGGGGCCGTTGGTGGGTCGCGTCTGGGGAGGGCTTGGGGCGAGGCCGGTGGCTCGATGGGCGGCGATGAACCGGGTCCTGCTGCGCGCAGCACTTCAGCGGAAGTGCGGGGGTCGCTTTTCGAGGAAGGCGGCGATGCCTTCGCCGGCGTTTTCGTGTCCCAGGTGGCGCAGGAAGGCCTGTCCCTCCTGAACCAGGTGGGCGCTCAGAGGCTGTTGTTCGGCATCGTTGATGAGTTCCTTGATACCGCCCAGCACATTGCTGGGTCGTTGGTTGAGATCGGCGGCCAGAGCCAGGGCGCTCGTCAGGGCCTGACCAGGGCTGCAAATTTGGTTGACCAGGCCGTACTGGTGCAACAGGGCGGCGCTTAGGCGGCTGCCCCGCATCAGCGCATCGGTGGCCAGGGGGCGGGGCAGGGCTCTTGCCAGTTGCCAGCTGCCGCCCCCGTCGGGGGTTAGGCCGATCTTGCTGTGGGCCATGAAGAAGTAGGCATCCTCGGCGGCCAGCAGAAAGTCGCAGGCCAAGACCAGTGCAAAGGCGGCTCCGACGGCCGGCCCCTCCACCGCGGCGATGACGGGCTTGGCTGAGGTGCGGATGGCATCGACCCAGCTGCTCAGGCTCTCCAGGGTCTGGCGCTGTACTTGCATCTGGCCCTCGCGGGCTGCTTGCAAGCGTTTTACATTGCCCCCCGCGCTGAAAACCCGTCCCTCGCCGGTGAGGATGATGCTGCGCACTTCCGGGTTGCTTTCGGCCGCGGTAACCGCCTCGACGCCCGCGGCATAGATTTCAGGCCCCAGCGCGTTATGCTGCTGCGGATTGCTGATGGTCAGGATCAGGGTGCCGTCCTGACTGTGGCTCTTGAGGCTGGCGGTCATGGCTTCAGGCCTCCTCATGCCGCAGAGAAATGCCGATGGCGCCGCGCCGCCGCAGCCACGGTGAGGGGCGGTACCGGGGATCTCCGTAGACGGTCTGCAAGTTAAAGAGAACCTCCAGCACATTGGCCGGTCCCCAACGGTCCCCCATGGCCAGGGGGCCCAGCGGGTAGCCCAGGCCCAGGGTGACCGCTGTATCCAGATCGGTTGGCGTACAGATGCCCTGCTGACACATATCGCTGGCGATATTGACGATGGTGGCCACCACCCGCTGGGTGATAAAGCCACCACTGTCGCGGATCACGCTGACCGCCTTGCCGTCGCGAGCGAACAGAGCTTGTGCGGCCTCACGCATGTCGCTGCGGGTGGCCGGGTTGGTGGCCAGCACGCGCCGGCGAGTGGCCGCGTCTTCGATGAGAAGATCGATGCCGATGGTGCGCGCCGGGTCCAGGCGTTCGACCACGGCCACCGTGGTGACATCAAAGCCCAGAGGGGCGACCAGCGTCAGGGCCTGACCCGAAGGCGAGACACCGGTTTCAATCTGGGCTCCCAGGTCCTTGAGTAATTGCAGCAACTCGGCCCGGCGGGCGGCCCGTGGCGACACCCACACGGGTGGCAACTGCGCCACCACGGGTGCTGGGGGCTCGACGGCCCCCTCGGCTTTACCGTCGAAGTAGCGGTAAAAGCCTTGACCCGTTTTGCGGCCCAGCACGCCGCCGGCCAGGCGCTGCGCCGTGATCACACTGGGCCGGTAACGGGCCTCCTGATAGTACTGGTGGTAAACGGATTCCATCACCGGATGAGACACATCCAGTCCGGTGAGGTCCATCAGTTCAAAGGGGCCGAGTCGAAAGCCGACTTGGTCGCGAAGGACCCGGTCGATGGTTTGGAAGTCGGCCACACCTTCGCTGGCCAGTCGCAGCGCCTCGGTGTTGTAGCCGCGTCCGGCGTGGTTGACGATAAAGCCCGGCGTGTCGGCGGCCTGCACCGGTGTGTGTCCGATCTCGCGCGTGAACTGGATCAAGGCCTGCGCCACCGCAGGATCGGTTTTGAGGCCGCAGATCACCTCGACCACTTTCATCAAGGGGACGGGGTTGAAGAAGTGAAAACCCGCCAGGCGTTGCGGCCGCTTCAGGGCCGCGCCGATGTGGGTGATCGACAGCGAGGATGTGTTGCTGGCCAGGATCGCCGTTTCCCCCACGAGGTCCTCCAATTGGGCCAGCAGGGCTTGCTTGACTTCGAGCTTTTCGACAATGGCTTCGATCACCAGCGTGCAGCCGGTCACCTCCGCAATCTGCGCGGGCCGGATCCGGTCCTGGCAGGCTTGGGCCTGCGAAGCGTCCATCTTGCCTTTGTCGACCAGCTTGCCCCACTGCTCGGCCAGCAAATCCTTGGCCTGCAAGGGGGCTTGCGGATTGTTGTCGATCAGACGAACCACGCTGCCAGCTTGAGCCGCGATTTGGGCGATACCCCGGCCCATCGCACCCGCGCCGATGATGGCGATAGTCGCAAACACAGGTTTCATTTGTTGGTGTCCTCGGAGTTTCTCAGCGCTCTAGCGGCGCACTTGCAAGGCACCCGGGTTGACGATATGGGTGGGCGTGCCTTTGATGAAGTTGACGACATTGTCAAAGGCCGAACCAAACAGCAGTTCGTAGTTGTCCTGCTCGACATAACCGATGTGGGGCGTACAGATGCAGTTTTCCAGGCGCAGCAGGGCGTGGCCTTGAAGGATGGGCTCGGTCTCGAAAACATCGACGGCCGCCATGCCGGGCCGCCCCCGGTTGAGCGCCGAAATCAGCGCATCGCTCTCGATCAACTCCGCCCGCGAAGTATTGACCAAGAGGGCGGTGGGTTTCATGAGGGCGAGATCCTCCAGCTTGATGCACCCACGGGTCGCGTCGGCCAGTCGCAGGTGTAGGCTGAGCACATCGCTCGTCGAAAAAAGTTCAGCCTTGCTCTCGGCAATTTCGTAGCCATCGGCCTGCGCACGCTGTCTGGCCTGCTCGCCGCCCCAAACCACCACCCGCATACCAAAGGCTCGGCCGTAGCCGGCCACGATCTGCCCGATCTTGCCGTAGCTCCACAGGCCCAGGGTCTTGCCCTTGACAACGGTGCCCAGCGCGAAGTTGGTCGGCATTGAGCCCGCTTTCAGCCCCGATTGTTGCCAGGCGCCGTGCTTGAGGTTGGCGACATATTGGGGGATGCGCCGCATCGCAGCCATCATTAGGGCCCAGGTAAATTCAGCTGTAGAGACGGGCGCGCTGGAACTTTCGGCCACCGCCACCCCGCGTTCGGTGCAGGCTGCAATATCTATATGGGCGCCGGCTTTCCCGGTCTGCGAAATCAGCTTGAGTTTGGGCAGCTTTTCGATCAGCGCGCGGGAAATCGGAGTGCGCTCCCGTATCAGCACCACGACCTCGGCATCCTTCAGGCGCACCGAAAGTTGCCCGATTCCCTTGACGGTATTGGTGTAGACCTTGGCCGGGTAGGCGTCAAGCTTGGAGGCACACTTGAGCTTGCGGACGGCATCTTGATAGTCGTCCAGGATCACGATATTCATGACCTTATTGTGCCTCCAAGCGTGCGCGAGGCCGCAGTGGCTGCGCCCCGGCCCACCCGCTCAAGCCCTCAGCGGACCGGATTAACGGACCGACTTTTCGGATACGCTGTCAGAACGGTGCGCACGGATTGACAGCAGGTCGATCAGCAGCCCGCCGAGACCTCCCATCAAGCCAGCGCCGACGATGCGCAGAACGCCCGAGGTTGATCGGCCGGGGGCCGGCGGCCGGGCGGCTTTCAAGGCACTGCGTGCTCTGGAGTGCTTGGCCATGGCGCAGCCTACATGAGCATGGTGTTGCGTATGAGGCCCACCGCCAGGCCTTCGAGTTCGAAAGGGTCTTCAGGCCCGACAAGGATGGGCTCGAACTCGGGGTTTTCGGGCAGTAACTCGATGCCGTTTTTGTGCCGGCGGTAGCGCTTGACCGTGACCTCCTCACCCAGGCGTGCCACCACGATCTGACCGTTGCGCGCCTCGCGCGTCTGTTGCACAGCCAGCAGGTCGCCGTCCATGATGCCGACATCGCGCATGCTCATGCCGCGCACCTTGAGCAGATAGTCGGGCTTGCGCTGGAACAGACTGGCCTCGAGGTAGTAGGTCTGGTCGATATGTTCCTGCGCCAAAATCGGGTGCCCGGCCGCAACCCGGCCGATCAGGGGCAAGGCCAGTTGGGCCAGATTGGGAAGCGGCAGCATGAGCTGCTTGATGCGCGAGGCATTGAGCGAACGCAAGGCCTCCCCGCGCAGGCGAATGCCGCGCGAGGTGCCGCTGACCAGCTCGATGACGCCCTTGCGGGCCAGGGCTTGCAGGTGCTCTTCGGCCGCATTGGCCGACTTAAAGCCCAGTTCGCTGGCGATTTCTGCCCGGGTCGGTGGTGCGCCGGTGCGGGCGATGGCGCTCTCGATCAGGTCGAGAATCTGTTGCTGGCGGGCAGTGAGCTTGGGGCTCTCGGGGAGGAGGTCGTCAATCATGGCGGTGACTCGGGGCGTGGAGGGGCGGTGTTGCGGGTAGGCTGTTCGAAAACACAGTATCTGTATTTTTATCCAGTTTTGAAGGGCTGACAAGTGGTTGAAAAAAAATGGGTGGTTCTGGGCACCGGCGGCACGATTGCTGGTGTGGGCCAGGACGAGCTGGCGCACACCAGCTACACGGCCGGGCGCTTGGGGGTGGAGCGGCTGTTGTCGGCTTTGCCGGCCGCGGCGGATTGGTCAGGCCGTCTGGAGCTTGAGCAGTTGGCGCAAGTCGACAGCAAGGACATGAGCGCGGCTGTCTGGGCGGTGTTGGCCCGGGCGGTGGCTCGTCTGCTCGATCGGCAGGATGTGCAGGGTATTGTTATCACCCACGGCACTGACACGCTGGAGGAAACCGCTTTTTTCCTCCATACGCTGCTGGCCCCGCTTAAGCCGGTGGTGCTCACTTGCGCCATGCGGCCGGCCACAGCCTTGGGCGCCGATGGGCCGCAGAATTTGCTCGACGCGCTGACTGTCGCGGCCGAGCCGCGGGCGCGCGGGGTGCTGGTGGTCTGTGCCGGCCGCGTTCTGGGGCCTCTGGACGCACAAAAAGTTCACCCATACCGGCTCGATGCCCTGAGTGCCGGTGATGCGGGCGTGATCGCTTATGTCGAGGGGGGGCAGGTGCGTCAGCTCAGGGCTTGGCCGGAAGGTCGCGCGCGGCGCCATCTCCTGGAGCGATTGGACCGGCCTTGGCCGCGCGTGCCGGTGATCCTCGGCCACGCGCTGGCCCAGGAGTGGGTGGTCGAGGCGCTGGTCAGTCAGGGAGCCCAGGGCCTGGTGCTGGCTTGCCCGGGCAATGGGTCGGTGCACCAGGATCTGCTTGCGGCGCTCCAGTCGGCGCAGGCCTGCGGCGTGCGCGTGGTACGCACCAGTCGCTGTCCTCTGGGCCGCATGGTGGGCCTGAGCCAGGAGCCTTTACCGTTTTGGTCCGAGCTGTCTGCGGTCAAGGCGCGCATCGCCTTGAGCCTAGACTTGATGGAGGCGCAGCCCTGAGGGCAATGACGGCCTGGGCTCGGAGGGCAGTTAACTGGCCAGCGGCTCAGGACCCCAGGGCTTGCAGGGCCCGTGCGGTGATTTCGTCGACACCGCCGATGCCACTGATGGAGCGATAGCGGGGCGCAGCGGCGCTGTCCTTGGCGGCCCACTGCGAGTAATAGTCCACCAGGGGCCGTGTTTGCGCACTGTAAACCTCCAGACGCTTGCGCACAGTTTCTTCCTTGTCGTCGTCGCGCTGGACCAGCGGCTCGCCGCTGACATCATCGCGCCCCTCGACCTTGGGCGGGTTGTACTTGATGTGGTAGGTGCGACCTGAGGCCGGGTGTGAGCGGCGACCACTCATGCGCTCGATGATGGCCTCGAACGGGACATCGATTTCCAGCACATAGTCGATTTTCACGCCGGCCGATCGCATGGCCTCGGCCTGAGGGATGGTGCGGGGAAAACCATCGAAGAGAAAGCCCTGTGCGCAGTCTGGCTGCGCGATACGCTCTTTGACCAGATTGATGATGAGCTCGTCGCTGACCAGCCCGCCGGCATCCATCACTTTTTTGGCCTGCATGCCCAAGTCGGAGCCCGCCTTGACAGCGGCGCGAAGCATGTCGCCGGTCGAGATTTGCGGTATGCCGTATTTGCGGCAAATGAAGGTGGCTTGAGTGCCTTTGCCGGCGCCTGGAGCGCCTAGAAGAATGAGTCTCATGGTCGTCCTCAGAGGGTGGGATTTGCGGGCGGCTGAAGCGATCAGGGTCTCATGGACCCCGGCATCGAAGACGGGCTTGAGGATAGCACGCAGCCGCGTGCCTGTGTCTTACCCGGGGGGCCTGAACATTTGTCGCGCGTGCTCGAGATCGGCCGGCGTATCGACACCCGGGCCTGGCGCCTCGTGTGTCAGGTGCACGGCGATCCTGTGGCCATGCCACAGCGCGCGCAGTTGCTCCAGACATTCGAGTTGTTCCAAGGGCGCCGGCTCCAGGGTTGGAAATTGCCGCAGGAAGCTCGCCCGATAGCCGTAGATACCCACATGACGCAGTGGCCCCGGCAACTCGCAGCCGCTCTGCAGCCACCAGTCGGACGGGGCCACATCACGGCCAAAAGGAATGGGCGCGCGTGAGAAATACAAGGCGGTCTGACGTGCATCAGTGACGACCTTGACGATGTTTGGATTGAGAAAGTCCTGCCCCGTCTCGATGGGATGGGCGGCAGTACTCATCGAGCAGTCGGGGCGACTGACCAGGAGCGATGCCACCGCATCAATCAAGCGTGGATCGATCAGTGGTTCGTCCCCCTGTACATTGACCACAATGTCGTTACCGGACAGGCCCAGCATTTCGCAGGCCTGGGCCAATCTGTCGCTGCCGCTGCGGTGACCCGGGTCGGTGAGAATGCATTGCACATGGGCTTTGTGGCAAGCCTGCACGATCGCCGGGTCATCGGCGGCCACCACCACCTGCTGCGCTTGACTGAGCCGGGCGCGTTCGGCCACCCGCACGACCATCGGTTGACCATGTAGGTCGGCCAGAGGTTTGTTGGGCAGTCGACTGGAGGCCAGGCGGGCTGGAATCAGAACCGAAAAACTCATGGGCAGTTCAGCGCGGACGCTCGATGTCCTCTTGGCTGAGCACGCGCGCCTGCGCCTCCAGCATGACCGGCATCCCGTCGCGTATCGGATAGGCCAAGCGCGCGCTGCGCGAGATCAGCTCTTGTTGTTCGCGGTCATATTCGAGAGGCCCCTTGGTGACGGGGCAGACCAGCAGTTCCAGTAGTCGTTTATCCATGGTGCGATGGTATCGGATGATGTGCCGCACCGTCGCGTTCAAGCAATTGTTCGATGGCTTGGAACAGGCCGGGGTCGGGGTTGATCTGCAAGGGCACGGCCAGCAGTCGGGTTTTGAGCTGCCCCGCCAAGGGCATGAGCTTGACTGCATCCTTCTCGGTCATCAGCAGGGTCAGCTGCGCATCGTTGGGCACATCGCTGAGCTGAAATTCATAGTGGTCGGCAAAGCCGAGCCGGCGCTCCAGCGCCAGCCCCCGTTGTTCCAGCATCTCGAAGAAGGCCTCGGGCCTGGCGATGCCGGCCAGCGCCTGCAGGCGGCAGCACCTTAGGGTCTCCAGCGACACACTGGCGCCGTCGGCGGCCCAGGCATGCGAGCCCAGGTGGCGCGTACAGCGCAGCCCGGCAACGGTCGGCAGTGCCGTGGCCGTCACCACCAGATGAATGGGCGCAATGGCAGAGCCAGCGCCAGTCCGGCGGGGCCAGCTTTCGCGCAGGGGGCCCGCTGGCAGTAGCCAGCCATTGCCCAAGCCTCTTTCGTCGAAGACTGCGATGTTGATGGTTCGCCCGAGCCGGTGGTGTTGCAGTCCATCGTCGGCCACGATCAGATTGACCTGCGGGTGGGCCCGCATCAGGGCGCGCGCCGCCTCGACCCGGTCATCATTCACGAACACCGGGGCGCCGGTTCCTTGCTTGATAAGTAGCGGCTCGTCACCACATTGCCGGGCTGTCAGATGGGCGTGCACTTCCAGGCCGGGACCGGCCTGCCGTCCGTAACCGCGCGAGACGACGCCTGGCCGCCATCCCTTTTCCTGCAAGTGGCGCACCAGAGTCATCACCAAAGGGGTTTTCCCGGCGCCGCCGGCGATGACATTACCGATCACAATCACCGGCACTGGCAGGCGATGTACCCGCAGCCAACCTGCCTGAAACAGCCGCAGCCGAAGCCAGTTCAGACTGCAGTACACCAGGGACAGGGGCCAGAGCAGGCGCGCCCCCAGCCCGCGGTTCTGCCAGATTCGGGACAACCCTGGGTTCATGGCCTGGTGCAGCCCTGTCGGGCCGCAAGGGTGTAGAGGGCGTCTCTTGCCGGATGCACGGGGCGGGGATTCGACTTGTATGATGCCTCCGACCGAGGCGGGTGATCGAAATTATCGGGCAGCAGCCAGCCCTGGGTACGAAGCAGTCGCCGGGGTCCAACTAACCCGTCCAGGGATCCCACAGTTTTTGTGGATAAGTTTGTGGTCAAGTCGGGTTCGCTCAAGGCCAGGGCCCGCCGATGTTGAGTTTTAACAAATCGCTCAAGTTTTGAGCAAGCCCTTTCAAGCATGAAACAAGCCAAGTCTTACCCCGCCCGGGGTATCCGGGGGGGCGCTGGTGTCTGACCCGGTTGCGAGGTCCTGGGCGGTCAGCGCCTTGCTTGAGGCGATGGGCGATGCGCTGCAAGCGCGCTTCAACCCGGTCAGCGTTCACGGCGAGGTCAGCGGCTTTAGCCGGGCCTCCAGTGGGCACTGTTACTTCGTCCTTAAAGACGAAGAGGGGCAGATCCGCTGCGCTCTCTTCAAGCGCGCCGCTTCCCTGCTCAATTTTGTGCCTCGGGACGGGCAGCAGGTGCAGCTACGCGGCCGCTTGAGCCTGTACGCGCCGCGCGGCGAGTTGCAACTGGTGGTGGAGTCGCTGCGGCTGGAGGGGCAGGGCACCCTGTTTGAGCGCTTCATCGAGCTGAAGAACCGCCTGCAGGCCCAAGGCTTGTTCGACCCGGCCCGCAAGCGTTCGCTACCCCCTCGGCCGCGGGCTGTTGGTGTGGTCACTTCGCTCGGGGCGGCTGCATTGCACGATGTACTGACGGCCTTGCAGCGCCGCGCCCCCCATGTGCCGGTGGTGGTTTATCCGGCCAGTGTGCAGGGTGAGCAGGCGGCGGTTGAATTGCGGCTGGCCTTGTCGCTGGCCTACCAACGGCGCGAAGTTGATGTGTTGCTGCTGGTTCGGGGCGGTGGCGCTCTGGAGGATCTTTGGTCGTTCAATGACGAGGTGCTCGCGCAGCTGATCGTGAAGGCGCCGATGCCGGTGGTTTGTGGCGTGGGCCATGAAACTGATTTCACGATTGCCGACTTTTGCGCTGATGTGCGCGCGGCCACACCCACGGCCGCCGCTGAGTTGGCGGCCCAACCTCGTTCGCAGTGCCTGGGTCTGCTGCAAGGACTGCAGGACCGTTTGGTGCGGGCCCAGGAGTCGCAGCTTGACCGTCTCGGGCAGCGACTGGATCGGCTGGCTTCCCGGCTCGGCAGGCCTTCGCAGGCTGTGACCCGGGCGCAAGCGGGACTGGCTTTGATCGCTGCCCGCCTGCAGCAGTCGGCGGCCTTGGCCCGGCAGCGCCGGCACATGCATCTGGACCGGCTGAGCGAAAAGCTGCCGCAGCAGTTTCAGCAGGTGCTGACTGACCGGTCGCGGCAGTTGGAGGGGCTGGCTACGCGTTTGAACCTGCTCGACCCGCAACTTGTGCTCGCCCGGGGCTATGCCTGGCTGGCCGATGAGCAGGGCCGACCGGTGACGGCTGCGGTGCAAGCACGGCCAGGACAGGCGCTGTCGGCGACGCTGGCCGACGGGCGGCTGGCGTTACAGGTTTTGGCGACCCACGCTGCGACCGAGTCGGGATCTGTCTAAAAATCGGGCACGAGCCGGCCCGCAGGTCTGCGCGCTTTAGGCAACCTTCCTACAATGGTGGTCTTCGAGTTTTCTGCCACCTTCAACAAGAGGATTTTTATGGAACACACCTTGCCCGCTCTGCCGTTTGCCATCGATGCCCTGGCCCCGCATTACAGCAAAGAGACCCTGGAGTACCACCACGGCAAGCATCACAACGCCTATGTGGTCAACCTCAACAATTTGCAGAAAGGCACGGAGTTTGAGCACATGTCGCTGGAGGACATCGTCAAGAAATCCAGCGGCGGCATCTACAACAACGCGGCCCAGATCTGGAACCACACCTTCTTCTGGAATTGCATGAAGCCCGCTGGGGGCGGAGAGCCCTCCGGCGCGCTGGCCGCGGCCATTCAAGCCAAGTGGGGTTCTTACGCCGCTTTCAAGGAAGCCTTCACCAAATCGGCCGTGGGTAACTTCGGCTCGGGCTGGACTTGGCTGGTCAAGAAAGCCGACGGCACCGTCGATATTGTCAATACCGGTGCTGCAGGTACGCCCCTGACCACCGGCGAGAAGGCCTTGCTGACCATTGATGTGTGGGAGCACGCCTACTACATCGACTACCGCAATATGCGCCCGAAGTTCGTTGAAACCTTCCTGGACAAGCTGGTGAACTGGGATTTTGCCGAGAAGAATTTCGCCTGAAGCGTCTGCGCTGAAAAGTCGCCGGCCTGCGGGCCGGTTTTTTTCGGGGACGCCGACCTCAAGGGCGCTGAGGCAAGCCGGTCAGGCGAGTGCCCGGGCCTATGGTCCGCTTGGCAAACCAGCCCTGGTTCATTTCAAGCACATAACGCACCGGCCGGCTGGAACAGTGGGAGTCGGTGGTCTGTGGCTTCATGTCGGCCAGATTGACGATGGTGCCGTCGTCGGCCAAAAAGGCGGCCGTCAGTGGGATCAGCGTGTTCATCATCCAGAAACATTGCACCGAGGGTTGCTCGAAGACGAAGAGCATGCCCTCGTGCTGAGGCATTTGTTTGCGCCACATCAGCCCCACTTGCCGTTGTGCCGGGGTGCTTGCCACCTGCGCCTCGATGCGGTGGATACCCGTGCCCAGTTGCAGTCGCGGCAAATCGGTCTGCGGCTGTTCGGACCAGGCAGGGGAGGTCAGCAGAAGGCCCGCTAGCAGGCAAAGCCGGCGCAGGAGAGAAACGATAGATAGACTCGGAAGTGTCATGCGGGGCGGCCCGCGGCGGGGCCGGGCGGCGTGCTTGGGATCTCGATCATAGGCGAGCAGACACAGAAAAGCCCGCGCGAGGCGGGCTTGTCGGGGGAAGGCCAGAGATTACTTCTTGGCTTCTTCTTTTTTCTCAGCTTTCTTTTCAGCCTTTTTTTCGGCTTTCTTTTCAGCCTTCTTCTCGTCTTTCTTTTCAGCCTTGGCTTCGGCTTTGGCCGGGGCGGCGGGGGCTGCAGCCGGGGCGGCCGGAGTTTGGGCGAATGCGCCGGCGGCGAAGAGGCCGGAAATCAGGGTGGCGAGTACTTTGCTCATTTGGAGATCCTTCAGAGGGTCGGTTTGTAAAGGTCCGCCGGAGGGATTTCCAGCTGACAAGACCTTAACGGCAGTCCCCGGGCAGCGGTTGACAGCCTGGCCGTAAGAATCGCGTTCGGCTTTCAGCGCTAGAATTTTTCGGCCCGTCCATCGGCGGGCGCGTGCTTGCACGCCAATGGCCGTCAGGCTTTACTCGACTCCCCCTGGAGACTTTCCCTCATGTACAAACACATCAAGGTTCCCGCGCAAGGGCAGAAAATCACCGTCAATGCTGACAATTCCTTGAACGTTCCCGATCACCCCATCATTCCTTATATCGAGGGCGATGGCACCGGTCTGGACATCACCCCGGTCATGCTCAAGGTGGTTGACGCGGCGGTGGCCAAGGCTTACGCCGGCAAGCGCAAGATTCATTGGATGGAGGTTTACGCCGGCGAGAAGTCCACGCAGGTCTATGGCCCGGATGTCTGGTTGCCCGAAGAAACCCTGCAGGTGGTGCGCGAGTATGTGGTGTCCATCAAAGGGCCTTTGACCACGCCGGTCGGGGGCGGAATTCGATCGCTCAATGTGGCTTTGCGCCAGGAGCTCGACCTGTATGTCTGTCTGCGGCCGGTCCAGTATTTCAAGGGGGTCCCTTCGCCCTTGAAGGAGCCGGAAAAGACCAACATGGTGATCTTCCGCGAGAACTCGGAAGATATTTATGCGGGTATCGAATACGAGGCCGAATCTGACAAGGCCAAGAAGTTGATCAAGTTCCTGATCGATGAGATGGGCGTCAAAAAGATCCGCTTTCCCAATACCTCGGGCATCGGCATCAAGCCGGTTTCGCGGGAGGGCACGGAGCGGTTGGTGCGCAAGGCCATCCAGTATGCGATTGATAACGACAAGTCCAGTGTGACCCTGGTGCATAAGGGCAACATCATGAAATTCACCGAGGGCGGGTTCCGCGATTGGGGCTATGCCTTGGCCCAGCGCGAGTTCGGCGCCCAATTGATCGATGGCGGCCCCTGGTGCAAGCTCAAGAATCCCAAGACTGGCAAGGAAATCACGATCAAGGACAGCATTGCCGATGCCTTCCTGCAGCAAATTTTGTTGCGCCCGGCCGAGTACAGCGTGATTGCCACCCTCAACCTCAACGGCGACTATGCCTCCGATGCCTTGGCTGCCCAGGTCGGCGGGATCGGTATTGCGCCGGGTGCCAACCTCAGCGACACGGTCGCCATGTTTGAGGCTACCCACGGTACGGCGCCCAAGTATGCCGGTAAGGACTATGTCAACCCGGGCTCGGAAATTCTTTCAGCCGAGATGATGCTGCGTCACATAGGCTGGATCGAGGCGGCCGACTTGATCATCAAGTCCATGGAAAAATCCATTCAGAGCAAGAAGGTGACCTATGACTTCGCCCGCTTGATGGAGGGGGCGACCCAGGTGAGCTGTTCGGGCTTTGGGCAGGTGATGATCGAGCACATGTAAGTGCCCTGCAGACCCTTCACGGCCGATGGCGGTGGGGTTTCTAAATGCAAGAAGCCGCTCCGGATGTTCGTCCGACGCGGCTTTTTTTCGGGGTCGTCGCTCTGCCGCAGGCGTGGCGCGGCAGCCACGCCGCCCGGCTCGGACGGCGCGAGCTCACCAGGACATTTTGCGATCGCTAGAATGTGTTTCATGGCGACAAAATTGCCTCAAATCCCCTCCTCACCCAAGCCGCCGGCCCTGCAGCCCGGCCCGCCGGGTGACGCCGTGGTGCTCGAGCGTCGACCCGAGCGGGTCAAGCCGCCGCAAATGTATCAAGTGGTGTTGCTCAACGACGATTACACCCCGATGGAATTCGTGGTGGTGATCATCCAGGAGTTCTTTAACAAGGACCGTGAGACGGCGACCCAGATCATGCTCAAGATACATCTGGACGGCAAGGGTGTCTGTGGCGTGTTTTCCAAGGATGTGGCGGTAACCAAAGTGGATCAGGTCACGGAAGCGGCCCGCCGCAACGGCCATCCCCTGCAATGCATCAGTGAGCCGCTTGAATCCTGAAAATTGCCCCCATGTGCCGATGAGTTGCCCGATTTTTATGCAAGCTGAAAGGAAACGCGAATGATTGCTCAAGAACTTGAAGTTAGCTTGCACATGGCCTTCGTGGAGGCGCGTCAGCAGCGCCACGAATTCATCACGGTGGAGCACCTGCTCCTGGCCTTGCTTGACAACCCCAGCGCCGCCGAGGTGCTGCGGGCCTGCTCGGCCAATGTGGAAGACCTGCGCAAGTCGCTGTCCAACTTCATCAAGGACAACACCCCCCAGGTGGCTGGCACAGACGATGTGGATACCCAACCCACTCTGGGTTTCCAGCGCGTGATCCAGCGCGCCATCATGCATGTGCAGTCCACCGGTAACGGCAAGAAGGAGGTCACCGGTGCTAATGTGCTGGTGGCCATTTTTGGCGAAAAAGACTCGCACGCGGTGTACTACCTGCACCAGCAAGGTGTGACCCGGCTTGATGTCGTCAACTACATCGCCCATGGCATCAAGAAGAGCGACCCACCGGAGCCTCAAAAATCCAATGAGAGCGCCTCGGAGAACGAGGAAAGCTCGGAAAAGAACGAGAAAGCTTCGCCTCTGGAGCAGTACACGCTCAATCTCAACGCGCAGGCCTTGTCTGGCAAGATTGACCCGCTCATCGGCCGTCACTACGAGGTCGAGCGGGTGATTCAAATCCTGTGTCGTCGTCGCAAGAACAACCCGCTTCTGGTGGGCGAGGCGGGTGTCGGCAAGACGGCCATTGCCGAGGGGCTTGCTTGGCGCATCACCCAGAAGGATGTGCCGGAAATCCTGGCGGAGTCTCAGGTCTATTCGCTGGACATGGGGGCCTTGTTGGCGGGTACCAAGTACCGCGGTGATTTCGAGCAGCGTCTCAAGGGCGTACTCAAGTCGCTCAAGGACAAGCCCAATGCCGTTTTGTTCATCGACGAAATACACACCCTCATTGGCGCTGGCGCGGCCTCTGGCGGCACCCTTGATGCTTCCAACTTGCTTAAGCCGGCGCTCAGCTCGGGTCAGCTCAAGTGCATCGGGGCCACCACATTTACCGAGTACCGCGGTATCTTTGAGAAAGACGCCGCGCTCTCGCGTCGTTTCCAGAAGGTCGATGTGGTCGAGCCCAGCGTGGCCGAAACGGTGGATATCCTCAAGGGACTCAAATCTCGTTTCGAGGAGCATCATGGCGTGAAGTACGCGGTGGCCGCCTTGCAGGCCGCCGCCGAGCTCAGCGCTCGTTACATCAACGACAGGCATCTGCCGGACAAGGCCATTGATGTGATCGACGAGGCGGGGGCCGCCCAGCGTATCCTGCCTGCTTCCAAGCGCAAGAAGACCATCACCAAGTCTGAGGTCGAAGATATCGTCGCCAAGATTGCGCGTATTCCGCCGGCCAATGTGTCCAACGACGATCGCGGCAAACTCAAGACGCTCGAGCGTGACCTCAAGAGTGTGGTGTTCGGTCAGGACAAGGCTCTTGATGTGTTGGCCTCGGCGGTCAAGATGGCGCGCTCTGGTCTGGGCAAGGTTGACAAGCCCATTGGCGCCTTCCTCTTCTCCGGTCCTACCGGGGTGGGCAAGACCGAGGCGGCGCGGCAACTGGCCTATATCCTGGGGATCGATCTGATCCGCTTCGACATGTCCGAGTACATGGAGCGGCATGCGGTCAGCCGGCTCATCGGCGCGCCCCCGGGCTATGTCGGCTTTGATCAGGGCGGATTGCTGACCGAGGCAATCACCAAGAAACCGCACGCGGTGCTTTTGCTCGATGAGATCGAGAAGGCCCATCCGGATATTTTCAATGTCTTGCTGCAGGTGATGGACCACGGCACGCTGACCGACAACAACGGTCGCAAGGCAGACTTCCGCAATGTCATAGTCATCATGACCACCAACGCCGGTGCGGAGACGATGAACAAAGCCACGATCGGGTTCACCAATCCTCGCGAGGCGGGCGACGAGATGGCCGATATCAAGCGACTGTTCACGCCCGAGTTCCGCAATCGCCTGGATGCCATCGTCAGCTTCAAGGCCCTCGATGAGGCGGTGATTTTGCGTGTGGTCGACAAGTTTCTGCTGCAACTCGAGCAGCAACTGGCCGAGAAGAAGGTCGAGGTCACCTTCTCCGATGCCTTGCGCAAGTACCTGGCGAAAAAGGGCTTTGACCCGCTGATGGGCGCTCGGCCCATGCAGCGACTCATCCAGGACACCGTGCGCCGTGCCCTGGCCGACGAGTTGCTGTTCGGACGCCTGGTTGACGGGGGCCGTTTGTCGGTCGACATCAAGCTGAGCGCCGACGAAAAGGGCGTGGAAACCGGTGAGGTCACGCTGGACATACAGCCGCTGCCCAAGAAGGAGGGCAAGTCCAAGCCGGAGTCTGAAGAGGCCACCACGGGGTAAGTCGCGGTCACGGCGCTTGAGTTGCGCCGCAGGAGGAGAGGGGGCCCCGAGGCCGCAGGACGGGCCCGCCTTACTGTTATTCGGCGTCGGGGGTGGGCTTTGCGGGCTGGCGACCCCGCGGCACCCCGATATGGCGTTCGCCGCGTACTCGGGCCAACTGGATTTGGCGCTGCCGCTCGGAAAACTTTCGGCGCTGCTCCTGGGTCAGGTTGTTATGGCACCGCGGACAGCTCACGCCGTCTTCATAGAGCGGCGACCGTTTGTCGTCTTCGCTCAAGGGATGGCGGCACGAGCGGCAGAGCTGGAACTGGCCGGTCTTGAGCTGGTGACCGACAGACACGCGTTCGTCGAAAACAAAGCATTCACCACGCCAGGCGCTGCGTTCCACGGGGACAGTTTCGAGATATTTGAGGATGCCGCCTTGCAGGTGATAGACCTCCTCAAAGCCCATGGTGCGAAGCAGCGCGGTGGATTTTTCGCAGCGTATGCCGCCGGTACAGAACATCGCCACCTTGGGCTTGCGGCCGCTGCGCTCGGCCAGCAGGCCACCGGGCTGCACTTGCTGCGCGAGCCAGTGGGGCAACTCTGAAAAACTGCGGGTTCGCGGATTGATGGCGCCCTCGAATGTGCCCACCTGAACTTCGTAATCGTTGCGCGTATCGATCAGCACCAAATCGTCTTGGGCCATCAATTCATTCCACTGCGCCGGTCCAATGTACTGACCGGCCATGCGATGGGGCTCCAGACCGGGTACGCCGAGGGTCACGATCTCTTTCTTGAGCTTGACCTTGAGTCGATAGAAGGGCTCACGCTCGCTCCACGATTCCTTGTGCTCCAGATCGGCCAGGCGCGGATCTTCGCGCAGATGTTGCAGCAACTCGCGCACGCCCTCTGGCGGGCCTGAGACCGTACCGTTGATACCCTCCAGGGCTAACAGCAGGGTGCCCTTGATCTGGCGGGCTTGGCAATAGCGATACAGGGGCTCGCGCAAAGTGGCGAAGTCGTCGAGGCCGACAAACTTGTACAAGGCAGCGGTGAGAAATCGGGACATGGAAGGGGCGCAGCGAGTGGGCCCTTATTGTCCCCCAGGCAACGCAGCGCAGTGCGCCGGGAATCAGCGTCGCCGACCGCCCAGCAATCCGCCGAGCACGCCGCGTACGATTTCACGGCCGACCGAGCTGCCTATGGTTCGGACCGCTGACTTGACCAGGGTTTGAGCCAAGCCGTCGCGCTTGGCACCTCGCGGGCCGGTCGAGCCAAAGAGGATATCGCTGACCCCGCCCATCAGGCCGGCGTCGGACTGCGCGGGTGATGTCGTCGCAAGCGCTGTAGCCTTCGGGTTCGATGCTGATCCCATCAGCCGCTCGTGGGCCGACTCGCGATCGACGGCCTGCTCGTAGACGCCTGCCACCAGCGACTGGGCCAGCAAAGCTTGGCGCTGCTCGCTGTTGATGGGGCCGAGCTGGCTGGCCGGCGGAAGTACAAAAGCGCGCTCGGTGGGGGAGGGCTTGCCCTTGGCATCGAGCAGACTCACCAGCGCCTCGCCCACCGCAAGCTCGGTGATGGTCGCCTCAATGTCCAGGCCGGGCTGTGCGCGCATGGTCTGTGCGGTGGCCTTGACAGCTTTTTGATCGCGTGGGGTGAAGGCGCGCAGCGCATGCTGGATACGGTTGCCCAATTGAGCCAATACGCTGTCGGGGATGTCCATGGGGTTTTGTGTGACAAAGTAGACGCCTACCCCCTTGGAGCGAACCAGACGCACCACCAGCTCGATACGCTCGAGCAGCACCTTGGGCGCCTCGTTGAAAAGCAGATGCGCTTCATCGAAGAAAAACACCAGCTTGGGTTTCTCAAGATCGCCGACCTCGGGCAGCCGTTCGAATACCTCCGACAGCAACCACAGCAGAAAGGTCGCGTACAGCCGGGGCGAATTCATCAGCTTGTCGGCGGCCAGGACATTGACCATGCCATGACCGCGCGCGTCGGTCTGCATGAAGTCTTCGATATCGAGCATGGGCTCGCCAAAAAACTCGGTTCCCCCCTGGGTTTCGAGCTGAAGCAGCCCGCGGGCGATCGCCCCTACGCTGGCGGCGCTGATATTGCCGTATTGCGTGGTGTAGTCCTTGGCCTTCTCGCCCACATGCTGCAGCATGGCCCGCAGATCCTTGAGGTCGAGCAGCAGCAGGCCCTGGTCGTCGGCGATCTTGAAGACCAGGTTGAGCACGCCCGACTGGATTTCATTGAGGCCGAGCATGCGACCGAGCAGTAGCGGACCCATATCGGAAATCGTGGCCCGTACCGGATGCCCTTGCTGCCCGAACACATCCCACAGTTGAGTGGGGCAGGCCTGGGGCTCGGGCATCTCCAGGCTCCGCTCCGATAGCGCTGCCTTAAGTTTGTCCGACGGCCGGCCGGCTTGGCTGATCCCAGTCAGGTCACCCTTGACATCGGCCATGAACACAGCCACCCCCAGACGGGAAAACTGCTCAGCCAAGGTTTGCAAGGTCACGGTTTTGCCGGTCCCGGTGGCGCCGGTGATCAGGCCGTGTCGGTTCGCCAGTTCGGGTAGCAGGTGACATTCGGCGCGGGCGTTTTTTGCGATGAGAAGGGGGGTGGCCATGCGGGACTCGCGGGGAGAGATAAGGTGAAAAGTAGAATGCGGTCCGAAGGTTAATACAAAAGCGAGGGTTCTTCAGTGGCCGGTCATAGCAAGTGGGCGAATATCCAGCATCGCAAGGGACGCCAGGACGAAAAGCGCGGCAAGATCTGGACCCGCATCACCCGCGAAATCATTGTGGCTGCCCGGGCGGGCGGTGGCGATATCAACATGAATCCGCGTTTGCGCTTGGCCATTGAAAAAGCCAAGGCGGCCAATATGCCGGCCGACAATATCAAGCGCAATGTCGACAAGGCCACTGGCAACCTTGAGGGGGTGAACTACGAGGAGATCCGCTATGAGGGCTACGGTATCGGCGGGGCGGCGGTGATGGTTGACTGCATGACCGATAACCGGGTGCGCACCGTCGCCGAGGTGCGACATGCTTTTTCCAAGTACGGTGGCAATATGGGCACCGAAGGCTCGGTCGCCTTTCAGTTCAAGCATTGCGGGCAATTCGTTTTTGCGCCGGGGACCAACGAGGACCAGGTGATGGAACTCGCATTGGAGGCCGGCGCCGAGGATGTGCTGACCGATTCGGACGGCGCGATCGAAGTCTTGTGCGCCGCCGGCGATTTCGAGGCGGTTCGCAAGGCGTTGGAGTCGGCCGGCCTACAGCCCGAGCTCGCTGAGGTCACCATGAGGGCCGATGGCAGTATTGAATTGAGTGGGGACAGCGCTCAGAAGATGCAAAAGCTGCTTGACGCGCTGGAGGATCTGGACGACACGCAAGCGGTCTACCATAACGCCGAGCTCAATCTCTAAGTCAGTCACAAGGAAAATTGATGAAGGTTCTGGTGGTGGGGGGAGGCGGGCGTGAACATGCCCTGGCCTGGAAGCTGGCGCAGTCGCGCAAGGTGCAGGCGGTTTATGTGGCCCCAGGTAATGGCGGCACGGCGCTCGATCAGCGTCTGGTCAATCTGGACCTGACCGATGTAACGGCCCTGTGTCGCTGGGCGCAGGAAGAAAAGATCGGACTGACGGTGGTGGGCCCCGAGCAGCCCTTGGCCAGCGGGATCGTGGACGAATTTCGCGCCCACGGCTTGCGCATCTTTGGCCCGACGCGGCAGGCGGCTCAGCTTGAGAGCTCCAAGGCTTTTTCCAAAGCCTTCATGAAGCGCCACGGCATTCCCACCGCCGAGTATGAAACCTTTACCGAGGCTGCCCCGGCCCATGCCTACATCGACCGGATGGGCGCGCCCATTGTGGTCAAGGCCGATGGGTTGGCCGCCGGCAAGGGTGTGGTGGTGGCGATGACGCTGCAGGAGGCGCACCAGGCGGTCGATTTCATGCTGCTCGATCAAGGTTTGGGTGTGACCCATAACGCCGGAGGGGCCCGTGTGGTGATCGAGCAGTTCCTCGGTGGTGAAGAGGCCAGTTTCATCGTCCTGTGTGATGGCCGGCATGTGCTCGCCTTGGCGACCAGCCAGGATCACAAGCGCCTGCTCGATGGGGATCAGGGGCCCAATACCGGGGGCATGGGGGCTTACTCCCCGGCGCCGGTGGTCACGCCAGAGGTGCACGCCCGGGCCATGCGCGAAATCATTTTGCCGACGGTGCGCGGCATGGAAAAAGACGGACTGCCCTATACGGGCTTTCTCTATGCGGGACTGATGATCGACGCCCAGGGAAAACCGTCCACCCTCGAGTTCAATTGCCGCATGGGTGACCCGGAAACTCAGCCGATCCTGATGCGCCTGAAGTCTGATTTGTTTGATGTGCTCATGGCTGCCACTTCAGGCGAGCTCGATCAGATTGAGCTTGAGTGGGACCGGCGCTGGGCGCTAGGCGTGGTTATGGCGGCGCATGGCTATCCCGCCCAGGTGCGCCAGGGCGATGTCATCAAGGGCCTGCCGCTTGACGGGTCTGAAGCGGACTGCACGGTTTTTTATGCCGCAACCCGTCAGTATCAGGGGCAGACCCTGACCGCGGGCGGTCGGGTGCTTTGCGTGACTGCCCTGGGTGAATCGCTGCGTCAGGCCCATCAGCGGGCGTACGCGGCGGTCGACCAGATTTGTTTTGACGGCATGCAATATCGGCGCGACATTGCCCATCGGGCCATGAAGGCCTGAGAGCGACCCATGGACAGCACCCCGACGCCCCATCCGATCCAGCTGCGCGGAAGCCCCTGGGCGCGTCGGGTGCTGGGGTGGTTGGGGTGGTCTTTGCACTTCCAGGGCTTGCCCCGTTTGCAGGGCGTCATCGTGGTCTATCCCCACACCTCCAATTGGGATTTCCCGGTGGGGCTGCTGGCTAAATGGGGCATGGGTCTGGAGGCCAGGTTTTTGGGCAAACAGTCCTTGTTTCGCATCCCTGTCTTTGGCGCCTGGCTGCGCTGGCTTGGCGGCGTGCCTGTTGACCGATCCGCCGCGCACGGGGTGGTCGAGCAGATGGTCGAATTGTTCGAGCGCAAGCAACAGGCGGGCGAGTGTTTCTGGCTGGCCATCACCCCGGAGGGCACGCGCAGCTGGCGCCCGGGGTGGCGCAGCGGTTTCTATCGGGTAGCCTTGAAGGCGCGGGTTCCCCTGATGATCGCCGCGCTCGACTATGGCCGCAAGCAGGTGCGCATGATCGATGCCATCGAGCTCAGTGGGCGAGAGGATGAAGATATCGATCGGATTGCGGGGCTGTTGCACGGCTGCACCGGTTTGCGAGCTGATCAGGCCGCGCCCATCCGACTCGAGAGCGGCAAGGGGGGATGATGAACACCACAGATTTCAATGAGGCACGATCTTTTTTTCTGGATTTGCAGCAACGCATCATTGGCGAGGTCGTGCGGCTCGACGGTGGTCAGCCGGTGCGCGATGCCTGGCGCAAGGATCCGGGGGAGACGCTGCAAGGCGAGGGCCTGACCATCCTCCTGGAGGACGGCGAGGTCTTCGAGCGGGCCGGCTGTGGTTTTTCTCAGGTGCGGGGGCCGCGTCTGCCGCCTTCGGCCACGCAGCACCGCCCCGAGCTGGCTGGCGCGCCCTTTGAGGCCATGGGTGTGTCTCTGGTTTTCCATCCGCGCAACCCCTATGTGCCCACGGTGCATATGAATGTGCGCATGATCATGGCGTCCCCGCAGGCCGCTGAAAAGGTGGCCTGGTTCGGCGGCGGCATGGATCTGACTCCCTACTACGCCTTCGAAGAGGACGCGGTTCATTTCCACACCCAATGCAAGCAGGCGCTTGATCCGTTTGGTGCTGATAAATATCCGCGCTTCAAAAAATGGTGCGATGAGTATTTTTTTCTCAAGCACCGCGGTGAGCCCCGGGGTATCGGTGGCGTGTTTTTTGATGACTTCAATGAGCTGGGCATGCAGCGCAGCTTTGACATGCTGACCGCCTTGGCCAACCAATTTCTGCCGGCTTATGTACCGATCGCCGAGCGCAGGCTGGCCACGCCCTACGGGCAGCGCGAGCGCGATTTCCAGCTCTACCGGCGCGGCCGTTATGTCGAATTCAACCTGGTGTGGGACCGCGGTACACATTTCGGCTTGCAGTCCGGCGGACGGACGGAATCAATTCTGTTGTCCATGCCGCTCCATTGCAGTTGGGCGTACCGCCGCGAGGATGCGCCTGATTCGCCCGAGGGGCGATTACTGCGTGACTTTCTGGTGGCCAAGGACTGGGTTTGAGCGTTCGCGCGCATCGAATCGGACTGCTCGGCGGAGCCTTCGATCCGCCGCACCAGGCCCATGTTGCGCTGGCCCGTGCGGCTTTGGATCAACTTGAACTCGATGAACTGCGCATCATCCCGACCGGGCAGGCTTGGCACAAGAGTCGGTCCCTGACGCCGGGCGCCCACAGGCTGGCGATGGCGCGGTTGGCATTTGCAGGGCTGCCCGGTGTTTTAGTAGACGACCGCGAAATCGCGCGCGGTGGTCCCACTTACACCATAGACACCTTGCAAGCGTTGCACCTGGAACAGCCGCAGGCCGAGCTTTATCTGGTTATCGGCGGCGATCAGTGGGCGGCTTTCAGCACATGGAGGCGCTGGCGGGAAGTGGCGAAGCAGGCTCATGTGTGCGTGGTTGACCGGCCCGACCTGGCGCAGGGTGGCCCGGACGATGTGCCGGTGCGACATCTGCGTCTGAGCCCAATGGCCATCAGCGCCACCGCTTTGCGCGAGCATTTGGCCCGCGGGCTGCCTGTCGCTGCGCTGTCCCCCCAGCTACCTGAGGCGGTGGCGCGTTATATTTCGGAACACCACCTCTATGTGCCCGGTTGATCCGGGTTTACCTTGAAGCCGGCTTGCCGCCGGTTTGTTCGCATGACCGATTCACTGTCTCCCGCCCTCAAGCGCAATGTCACCAAGCTCCAGAAGGCCATCGTCGATGGCCTGGAGGATGTGAAGGCGCAGGATATTCAGGTCTTTGACACCGAGCACCTGACTTCCTTGTTCGAGCGGGTTGTTGTGGCCTCGGGCACCTCGAACCGCCAGACCAAGGCCTTGGCGGCCAGCGTGCGCGATGCGGTCCGGGAGGCCGGCTTTGACAAACCGCGCATCGAGGGCGAGGACAACGGAGAGTGGATCATCGTTGATTGTGGAGCGGCGGTGGTTCACATCATGCAGCCTTCCATACGGCAGTACTACCACCTGGAAGAGTTGTGGGGTGAAAAGCCGGTGAAGTCGCGAGCAGCCCGAGCGACCAAACCGTCGGCCAAGGCAGCGAACCCGCCTGCTGCTGAGCAAGCTGGGCCTCGAAAGCGTGCCGCTGGACAAGCGCAGGGTCAGGCCGCACCTGCCAAAAAGCCCACCGCCGCGAAGAAGTCGGGGGCTGTCAAGAAGACCGCTACCCGTTCGGTCAAGCCTGCCCCGGCCAGCCCGGTCGGTCAACCGCCGGCAGCGGCCAAAAAGCGCAGCGCCCCCTCCGCGTCAGCACGAAAATCTCCCCGTAAAACCGGACCGGCCAGTCCATGAAGCTGCAGATCGTCGCCGTGGGGCTCAAATTGCCCGACTGGGCGCAAACCGCCTGCGACGAATACCTCAAACGCTTTGCGCCGGACTTTCGTGTCGAGGTCAAGACGGTTCGGGCCGAGGTGCGCACTGGCAAGCCGGTGTCGGTCTTGTTACAGGCCGAGCGCGAGCGATTGGAGTCGGCGATGCACAAAGGCTGCCGGGTCCTTGCGCTGGACGAGAGGGGCAGCAATCTGTCGACCCAGGGCCTGGCCGACAGATTGCTGGCTTGGCAGCAAGAGGGCACAGATGTGGCTTGGCTGATCGGCGGTGCAGACGGCCTGGACCCGGGACTCAAGCAGGCGGCCCACGAGCGCATTCGCTTGTCCGACCTGACCTTGCCGCATGCCTTGGTGCGAGTGCTATTGCTCGAGCAGCTGTATCGGGCCTGGAGCATCAACGCCCATCACCCTTACCATCGCGCATGATCTATCTGGCCTCGCAAAGTCCGCGCCGTGCCCAACTGCTCGAACAGCTGGGGGTGAGTTTTCAGCGCTTGCTGCCTGACCCCGACGAAGATGCCGAGGCGCTCGAGGCGGTGATCGGGCGCGAGTCGGCAGCTGCTTATGTGCAGCGTGTGACCGCGCTCAAGCTTGACGCTGCGGTGATGCGGCGGCGCAGGATGGGGCTGCCGCCAGCTCCGATCCTGTGCGCCGACACCACGGTGGCGATTGGGCGCGAGATCCTCGGAAAGCCAGTTGACCAGGCGCAGGCCAGGCAGATGCTCACCCGTCTGTCCGGCCGAACCCATCGGGTGCTGACCGCTGTGGCCGTCGAGGCGGGGCGGCGACGCCTTCAAGCCCTGAGCCTGTCCAGTGTGACCTTCGATGGGCTTACGCCGGCGCAAATTCGGCGCTATGTTGCCTCTGGCGAGGCCCTGGGCAAGGCCGGGGCTTACGCCATCCAGGGCCGAGCCGCCGCCTTTGTGGTTTCGATTCGCGGCAGCTACTCTGGCATCATGGGGCTTCCCCTGAGAGAGACCGCTTTGATACTTGATCAACTTGGTTTGAAATCCTGAGCAGCCGCATGCCGCAAGAAATCCTGATCAATTGGTCGCCCCAGGAGACCCGCGTGGCCTTGGTCGAGCAAGGGGCTGTGCAGGAGTTGCATGTCGAGCGCGCGCTCGAGCGCGGTTTGGTGGGCAATATCTACCTGGGTAAGGTGGCGCGGGTTTTACCGGGCATGCAGTCGGCCTTTGTCGACATAGGGCTGGAGCGGGCGGGGTTTTTGCATGTCGGCGACCTCTTGAGCAGCATCGCCAGCCGTCATACCGAGACAGAAGGGGGGCGGGTCGAGCCAGCTTTGCCCATCGAAAAGCAGGTGTTCGAGGGGCAAACCTTGTTGGTGCAAGTGCTCAAAGACCCCATCGGGACGAAAGGGGCACGGCTCAGCGCGCAAGTAAGTGTTGCTGGCCGGCTTCTGGTCTATTTGCCGCAGGATCGACACATCGGTGTGTCGCAGAAAATCCCGCCCGACCAAAGGCTGGAGCTGCGTCAGCGCTTGCAGAGGCTGGCCGGAGATCTCGGTGGTTTCATTCTGCGAACCAATGCAGAAGAGGCCAGCGATACCGAGCTGTCCGACGATATCGCCTATCTGTCTAAAACCTGGTCCCGGATTCGTGAGCAATCGGTTCGGCTGCCCCCCGCGTCTTTACTCCACCAAGACCTCACCTTGATGCAACGAGTTCTGCGCGATATTGCCTCGCCGCTGACTCAGTTCATTCGCATTGATTCGCGTGAGCAGCATCGGGCTCTGCAGGATTTCGCTCTCGAATTCACGCCCGATCAAGCCGAGCGCATTGTTCTTTATACCGGCGAGCGCCCGATATTTGACCTGCACAACATCGATGAGGAGGTTGTCCGGGCCTTGGGACGCCGGGTCGACCTCAAGTCGGGCGGCTACCTGATCATCGACCAGACCGAAGCGCTGACCACCATCGATGTCAACACAGGCGCTTATGTGGGGGCTCGCAACTTCGAGGACACCATTTTCAAGACCAATCTGGAGTCGGCCCAGGCCATCGCCCGCCAACTGCGCTTGCGCAATCTGGGGGGCATCATGATCGTCGACTTCATCGACATGGCCCGGCCTGAGCACCGACAGGCGGTTCTTGAAGAGCTCAAAAAACAGTTGTCCCGCGATCGGGTGAAAACCACGGTCAATGGCTTTTCTGCGCTTGGACTGCTCGAGATGACACGCAAGCGCACCCGGGAATCGCTGGCCCACCAATTGTGCGAGCCCTGCCCCACCTGTGACGGCCGCGGAATCGTCAAGACCGCGCGCAGCGTCACCTACGACATCCTGCGTGAAATTTTGCGTGAAGCTCGTCAGTTCAACCCACGAGAATTTCGGGTGATCGCTGCCCCCGCGGTCATTGAGTTATTCCTGGATGAGGAAAGCCAGCATCTGGCGGGCTTGTCCGACTTCATCGGCAAGCCGATTTCTTTGCAGGCCGATGCGGCGCTGCCGCAGGAACGGTACGATGTGGTGTTGCTTTGAGCGCGCGAGCCTTTTTCGAGTGGCCCGCTGTACTGGTCGTTGGTTCTCAGGCCTTAAAGCCCAAACTGTACAGATGGGAGTAATGGCCACCAAGCGCCATCAACTGCAGATGCGTGCCGGTCTCTACGATTTGCCCCCCCTCCAGCACGACGATACGATCGGCATGCTGAATCGTCGAGAGTCGATGCGCCACCACCAGTGAAGTCCGGCCCGCTCGCACCCGGTCTATGGCCTGCTGAACGAACAGTTCTGACTCGTTATCCAGCGCAGAGGTGGCCTCGTCGAGGATCAGCACGGGGGCGTCCTTGTACAAGGCTCTGGCGATCGCTAGGCGTTGGCGCTGACCGCCAGACAGTTGCATCGCGTTGTGGCCGATCGGGCTGTCCATGCCTTGTGGCAGGTCCTCCAGCAGCGACTCCAGGTTGGCCGCGACCAGGCACTGCTCCACTCGCCGGCGGTCGGGCTCCTGGCCCAGGGCGACATTGACGGCCAAGCTATCGTTGAGCATCACCACATGTTGACTAACATAGCCAAATTGCGCACGCAGATTGGCCAGGTCCCAGCGTTCAAGGTCTATGCCATCGAGCAGGACCTGTCCACCTTGGCGGGCTACCAGGCGAGGCAGAAGGTTGACCAGCGTGCTCTTGCCTGAGCCTGAACTGCCCACCAAAGCGACGGTCTGGCCGGCATGAATGTGCAGGCTCAAGTTGTCCAGTGCCGCGCTGCCCTCGTTGCTGTAGCGCACCTGCACCGATTGAAACTCGATTTCCCCTCGGGCACGGCGGCTCTGATGTTGACCGCTGGTCTCATCAGGAACCTCCTCGAGCAGACGCAGCGCGCGCTCAATGGCCGCTACGCCTCGGGTCAGGGGGCTGCCGATTTCCGCCAGGCTTTTGAGCGGCGCAATCACCAGCAGCATGGCCGTGATGAAAGCCACAAAGCCGCCCACCGTGGTCAGCCCCGCCTGGCTTTGCATCAAAGCGATCGCGATCACGGCCGAGAGTGCCAAGGCCGACAGTATTTGAGTCAGTGCGCTCATGCCGCTGTGTGCGAGGGTGCTTTTTAGCGAGAGCTGGCGCAGGGTGTTGCTCAACTGGCCAAACCGTCGAGCCTGCTGCCCCTGGGCTGCGTGCAGACGAATATCTCTGTGGGCCAGGACATTTTCTTCGACCACATAGGCCAATTGGTCGGTGGCGTGCTGGGTTTGCTGCGAGAGCCGGTACAAGCGCCGGGTGAGGCTGCGAACCATGATGATCAGCGGCGGCAGGATAAGCGCGACCACCGCAGTGAGCTTCCAGTTGAGGTAAAGCAGGTAAACGACCAGGGCCAGCAGGGTCAGGGTATCGCGGAGCAGCCGGATCAGGGTGTGGATCAGAACCGAGGACCCGTTTTGTACCTCGTAAACCACGGTGTTGGCCAGGCTGCTGGCACTCTCCTGTTCGTACAGCGGGAGGTGTGCGCGCAACATCTTGGCAAACATGTCATCGCGTAGGCGCTGCAAGCCGACGTTGATGATGCGTGCCAGTGCGTACTGCGAGAAAAAGCCACCTGCCGCCCTGAGGCCAAAGACCAAGACCAGCAAGGTTGGCACATGCCAAAGCGGTACTCGCCCTTCACCCTGAAAGCCGCGATCGAGCAGTGGCTTGAGCAGAGCCGGAATCATCGGCTCGGTGGCCGCAGCCAGGACGGTTGCCGCGATGGCCAGGGTCCAGGTGGCTTTGCTTCGAGCGAAATAGGGCCAGATGCGGTCTACCTGAAGCCGCAAGCGTTTGAGGAGAGGGGCCGGTTTGGACAAAGTCCCACTTTGATTCATTAAACTGCGGGGTGTTCGTTCGGACGCGGCCAAATCGACGGCTGCATGCGAGCCGCCAATTATCCAGCAAGGCCGCCTGGTTTTCTTCTGTGGCGCGTGCCACCCAGGCATAACATGGGGCCGACCGCCCCTGCAGTCTTTAGTTTCATGAGTTTTACGGATACGATACAGGTGCCCCAAGACACGATCGACAGCTATGGGGACTTGCGGCGCTGCCCGATCGTGCTCGCGGCCTTTGCAGTGATGCGTGACAAAGACTTTTTCTTAGGTGCGCTCATAGCTGGTGCGGTGGCTATCTGTGGCTGATGGGCCCGTGACGGCGCTGGAGGCCCCTGTGAACATCAGCTTCATTGTCCTGACCTACAACCGGCCCGATGCCTTGCTGGCTGTCTTGCGATCCTTGGCGGATCAATGCAGGCCCGGTGATCAGGTTCTCGTGGCCGATGACGGCTCGCGTGCCCACTGCGTGGAGCTGCTGCGTGATCAAGTGCCCAGCTTTCCCTGTCCGATATCCCATGTCTGGCATGAGGATCGCGGCTTTACCGCTTCTGCCGCCCGTAACAGGGCGGCGCTTCAGGCCTCAGAATCCTATTTGGTTTTCCTCGACGGCGACTGCGTGCCTGGGCCTGCGTTTGTCGAAAACCACCGGGCCCTGGCCGAGCGGGGCTGCTTCGTCAACGGTAGCCGCGTGCTTCTGGACAAAGCCTTGACCGAATTCGTCCTTGCCGACAAGCTTAACCTGGCTCGATTGCCGGCTTCCTTTTGGGTCCGGGCCTGGTTCAGTGGTCATGCCAACAAGCTGCACCATCTCTTGCCTTGGCCCAGGAATTGGCGGGGGATTCATCGGGTGTTTTCCTGGCGCGGCATTCGTAGCTGCAACTTCGGTGTGTGGCGGGATGATTTTTTCGGGGTCAATGGATTCGATCAGGTTTTCCATGGCTGGGGCCATGAGGATGCCGACTTGGTTCTCAGACTGCACCATGCCGGCAGGGCCCGTAAGAACGGTTTTCTCGCGACCGAAGTGTTTCATTTGTGGCATCCCGAAAACCCCAGGCTCAATGAGTCCATCAATCGCGCCCGGGTGATGGAACGCCGCGATACGGGTACCTTATGGGCCGAGTCGGGGCTGAGCCAGATCGCGGCCTCTGAGGGCACCGTGACTCCTCTATAGTTGCGACATTGCGAATTCTCCCATGACTGGTTTCCTAAATAGACGGCTTCTCGTTCTCGGCGCCCTCTCTGCGCCTCTGACCGCCCGCGCCCAATTTCGTGTTGAGGTCTCGGGCTTGGGCATGGCGCAGCTGCCGATTGCTTTACCCGCCTTACGCGGGGAGGGGGTTGCACCGCAGGCTGTCAGTGCCGTTGTGCGGGCGGATCTGGAGCGCAGCGGGATGTTTCGCGCTGTCGAGGCCGGCGGCGCGGTTGTCGATGAGACATCGCAGCTCGACTCGGCGCTCTGGCGACAGCGGGGCGCCGACTTCATGGTCGCCGGCAGTATCTCGGCCCTGGCCAACGGCAGCTTTGATGTGCGGTTTCGTTTGTGGGATGCGGTGCGCGCCCAGGACCTGGGGGGCCAGGCCTTCGCGGTGACCCGGTCTGACTTGCGCGGTGTTGCGCATCGCATCGCCGATTTTATTTACGAAAAACTGATCGGGGAGAAGGGCGTTTTTTCCACGCGAATTACCTTTGTGACGCGGGCTGGCGGCAGACACACCCTGTGGGTGGCCGATGCCGATGGGGGTAATCCGCAGCCGGTGCGATTCAGCCCCGAGCCCATCATTTCGCCGTCGTGGTCGCCATCGGGCTCGCACTTGGCCTATGTGTCCTTCGAGTCACGCAAGCCTGATATTTTCGTGCTCGATATGAAAACCGGCCGGCCCCGTTTGATGGCCAACTTCAGGGGCTCGAACAGCGCGCCGGCCTGGAGCGCCGACGGGCGGCAAATCGTGGCCACGCTCAGTCGCGATGGCGGCTCCCAAATTTTCGCCATCGACGCTACTTTAGGCGGGGAGCCCCGGCGACTGATTCAATCGGGCAGCATCGATACCGAACCGGTTTGTTCGGCCGATGGTCGCTGGATTTACTTTGTCAGTGACCGCAGCGGTTCGCCGCAGATCTATCGCATGGCCACCAGTGGTGGTCAGGCTGAATGGGTCAACACCGGCCTGCGCTACAACATTTCGCCGGCCGTCAGTCCCGACGGGCGCTTCATTGCTTTCGTGGCCCGCCTCGACAACGCCTTCCGGCTCCATTTGATGGACTTGTCCACCCGTGCGGTGACGCCGCTATCCGATACCGCCGCCGACGAAAGCCCGAGTTTTTCGCCCAATGGCCGACTCATTTTGTACGCCACGCAGCAGCAGGGACGCGATCAATTGATGACCACCACCTTGGATGGTCGTATTCGGGCCGCGCTGTTGGGGCAAAATGGCTCAATTCGGGATCCGCAGTGGGGGCCCTATGCCCAATAGACCCGGTCGAAAAAGTTCTTGAATGACCAGCACGAAAGGGAGATGTCGGTATGAAATCCAGACCCATGATTGCGATGTCCGTCCTAGCGGTTTCCCTGCTGCTTGGAGCCTGCGGCTCCAGGGTCAAGCTCAATGAGGTGGCGGTAGAGGATCGCAATATTACGGGGGCCAATGCCGCTGCCTCCTCGGGGGCGGCGGGTGGGGCGGGTTCGGCCTCCGGATCAGGCGCAAGCTCAGCCCAGGGTGCGGGAGCGGCCTTGGCACCTGCAACGTCGGCTGGCGCGAGCATTGCCCCCAGTGATTTGGCCGCGCGCAAGGGGCCCGCTGCGGTGCCTTCAGATCTGGCCCTGGTGATCTACTTCGACTACGACAGCTTCGAGATCAAGCCTGAGTTTCAGCCAGTTGTTCAGGGCCATGCCCGTTACTTGAGTGTCAACAAAGACCGCAAGCTGGTTTTGGAAGGGCATACCGATGAGCGCGGGGGGCGCGAATACAACTTGGCTCTGGGGCAAAAGCGCGCCGAGTCGGTCTCCCGCGCCCTCTCGGTCCTTGGCGTGACCGGCGCCCAGGTGGAGTCGGTGAGTTTTGGGCAGGAGACTCCAGCGGCAACCGGCTCTGATGAAGTGGCCTTCCAGAAGAATCGCCGCGTCGAGTTCAGATACCGGTGACTGCGATGGCGCCACTTTCTCGAGCCTTGATCGGCTGCTTGCTCTGCGCGGTCACCGGT